>Ga0075011_10000722_pt1 | contig 17463 bp, 19 predicted proteins | sample TARM_MetaG_T_14_FD_72354 | JGI IMG/M metagenome (GOLD analysis project Ga0075011, IMG submission 72354) | Freshwater microbial communities from Pennsylvania, USA, analyzing microbe dynamics in response to fracking - TARM_MetaG_T_14 | ecosystem: Environmental > Aquatic > Freshwater > River... | reverse complement strand
GTATTTGGAGACCATCCGGAAGGTTACGAAAAAGATGGCCAGAAACAGGCCGAGGAGCATACTGAAAGTCATCGCGGATGCGCCCGTTGTTCCAGGATGCCTATTTGTTCGTCGAGTTCGCCCAACTTGTTCTTGAGCTCCGTGATGTGCTCTTCAAGGACAGAGTTCTTGGCTTCGAGATGCACGGTCAGCCGCCGGACCTCGTTGCGCTTGCGCCGAATCATATCCGAGCTGTTGTGGTGGTGGATGACGATGATACCCACGAGTACGAACCCGAACATGGTCAGGAGAAGATATAAGGTACTGACTTCCAGCATAGGTTGTATGTGGGTTGTCGTGTTCGGGGAGGGCCTTAAGTTGCGGAAAAGGTACTTGGAAACATGACGGCTGGCAAGGACTTGCGACTTTCTCTATCTTGTCACCCAGTGGTGGCTTTTCCCGTCTTCGCACAATCCATGAGTCGATCGACCTTCTGCCTCGCGGGCAATTTCTTGATAGCCAGTTCCAGTTTCAGGGCCGCGCTCTTGCCGTCCACCTCCACGCTGGCCGCCAGGGATACCGGGAGTCGCGCCCGGGTATACTTGGAAGCGGTCCCGGCGTTGTGCGCCGTAAGCCGTCGGTCCAGGTTGTTGGTGATGCCGCAGTAGAGGCTGTTGTCCGCGCATCGAAGAAGGTATACGTACCATGCCTGCATGGGGGCAGTGTACCCGTCGGGGCGCGCGCGGTCAAAACAGTTGCCAATCCGCTTCACGCATTATATCTCTCATCCGCAAACGCAAAAGGTCCATTATTATGTCGCGCATCACAGTACAGAGTCTCGAAAAATCCTACGGCGGCGAGCCGATTTTTTCCGACGTGGCCTTTGAGGTCGCGCCCGGCATGCGTCTGGCCCTGACCGGCCCCAACGGCTGCGGCAAGAGTACGCTGCTCAAGGTCCTGGCCGGTGAGATTGAGCCGGACGGCGGCCAGGTCACTCTGACCAAGGGGGCCCAAGTCGGGTATGTGGCCCAGGAGATGACCGGCGAGGTCCTGGAGCAGCAGCTTTTGGCCTGGGTCCTGTCCGCACTGCCGTCCTGGAACGAGTTTTGGAAGGAATGGGAACAGGCCGTGGCTGAGGGCGACAATGCGCGCATCGAAAAGCTGGCCCACCGGCAGGCGGAGTTTGAACGTCTGTACGGCTACAATCCTGATCACAAGGCGCGTGCCATCCTGACCGGCCTGGGCTTTGCCGAGGATGACCTGCTCAAGCGTATTGGGGAGTTGTCCGGCGGCTGGCGCGAGCGGGCCAAGCTCGGGCGCGTGCTGCTACAGGGCGCGGATGTACTCCTTCTTGATGAGCCTACCAACCACCTCGACCTGGAGGCCGTGGAGTGGCTGGAGGACTACCTGCTCAATTTCCGGGGCACCCTCGCTTTTGTGGTTCACGATCGCATCTTTCTGAACCGCGTCGGGACGCACGTGCTTTTTCTGGGCGGGGCCAGGCCGATTCTGCGTCGAGGCTCCTTTGACGAATTTCTGGCCTGGGACGAGGAGAACCGGGAGCAGCGGCGCAAGGAAGCGGACAAGTTGTCGGCCAGGATTGATAATGAATACAAGTATATCAACAAGTTCAGGGTGAAGGCGCGCAAGGCGGCCCAGGCGCAGAGCAAGCTCAAGAAGGTGGAGAAGCTCGAACAGGAGCTCAACCAGATCAAGCAGGCCCAAGCCGCCCAACACCGGGGGCGAAGTCTGAATTTTCGTCTGCCCGAACCCAAGCGGGGCGATAAGGTCCCGGTGTCCGTGGTGGACCTTGAATTTCACTATGAAGGCGGCCGCTCGGTCTGGCCCGCCCTCAACTTTCAGCTCTTCCGGGGCAAGAAGGTTGCCGTGGTCGCGCCCAACGGCGCGGGCAAGTCAACCCTGCTTAAACTCATTGCCGGGTCGCTGGCACCGTCCGCCGGGCACGTCAAGATCGGCCCCGGCACCGAGATGGGCTATTTCAGCCAGCACCAGCACGAAATCCTCAACCTGGACAATTCGGTCATCGGAGAGATTCGGCGGTTGTCCAGTCCGGGGCTGACCGAGGAGCAGGTCATGAGCGTGCTCGGCCTTTTCCTGCTCGGCGAACCGTATTTCGAGCGCAAGGTCAAAGGGTTGTCCGGCGGTGAGAAATCACGTCTGCTGCTGGCCACCCTGTTTCTGGCCAAGGCCAATCTGCTGGTTTTGGACGAACCAACCAACCACTTGGATATCGAGACCCGCGAAGGGCTCATCCGGGCCCTTCAGGATTATGACGGCACGTTGCTTTTCGTGGCACACGACCGTTACCTGCTCAATGAGGTGGCCGAGGAAGTCTGGTCCCTGGATGAGAGCGGACTGACTCAGCATGTAGGCGGGTTCGAGGAGTTTCACGCCAGCCAGAAGCGCGAGGAGGCTTGCCGCAACGGGCAGGCAGCCTGCGACTCCGAGGAAACCCTGGAGAAGCGCAAGCTGACCAAGGAGGAGAAACGCCGTCAGGCCGAGGAACGCAACCGCCTCTACCGCGAGCTCAAGCCGCTCAAGAACAAGTACGAGAAGCTCGAGGCGGACCTGGAAAAGGTTCTGGACGAGCAGGCCGGGCTGGAAGGGAAAATGAATGACCCCGCGACCTATGAAAAGCCCGAGCAGGCGCTGAAGCTCAATGCGGCCTACAAGGACGCCACCGAGTGGGCCGAGACCCTCATGGAGCAGATGGCCGAGCTGGAAGGCAGCATGGAGGCCATCACCGGCGACCAGGAGGAACTATGACCAAGCCGGTCCTGAAGGTGGTGGCGGGCATTGTCTGGCGTGATGGCCGGTATTTGGCCGTGCGGCGGCCCGAAGGCGGTCCCATGGCCGGATGGTGGGAATTCCCCGGCGGCAAGGTGGAACCCGGAGAAACACGCGAACAGGCTTTGGTCCGTGAGTTCCGCGAAGAGCTGGACGTCATGCCCGAGGACTTTACCTACTGGCGTGACCTCCGTCATGAGTACGATGAGTTTTCCGTTCATCTTCATTTTTATCATATCACAAAATATTTCGGTGAGTTGAAAAGCATTGAAGGCCAGGAAATGGCCTGGGTCGATCCCAAGGGACCGGTCGCTCTCGACTTTCTGCCCGCCGACATCGTCATCGTCGACGCCCTCCATAATTGATCCCGAAGCCCGCCGCGCGTGGATTTACGCCATTTCTCCATTGAAGGTTGAGCCGAGAAGGAGTATGTAATTTCACTTGCCCGAATTGGGTTTTACTTGAAGCGATTGTTGAAGGAGTAACCATTGCGCGTTTGTGATCTGATCGACGGGAAGTCGCCGTTCATCTCCTTGGAGTTTTTTCCTCCCAAGGAACGGGAAGCCTGGACCACCTTTTTCGAGGTGGTCGACAAACTCAAGGTCCTCGATCCACTGTTTGCGTCCGTGACCTATGGCGCGGGCGGGGGCACCCAGGACAACACCCTGGAGATCGCCACCCGGATGAAGCGGGATCACGGCATCGAACCCCTCACCCACCTGACCAGCGTGGGGGCCTCGGCCGAGAAGCTGGACGGATTCCTGGAGAGTCTGGTCAAGGCAGGTATCGACAACGTCCTGGCCCTGCGCGGCGACCCGCCCCGGGGCGTGGAGGATTTTGATTTCGGTTCCCAGGACTTCCAGCACGCCACGGAACTGATCGAGTACATCTGCTCGCGGTACCCGGACTTGTGCGTGGGCGGGGCGGCCTATCCCGAGCCCCATTGCGAGTCTCCGTCCATCAAGTCCGACCTGGACATGGTCCACCTCAAGGTGCGCAGGGGCGCGCAGTTTTTGGTGACCCAGATGTTCTTCGACAATCGTATGTATTTTGACTACGTGGAGCGCCTCAAATTGATGGGCGCGGACGTGCCGGTCATTCCGGGCGTCATGCCGCTTCTGAGCCTGAAGTCGGCCAAGTTCATTCTCAGCCTGTGTGGCGCAGCCATTCCGGGCAAATTCCTGAGCGCCCTCGAGAAGGCGCATGAGGAGGGCGGTGACGATGCCGTGTACGCACTCGGTATCGACTACGCCACCAAACAGGCCCAGGAACTCATCGACGGCGGCGCACCGGGCGTGCATTTGTACACGCTCAACCGCGCCGAGGCTGTTCTTGAAATCGGCAAGAATCTCAATATATAGTTTTTGAGGGAAAGGAAAATGAGTAAGAATTTCGTTGTTGCTGTGTGTGGCGCCACGGGCGCTGTGGGCCAGGAAATGTTGAAGGTCCTGGAACAGAGAGATTTTCCCTACAGCAAGGTCATCCCCCTGGCCTCCGCCCGCAGCGTGGGCAAGAAGGTCGAGTGCAAGGGCGAGGAACTGACCGTGCAGGAGCTGACCGAGGACTCCTTCGACGGCGTGGACATCGCCCTGTTTTCCGCGGGCGGCTCCATCAGCGAGAAGTTCGCTCCCATGGCGGCCAAAGCGGGCTGCGTGGTGGTGGACAACTCCTCGGCCTGGCGCCTGAACGACGAGTGCCCCCTGGTGGTTCCCGAAGTGAACCCTCACGACCTGGACTGGCACAAGGGTATCATCGCCAACCCCAACTGCTCCACCATCCAGATGATGGTCGCGCTCAAGCCCATCCATGACGAGGCCAAGATCAAGCGCGTGGTCGTGTCCACCTACCAGGCCGTGTCAGGTACCGGCCACAAGGCCATTGAAGAGCTGGAAAACCAGGTGCGCCGTCTCATGTCCGGCCAGCCTGTCGTGGCCGACGTGTACCCGCACCAGATCGCCTTCAACTGCCTGCCGCATATCGACGTCTTCCTGGACAACGGCTACACCAAGGAAGAAATGAAGATGGTCAACGAGACCGTCAAGATCATGGGCGATGCGTCCATCAAGGTCACCGCCACCTGCGTGCGCGTGCCGGTCTTCTACGGCCATTCCGAGTCCTTGAACATCGAGACCGAGCTCAAGCTGAGCGCCGATGACGTCCGCGCCCTGCTGGCCAAGGCCCCCGGTATCATCGTCGAGGACTACCCGGAAAAGCTCGCTTATCCCATGGCTATCAACGCCTCGGGCGAAGACGCGACCTATGTCGGCCGCATCCGCGAAGACGAGACCATTGAGAACGGCATCAACATGTGGGTCGTTTCCGACAATATCCGCAAGGGCGCGGCCCTGAACACCGTCCAGATCGCCGAGACCCTGATCGAACGCGACCTGGTGCGCGTACCTTAAGGAGTCCATCGTGGCCAAGGTCGCTGAGTCCAAAACTTATCTGGAAGCCATGCTCGCCGTGGAACGTCCCGGCGCAAGCGAGATCCAGGCGTTTTACGAGCACCGTGTGGGCATGATCTGCACGGATCCCAAGCTCATGGTCATGCCCTGGGACGACCATCTGGTCCATCGCGGGGATGGTATTTTCGAGACCATGAAGTTCGTGGAGAGGAAGCTCTACCAGCTGGAGCCGCACATGGCCCGCATGCAGCGGTCCTGCGAGGCCATCTATATGACCCCGCCGTGCTCGTGGGATGAAATCCGGGAGCTTATCCTCGACGTCGCCCGGGCGGGTGACCGTGACGCCGGTATGGTCCGCGTGCTCCTGGGGCGCGGTCCCGGCGGCTTCGGCATATACCCGTCCGAATGTCCGGAACCGAGCCTCTACGTTGTCGCCTACGACATGCATCCCAAGCCGGAATCGGTCTATGAAAAGGGCGTCACCGCCTTCAAGACCTCCATCCCGGCCAAACAGTCGTACCTGGCGACCATCAAGTCCATCGACTATCTGCCCAACGTGCTCATGAAGCACGAGGCTGAGGAAAAGGGCTACGACTTCCCGTTCTGCTTCGACCGCAACGGGTTCCTGGCCGAAGGGGCCACTGAAAATGTCTGCATAGTGGATGATGGCGGCAAGCTTGTCATCCCGGAGTTCACCAATGCCCTGGCCGGGACCACCCTCATGCGTGCCGTAGACCTGATCAAGAACGAGGTCCCCGTCGTCTTTCGCAGCATCAGCGAAGAGGAAATCCTGCTGGCCCGCGAGGTCCTCATCGTGGGCACCACCGGCGACGCCATCCCCGTTGTCCGGTTCAACGGTAAGCCTATCCACGACGTCAAACCCGGCCCGGTGGCCGCCCGCATCCGTGAGCTTCTCAAAAAAGATCTCCGGGATACCGGTATCCCGCTCTAGGCCGGACATAAAGTGCAATCAAAAAGGGCCGCCCAAAAGGCGGTCTTTTTTTGTTGCCTCCAGCCCTCCATACCCCATTCCTTCCTAAACTTTTCTTGTCCGCCTTTGGCGGGAGAGGGGGGATAGTAGTTGTGTTTTTTTAACCCCTCGCGTTTTTCAACTCGCTTTGGAGCGATTGAGTTGGCAACGCCCGCCACGAGCGGTTCTTTTGCCGTGCTGGCATATGGCTTTCAAGGGTGGGGCAGAGATGCGCGCTATCGGAAGCCGCCCATCGCACAAACCATTATCTTATTGAATGAACGGTTTAAAGGAGGTGGGAGTTGATGACCGCCTGGTCGAACTGTCGGATGGCCTCTTCCGCCAAGGTGTCGGTGCCCATGGTCCGCATGGCGTGATCGTGGAGCATGCGGGTGATGTCCATGGGGCCGGGGATGGTCATGAAGCCGAAGGCCTCGGCCCAGGCGTCGCCGCGTAAGTAGGAAAGCGCCCAGCGCACGGTGTGCTCGTGGAAGAAATGTTGGTTGTTGATGACCAGGATGGCCTTGCATCTCCCGTCTTCGGCCCGTTCCTTGAAGGATACCTTGCGGTGTTCGCAGGAGGTCAGTGGGTAGCCGACGTGATAGAATTCCGCGCCCGCCTGCGCTGCCTGAACCCATAGATCCCAGTCGCGGTAAAAGGTGTTGTCGCGGAACCCCTCGGTCCATCCAAAAGCGTCGCGGGTGATGAGCACGCCGGGACCGAGGAAGCCGCGAGCCTGGAGCAGACCGTCGCGGTAGGTCGGCAACTGGATCATGGACGGGCCCATGGAGCGGTTGGCGCCCGGCGCGAGGCGGATGTAGTCGGCGTACATGACGTCCGTATCGGGGTGGTCCGCGAAGACCGCGTCGGCGGTGGTCAGATACTTGGGGTCCAATCGGTGGTCGGGCCGCAGGAAGACGAGCCGGTCGCCGATGGACTTGGCTGCGGCAAGGTTGCGCGCTCGGGACGGGGTGACGTCGGGGGCGAAGGTCTCCAGCCGGACGGCGTCCAGGCCGGTTATGGCCCGCCAGAGGGTTTCGTCGGAAGGAGCATGCCCTCCGTTTCCAGCCACCAAAATCTCGGTCCGGTCCAGCCCATCGGACTGTCGGGAGATGGACTGCAGCAGTCGCGGCAGGCCGGGGTGGGTTTCCAGGTCGGAAACTATTATGGAAACGGTATGCTTGCGCATGGTTGCCCTTCCATGGGATTACGATTTCCTGGTCGATGAGGCCGGTACGATCCGTGTACACTATACGCCTCACTCGCACCAAACATATCGACCTCTGCAGAGGGAACTTTAGACCCATGGGCGCAATTTTCGGGAAAATGATATGCAGCAGACGTCGGATCATCGGCTTGCACGTGGTTCAGAGTTGACGTAGGTACTTAAATGCGCAAAACAATATGGAAACCGGTTTCGTCTTATCCGGTCTTGTGTTGCACCTCTTGAATCCGGCGGTACCTTGTGGCGACTTTCAAGTGTGAATCTTGCGGTTATGAGCGCGTTGTCCCGGACGGTCTGGCCGGGAAAAAGGCCAAGTGTCCCGGTTGTGGCCGGGGCGTGACCATCGCGGCTGAAGAAGAGGCCCGGAATGAGCTGGAAGGCGGGGCTGGGAATGCGGCCGATGTTTTCCATAAATCGGATGTCGAGGAACCGGCTGATGCCGTGGTCGGGGACGAGCCGCTTTCCAGCGGGGTCGACGGCGAGCCGCTCAAATCCTTCGACCTGGACGGTGACGAATTGGCCGTGGACCTGGAAGGTCCTGAGGATATTATCTGCGTCTTCTGCAGCCATGTCCAGGAACCGGGGCATGGCGACGCCTGTTCCAAGTGTGGCGCGCCGCTCAAGGCCGTGGAGGAAATGCCTGAGGTCGACGAGAGCGAGATAGACATCAGCGATCTGGCCGAGCCCCACGAACCGCAGGTCTGGGAGGCGGACTTCAAGGGCGGCACGAACGGAACCAGCATCGAGGCGGACAGCGACCCGGACCGCTGGCGGCTGCTGCGCGGCGGCAAGACGCTGAATCTCTACGCGGGTATCGTCTCCGGTGTGCTGTCGCTTTTCTTCGTCTATTCCCTTTCACTGTTGGCCGCGTCCCAGGGAGGGATGCACCAGTATCTGCCATTCATGCTCGGCACTGCTCTGACCGGAGTCATTGTAGGGTCCATCTTTTTTTCCTTCCTGTCCCGAATCCCCTTTGCTCTGGTCGGGCCCGAGACGATCCTGACCGCCGTGCTCTTCCTGTTCATGGGCAGCATGTATCGCTTCATGGCCGAGACTTTCGCCCCGGAGCTTATCCTGCCGACCATCCTGGCGGGTATTGCCCTGGCGGCCTTCTTGACCGGGCTGAGCCTGCTGGTGCTTGGTCGGTTCAAGCTTGGCGAATACATCCGTTACATCCCGTTGCAGATCATCGGCGGGGTCATCGGCGGCGTGGGCGTTTTCGTGCTCATCGGGGCGTTCTCCTGGATGGGCGGAATGAACCCCGATTGGAGCAACGTATACAGCCTCTGGTTGTCCTTGGTGACCGATTTCAATATCCACCAGAACCTCTACACCATGGGGCCGAGCGTGATTTTCGGCCTGATCCTGTTTTTTGCCATGTTTCGCAGCAAGAACTCATTGTTCCTGCTGGCATTGATCCTGGTGGCCGTGGGCGCAGGCAATGCGGCGGGCGTATGGGCCACGGCTCCGGCGGTCCGCGATCTGGCCGAGCCTGTTGCCTTTCCCAAGGGCTCGCTGCTGGTCCATCTGGCGGAGGTGCTCAAGTCGCCCATGCTTTTAAGCGACATTCAGTGGGCGGTGATAAAGTCTCACGGATTGTACATCGGGGCCATGGTCGTCCTGGCCGTGCTCACAGTCATGTACCGGATCACGAGGCTGGAGCTGATCCGTGGACGCGAGAGCGACCTGAACCGCGAATACAGCGCACTTGGCGTGACCAACATGGTGTCGGGCCTGTGTTGCGGCATGCCGGTTTCCCTGTCCTTCGGCCGCAGCGCGGGCAGCTATGCCGCAGGCGGCAGGGGGCCGTTGGCCGGTATAGTGGCTGGCCTGGTCTGTGCGGTCGGACTCTTTTACGCGGACTATATCCTCCCCGCGATACCGAGGTTCGTGCCCGAGGGACTGCTCGTCTATGCCGGGCTGGACCTCATCCGCGACTGGATGCTGCGGACCACGTCGTCCTTCACCAGCCGTTCAGAGTTGTGGCTGCTCCGGTTGACCTTTGCGGCCACCATTCTCCTTGGCCTGCTCGAGGGCATCGGCTTTGGCGTGGCCCTGGCCCTGATGGTCACGGTCAGCCGAGCGGGACGAGGCGGGGTGGTGCGCAACATGCTTTCCGGCTCCCAGCACAACAGCAACGTGGATCGGGCGTCGGCCCAGCAGCGCGTGCTCAAGGAGTTCGGGGACCATATCCACATCATGCGTGTTCAGGGGTTCATCTTCCTGGGCTCCATGGAACAGCTCGTCAGGGATATCCACAAGCGGCTGGAGGATTCCCATCAACTTTCCCTGGAATACCTAGTCCTGGATTTTCGACAGACCCGCGGGTTCGCTTCTGCCTCAAGCTTCGGCTTCGCCAAGCTGTACAAGCTCGCCGTGCAGAACAGGGTTCAGGTAGTCATCACCAGCGCTCCGCTGGAGCTGGAGTCGCACTTGAGCTCCCTAGGGTACGCGGGCGACGAAGAAGGGCAGTTCAAGATTTTCTTCGATCTCGATTACGCCCTGGAGTGGTGCGAGAACCGCGTACTGGAAGGTGAAGGGATGCTTGAAATCCGGCAGAAGACCCTGCCTGAGCTGCTCGTGCCGATCTTTCCGGAACCCAAGTACATTCCGGCGCTCATGAAGGTCCTCAAGCGTGAGACGGTCCAGGCGGGCGAGGCTGTATTTCGCCAGGGCGACAGTTCGGACGCCATGTATTTCGTGGAATCCGGCAGGCTGGACGTGGAGTTGGAGTCGCCCGACGGGCGGATCATCCGGCTCAAGAAAGTCGGGCCAGGTGCGGTCTTTGGTGAGATGGGCATCTATACGCTGTCCCCGAGGTCGGCGACCATACGGGCGGCGGAGAAATGCGTCCTCTATCGCATGACTCTGCGCAAGCTCGACGCCATCGAGACGCGCGCGCCCAGGCTGGTCACGGCCATCAACCGATTCCTGGTCAATCTCTTGTCCGAGAGGCTGGTTGACTCCAATGCCAGGGTCCGGGAGCTGATGCTCTAGGCTCCGAGGCCGAGATCCCCCAGTACGTATTGCTTGAGCGCCTCTTCCCAGAGACGCGGGGTCTGGCCCGTGGTGCGGGTGAACTTGGACAAATCCAGCACCGAATAGGCAGGCCGAGACGCCTTGGTGGGGTAGGCCGAGCTGGGCACCGGCGAGACCGTGCAGTTCTTGTTTGCCAGATTCACGGCGGTGTTGGCCAACCCGTGCCAGGAGGTATGGCCCGAATTGGCCAGGTGGAAGAGGCCCACAGCGTCATTTCCCAACAGTTTGACCGAGTTTTCCGCTATGTCCGGGGCGTAGGACGGGGAACCGATCTGGTCGTTGACCACGTTCAGTTTCTTGTGCGCGTCGGCCAGTCCCAGAATCTTCTTCACGAAATTCGTCCGTCCGGGCCCGAAAAGCCAGGAAATGCGGATTATCAAGGTGCGTTTGTAGCCGAGTTTGAGCAGGCCGCGTTCGCCGTCGGCCTTGCTGATCCCGTAGACCGAGGAGGCGTTGGGCTCGTCGTATTCGGTGTAGGGCGTCTGCTTCCAGCCGTTGAAGACAAAATCCGTGCTGTAGTGGACAAAGGGGATGGCCCTGCGGGCTGCCAGGGTGGCCAGCAGAGGCGGCACAGAACCGTTGAGGGCAAACGCTTTTTCAGGCTCGTCCTCGGCCAGGTCCACCTGGGTGTACCCCGTGGCGTTGATCAGCAGGTCCGGGTCGTTTTTGTCCAGCCATTGTTCCACGGACATCGGGTCGAGGACGTCGCAGTCCTGCCTGGACAGCGGAAAGGCCAGGGCTCCGGCTTGTTCAAAGGCCTTGGTCAGGGCCTGGCCGAGCAGTCCGGTCCGGCCGCCGAGGATGGCTACGCGCGAGCCTTGTATACGCATCAGGAACGCCCCTCGTACCAGGAGTCCATGAATGTTCGGTATTCGCCGCTTTGGATCTGTTCCAGCCATGTGGGGTTGTCCTCGTACCAGGCGATGGTCCGGGCCAGCCCCAGGTCAAAGGGAAGGGTCGGGGCAAAGCCGAGTTCCTCGCCCGCCAGGGAGTAGTCCATGGCGTATCGCTTGTCGTGGCCCGGCCGGTCCGTAACATGGGTGATCAACGACTCCGGCTTGCCCACGATGGACAGCAGGGTCTTGACCACGGAAATGTTCGTCTCCTCGGCATTGCCCCCGAAGTTGTAGGCCTGGCCCTCGTGTCCCTTGGTCAGGGTCAGCTCCACGCCCCGGCAGTGGTCGTCCACATAGATCCAGTCGCGCACGTTGAGTCCGTCGCCGTAAACCGGCAACGGTTTGTCCGCCTTGGCGTTCAGGTACATGAGAGGGATGAGCTTTTCCGGGAACTGATAGGGGCCGTAGTTGTTCGAGCAGCGGGTGATCAACACCGGGAAGCCGTAGGTCTCGAAGTAGGCCCGGGCCATGAGGTCCGCGCTCGCCTTGCTGGCCGAGTACGGGCTGTTGGGAGCCAGCGGCGTGGTCTCGGTGAACCTGCCCGTGGTGCCGAGGGTGCCGTAGACCTCGTCCGTGGATACGTGGACGAACCGCCCTGTGCCGCATTGGCGGGCGCACTCCATGAGATTCTGGGCCCCGCCTACGTTGGTGGTCACAAAGGGCGACGGGTCGTTGATGGAGCGGTCCACGTGGGACTCGGCCGCGAAGTTGACCACAGCGTCGATTCCGTTGCCGGTGAGAAGATCCATGACCAACTCCCGGTCGCAGATGTCGCCTTGGACGAATTCGTAGCGCGGCTCATTGTCCTCCAGGTCCAGGAGGTTCAGGCGGTTGCCCGCATAGGTCAGTTTGTCCAGATTGAGGATGGACCAGTCCGGATGCGAGGTGAGCATGAGCCGGATGAAATTGGTGCCGATGAAGCCGCAGCCGCCGGTGACGAGAATTTTCATGGAGTGTATGCGTTCCCTGGTGAAAGGGTTTGGAATTTCTTGGACTGTTAATTCTACCGTCGGGACGGCGAAAACTCAAGCCGGGAAGGCGTCCACGATGGAGTCGGTCTGGCGCAGGGCCTCGAAGAGCAGGATTCCCGTGGCCGTGGACAGATTCAGGCTGCGCACCTCTCCCCATATGGGGATGCGTACTCTGGCATGGCCCTCCATCAGCTCCATGGGGAGGCCCCGCGTTTCCGGGCCGAGCACGATGGCGTCGTCTGCCCGAAAGGCGAAGCGGTGGTGGGCTGTGCTCGCCTTGGTGGTGGCCATGACAAGACGCGGCGGGGCCACTGTTTCAAGGAACTGCCTGAAGTTCGGGTGTACGGTCACGTCCACATGCGGCCAGTAGTCCAGCCCGGCGCGTTTGAGGTGCTTGTTGTCGATGGAAAATCCCAGCGGCTCGATGAGGTGCAGCGGAGTTCTGGTGGCCGCGCACAGTCGGGCGATGTTGCCGGTGTTGGGCGGAATCTCCGGCTCGAAAAGGACGATGCGCATGGGCTATACGTCCAACTTGATGGTCGCCTTGCCCGGCGCGTACCCCTTGAGGGTGCGGATCATCTCGCGGATGGAAGCGGAGATGATGTCTTCCACGAAAGGTTTCATGCCCACCACAGCGCCGTCGATGTCGACCTGGATGGAGTTGTGCATGGCCAGGCATGCCCGGGTAGTGGTCGTTCCGGCCACGATCTCGGCGGCCAGGGTTCGGCAGTCCGGGCGGCCGCAGGTCTCACAGTCCATGCCCGGCAGGAAGAATCCTTTTTCGAGCACAGTGTCGGCCAGGGCCGGGAGGTCGTTGATGACCGGCACGCCGTCTACGGACGTATCGCCCACGCTGGCGATGGCCAGCTCCGGGTGGAGCCAGTCGGTGCCGTCGGTGAGATCGCCGCGCAGACAGAGGATGCGGGGCAGAAAACCCAACTCCTTGCCGCCTTCCACGATGAGCACGTCGTTGGTCAGAAGCGGCAACAGGTCCGGCAGGAATCGGTGGCCGGTCCAGTGGACAAAGGCTTCCTTGGGGCCCAGCCCCGCCACGGTGTCGCACACGGAGGCGTAGTCCGTGGTGTCGGCGTCGCTCCAGTCAAAGCCGTGGTGGCTGAACTTGGCCGCTGACACGGTCAGTCCCTGTTCCTTGAAATGGCGGGCGAGTTCCACGCCTAGGGTGGTTTTGCCGGAATTCTTGGGTCCGATGATGGAGATTGCCTTCATGGGTTCCTCCGAACGGTTAGACGGTCCGCACCAGGCGGCCGTTTTCGAGGTAGTGGATGTGGTCCGTGACCGTTTCGAGCCAGCCCATGTCATGGCTGGCGACGACCAGGGCGGCACCGTATTCGTCGCGGGCGGACAGGGCGGCCTGATGGATCAGCTCGGCGCTCTTGGCGTCCAGGCTGGCCGTGGGCTCGTCCATGAGCAAAAGCTTGGGCTTGAGAACCAGCCGAGCCGCCAGGGCCACGCGCTGGACCTCGCCGCCGGACAGTTCGAACCACTGGCGTTTGGCGAACACGGCGGGATCGAGTCCGACAACCTCCAGGGCGCGTGTCACCTTGGCCGGGATGTCGTTCTTTTTGCGGATGCGCAGGCCGTAGGCCACGTTGGCGAAGACCGTGCGTTTGAGCAGATAGGGCTCCTGGACCAGCAGGGTTATCTGCCTGGTCACGGACGTCTTCGCCGAGGCGGGGCGCCCGAGAAAATTGATGGTCCCCTTTGCTGGAGGTTCCAGGAAGGCAAGCATTCGCAACAGGGTGGACTTGCCCGAGCCGTTGGGCCCGGCCAGACCGGTGATGGTCCCCTCGCTGAACTCCATGTGTTCGATGTCGAGGACGGTTCGGTCCGAGTAGCGTTGCCGGATGCTGTCGAGGGTGATCAGGGGCGTGGTCATTGGACGGCTCGCTTCTTGAGACCTGCGGCCCCGATGTTGACCAGTAGGGCCACGGTCAGGAGGACCATGCCGAGTGCGATGCCAACAGCAAATTCGCCCTTGCCGGTCTCCAGCGCAATGGCCGTGGTGATGGTCCGGGTGTGCCACTTGATGTTGCCGCCGACCATCATGGAGATGCCCACCTCGGAGACAATGCGCCCGTAGGCGGCCATGGCGGCGAGCATGATCGAGTAACGCGCTTCGAGGACCGTGGCCCACATCATCTGACCGGAGCTGGCCCCCAGGGTGATGAGGGTCATGGGCAACCTTTTATCCAGGGACTCCACTGCGTTGGCGGTCATAGCGATGATGATGGGCAGGCCGAGCAGGGTCTGGCCGATGGCCATGCCCGGAATGGTGAAGAGCAGACCGCTGCCGCCCAGTGGGCCGTGCCGAGTCAGGAAGGCGTAAACCACCAGGCCGATGACCACGGTGGGGAAGGAAAGCAGGGTGTCCACGATGGTGCGGACGACCTTCTTTCCGGGAAATTCCTTGTATCCGAGCAAAAAGCCCAGGGGGACGCCGATGGCCAGGCTGCAAAACATGGACAGGGTCGAGGCGTAGACCGTAGCCCAGATGGCCGAATAGGCCTCGGGATCGCCCGAGAAGAGGAGCAGGAACCCCTGTCGGAAGCCTTCAAGCAGATATTCCATGGCGTAATCTCGCAAAAACGGGGGAGGGAGTTGCCGCCTCCCTCCCCCGTCGATTCAGACGTGTGGTCTTATTTGGCGTTGGGGATGAACAGCTTCTTGCCAAGCAGCTTGAAGTCGCCGATGGCCTTCTGGGTGTCCGGGGAGGCCATCCAGTCGATGAACTTGGTGGCCAGGTCGTACTGGGCGCTCTTGCACTTGGCGGTGTTCACGGCCAGGGCGCTGTACTGGTTGAACAGGACCTTGTCGCCCTCGACCAGGACCACCAGCGGCGGGTTGCCATCCTTGGTGTCCGCGTACTTGATGTAGGTGCCGCGGTCGGTCATGGTGTACCCGTTCTTCTCGTTGGCGATATTGATGGTCTGGAGCATGCCCTGGCCGGTCTGGACGTACCAGGCGTCCTTCTCGGGCACGGCCATGCCGGCGGCCTTCCACAGGGAAAGCTCCTTCTTGTTGGTGCCGGAGTTGTCGCCGCGGCTGGCGAACACGGCCTGCTTCTGGGCGATGGTCTTCAGGGCGTCGGCCACGTCCATGCCTTTGACACCCGCCGGATCGGAGGCCGGGCCGATGATGACGAAGTCATTGTACATGAGTTCCTTGCGGTCAACGAGCACCCCCTTGTCCATGTAGGCCTTTTCCGCGCCAGGGGCGTGAACCAGGACCACGTCCACGTCGCAGTTTTCGGCCATCTTGAGGGCCTTGCCGGTACCCACGGCCACGAATTTGATTTCGATGCCGGTGTCCTTCATGAACTTGGGCACGATAAGTTCGTCCAGCAGGCCGGTATTGGCGGTGCTAGTGGTAGTGGCCATCATCAGGGTCTGACCGGCCAGCGCGGGCAGGGCCATGGTCAGGGCGATGAGGCTGGATAAGGCAGCGATAAGTAAACGTTTCATTTTCCCTCCAGTGATGAACAGTTGTATCCGCAGACCCCAAACAATATGAGGATCTATTCCATATCGTCCCGGTAGAATTCACCGGATTTTTTGACGTCCATTTCCAATAGTTCCGAAGCCCGTTTGGTGGCGTATTCTTCCACATCCAGGTAGAAATGCAGGAATTTCTCCATGACTTCCTTGCCATAGGGCGAAAGGTTGAAGCGCTGGCCCTTGCCCTTGGTCTTCTCCACCAGGGGCTTGCCGATGCGCTCCTCGGCGTTCTTTAGTTTTCCCCATGCCCGTCTGTAGGACATGCCAAGAGATTCCGACGCCTTGCGTAGAGATCCTAATTTTTCCACCTGTTGCAGCAGCAGGGTGCTGCCGATGCCGATGTAGGTTTGATCCTTTTGTTCGAGCCAAACGCGCAGTCTCAGTATGGTCTCGGGGTTTCGCTCCATGAAGTACCTCAGAGTTCACTTGTCTAAAATGCAGCTGCGAAAGATAGTCTACCAAATCCAGAAAATAGACGAATTTTCCGAATTACGTCAATAAAAACATAATAGGGTTGGGCTTGGCACTAAATCAGAGCGAGATGGTCTCAAATGTGTGCGAGCGCAAATCCATGACCAGCATCCGCCCGTTCAGTGTGGGCGCGCCGGTCAGGACATTGATGACCTCCGAGGCCATGAGCGAGGCCACCATGTTTACGGCCGGGGCCGGGCATCCAAGTTTTTCCTCGCCGCCGTTGTCCATTCCCATGAGGTCTGCCGGGCCGACTTGTCCGGGCATGACCACGGCCACATACCCGCTCCATCCGGCCAGGGCTCCGGTCACCAGAGGAATGCCCGTCCGGGCCGCGGCCTCTTGAAGGTGGCCGCGCATGGTCAGGCCGCCCAGGGCATCCACGGCCAGCGAACAGCCGTCCAGAAAACCGGGCAGGGTCTCCGGAGTAAGGTACTCCGTCCGAGTCTCCAGGGTGATCGAGGGATTGACGGTATCGGCCCGCAACCGGGCGGCGCGGACTTTTTCCCGCCCCAATCCGTCCAGGGTGGACAATGCCTGGCGGTTTAAATTCGAGGTCTCGAAACGGTCGCCGTCCGCAGCACGCATACGGCCGATGCCCAGGCGCAGGAATTGTTCCAACAGTGAGCCTCCCAGGCCGCCAAGCCCAACCAGGGCGATACTGGCCCGAAGCAGGCGGGTCTGGTCCTTGCGGGAAATGGATTGACGGTTGCGCAGGTAGCGGACTGGAGTGACGTCCAGTTCCAGGGCCAGGGCTTCGACCTCATGGCCCGGTAGGGCGTGCTTCTTGGCCAGTTCGGCCACGTCTCGGACGTCCAGCACTGGCCCCGAGCCGCCCCAGGGCAGGGCGCGGGAATGCGCGAGACCCCGGATGGAGTCTTCGAGAGAGGCGCTCATGCGTTTAGCCTCCGCCCACCGGGGGGAACAGACCCACGCGGTCACCGTCTTTTATTTCGCTGTCCAGGTCGGAGCGCAGGGCGTTGATGAACGTGATGGTCACATCCTTTTCGGGAATGCCCAGCTTGGCGACCAGCGAGCGAATGGTCTCGCCCGGCTCCACGGGGTAGTCGTCGCCATTCTCCGGCAGGTATTCCCTTAGGGTGGCAAAGCATTTGAGTTCTATTCCCATTTTATGAACCTAGGTGGTTGGAGTGTGGGGGTCAACCATAAAAAGGGGCCGGGGA
>Ga0075011_10000720_pt1 | contig 17467 bp, 9 predicted proteins | sample TARM_MetaG_T_14_FD_72354 | JGI IMG/M metagenome (GOLD analysis project Ga0075011, IMG submission 72354) | Freshwater microbial communities from Pennsylvania, USA, analyzing microbe dynamics in response to fracking - TARM_MetaG_T_14 | ecosystem: Environmental > Aquatic > Freshwater > River... | reverse complement strand
CCACAGCGGGGCAGTTTCAGATAGTGATTGGCACTGAGGTTGATGAAGTATATAAAATATTAACCAAGATAACAGGTGGCGGGGACGATAAAGAAGCGACTAAAGCCGCTGCCCGGCAGAATATGAATCTGCTTGAACGCAGTATCTCTCATATGGCTGAAATTTTTGTACCGCTTCTTCCTGCTATTATTACTGGCGGTCTGATCCTAGGATTCCGCAATGTGATCGGTGACATCCGCATGTTCGACGGCAAAACCTTGGTTGAAATCAGCCAGTTTTGGGCAACCGTCCACTCTTTTCTCTGGTTACTTGGTGAAGCGATTTTCCACTTCCTTCCTGTTGGTGTGTGTTGGGCCACGGTAAAAAAACTGGGCGGCACACCGATTCTCGGTATTGTGTTGGGGATCACGCTGGTTTCACCACAATTAATGAATGCTTACGGCATCGGCTCACAAATTCCAGATGTTTGGGATTTCGGCTTCTTCGTTATGGAAAAAGTGGGTTATCAGGCGCAAGTTATTCCCGCTATTTTAGCCGGTCTTGCCTTGGCTATGATTGAAACGAATTTAAAACGTATTATTCCTGCCTATTTATATCTTGTTATTGTGCCTTTTATTTCCCTGCTGGTTGCGGTTGTTTTGGCACATTCAATCATTGGTCCAATCGGACGTGAAATTGGTAATGGTGTGGGCTATGCCGCTAAAGTTGCCATGACAGGTGATTTTGCCGTACTCGGCTCTATGGTATTTGGTTTCTTTTACGCACCGTTAGTTATTACCGGTATTCATCACACCACCAATGCCGTTGATTTGCAGTTAATGCAGGATATTGGTGGAACACCCATCTGGCCGCTCATTGCACTGTCAAACATTGCGCAAGCTTCAGCTGTTGTCGGCATTATTTGGATCAGTAAAAAACATAATGAACGTGAAATTTCGATACCCGCTGCGATATCGGCATTTTTAGGGGTAACAGAGCCCGCTATGTACGGTATCAACCTGAAATATAAATTTCCAATGCTATGCGCAATGATAGGCTCTGCGGTTGCAGCTGCTATTTGTGGTCTTGCAGGCGTGATGGCGAATGGGATTGGTGTCGGTGGATTGCCGGGCATTCTATCTATTCAGCCACAGTATTGGGCTGTCTATGCACTGGCTATGCTGGCTGCGATAGTTATACCGATTGTGTTAACACTTATACTTTACAAGCGTGCTCAGAATAAAGGCACTATTGAAGATGCTGAGTTGATTGAAGATGAAGTAGAAGCGGTAATTAGCTAGCTGGTAATAACCAAAGCCAACCGTTGAGCATAAACAGTGCTTAACGGTTTTTATTAAAAAAGACCCAAGAGTTAATATATATGAATAAAGTAGAGAGAGAATGGTGGCGAACGGCGACGATTTATCAGATTTATCCTAAAAGTTTTTGTGATAGCGGTGATAAAGGTACAGGGGATCTCAAAGGGGCTATCTCTAAACTGGATTATCTTAAAACCTTGGGCATAGATGCAATTTGGCTTACCCCTATTTATTCATCGCCAATGATTGATAACGGTTATGATATCTCTGATTATTACACTATTAATCCTGATTTCGGCAGTATGGCTGATTTTGAGTTGCTCCTGGAAATGGCCCATCAAAAAGGTATCCGCATTATTCTTGATATTGTGGTTAACCATACTTCAACTGACCACCAATGGTTCAAATCAGCCTTGGGCAATAAAGAGAGTGAGTTCCGGGATTATTATATCTGGAAAGATCCTGTTAATGGTCAGCCACCGAACAATTGGCAGTCAAAATTTGGCGGTAATGCATGGCAGTTAGATGAGAAAACCAACCAGTATTATCTGCATCTTTTTGCCAAAGAGCAGGCAGATTTAAACTGGGAAAACCCCAAAGTGCGTGACGAAGTAAAAAATATCATCAGCTTCTGGGCCGAGAAAGGTGTTGATGGTTTCCGCCTTGATGTCATTAACTTAATATCTAAACAGCAGGATTATGCAAATGACTATCAGGGAGACGGGCGCCGTTTTTATACTGATGGACCGCGCGTACATGAATATCTGCGTGAAATAAGTGATGCTGTATTTAACAAATACGGCTCAGTCACTGTTGGTGAGATGTCTTCCACTACACTTGAAGCATGTCAGCAGTATTCCGCTCCGGATGGCAAAGAGTTATCTATGGTGTTTAATTTCCATCATCTGAAAGTGGATTACGTAGAGGGTGAAAAATGGACGCAGGCACCTTTTGATTTTTTACAGTTAAAAACAATTTTCAATTACTGGCAACAGGGTATGTTCGGCAAAGGCTGGTCTGCACTGTTCTGGTGTAATCATGATCAGCCGCGTATCGTTAGCCGTTTAGGCAATGATCAGGCGTATCGTGTTGAGTCGGCGAAAATGTTGGCGACGTCAATACATATGATGCAGGGCACGCCTTATATTTACCAGGGTGAAGAGATTGCAATGACCAATCCGGGGTATACGGAAATTGAGCAATATCGCGATCTTGAAAGCCTTAATATGTACGATATTATGGTTAATCAGCAGGGTAAAAACGAAAAAGATGTGCTTGCTATTCTGGCGCAAAAGTCGCGGGATAATTCGCGCACACCCGTGCAGTGGAGCGATGCGCAGTACGGCGGCTTTAGTAAAGGTGCACCCTGGCTGGAAGTGGCAAAAAATTACCAGCATATTAATGTGCAGCAGGCGCTTGTTGATCAAGATTCAGTTTTTTATTATTACCAAAGATTAATAGCACTGCGTAAAGAGGTTGAAGTGATCACAAGCGGTGATTACACCGACCTTATGCCTGACCATCCTCAACTGTTTTGTTATCAGCGGCGCAGCGATAAACAAACGCTTATCTGTATCAATAACTATTATGGTGAGCCTGTTGAGTGTGAGTTGCCTGTCTCTTTGGATGTTGAGCGGGGGAAATATATTTTGGGAAATTATCCGCAATTATTAACAGCCAAAGCTCAACGAGTGATGAAACTAAAACCCTATGAGTGCCGCGTTTTACTGATTGACAACTATTAATACAAAAAAGCCTTTAATCCTTCTCCAGTGTTAAAGGCTTTTTTATTAAGATTTACGATTCGCAGCCAGATGCGCCAGGCTGATTAACGCCTGCTTATACTGGTTATCAGGAAGGATAGATAACGCAGCTATTGCCTTGTCTGCTTCTTCAAGCGCCCGCTGCTTAGTGTACTGTAGTGCGTTTGTATCGTGCAGGGCTTGCATTATTTGCTCAAAGTTATTCATGCCATTGGCTTTTTCTATTGCTTCTCGGATTAGCGCTATCTGCTCTTCATTGCCATGTTTCATGGCGTGCAGTAAAGGAAGTGTTGGCTTGCCTTCCGCTAAATCATCACCGGTATTTTTGCCCATCTCCTGCGCATCTGAGCTGTAGTCCATCACATCATCGCTTAACTGGAAGGCGGTGCCCAAATATTTGCCGTAATTGAGCAAGGCAGTTTCCACTTCGATGGACTGCTCTCCTAACACTGCGACCAGCTGGCTGGTTGCTTCAAATAGTTTGGCTGTTTTAAAGTAGATAACATCCATATAACTTTTTTCTGTGGTATCGGGGTCGTTGCAGTTCATTAACTGTAAAACCTCACCTTCAGCAATCACGTTAGTTGCAGAGGAGAGTACATCCAGTACTTTTAAATTTTGCAGTTGCGTCATCATCTGAAAAGAGCGTGTATGCAGAAAATCTCCGACCAATACGCTTGCCGCGTTGCCAAAGAGTGCATTGGCTGTTTTTTTACCGCGGCGCAGGCTTGAGTCATCTACCACATCATCATGAAGCAGGGTTGCTGTGTGAATAAATTCAATAATAGTCGCAAGTTGAGTGATTTTAGCGTCATAAATATTAAGCGCTTTGGCAGCCAGAACGGTAATTAACGGGCGAATGCGTTTTCCGCCGCTATTGATAATATAAAAACCAAGCTGGTTAATTAAAGCGACATCTGAGCTTAATTGCGTGCTGATTAGCGCATTAACCTGTTGCATTTCAGTTAGCGATATTTGCTGAATGGTTTTCATATCCATGGTATTAACGTTCCGCATTTTAGCACTTAAATAAGAGGGGGCATTATTGCCGTTTATCGGCTTTATCTCAACACCGTTAGCATCAAATTATGCAACTAATTTAGTCTTTATATTATCTGTTGCTGTTGCCCTATTGTATACGCTAACACCATGATATATATAACCATTTGTGTGTTTTTATTGGTCGGTTTTTGATCCTTAATTTAATCTTTAATATAATTGTCCTATTTTTACTAAATATGATTGCCAATTACTGTCATTTGCCGTAAACTCCGCCTCCATTGAGATTAATAAGTGTGCTCTCGATGCTAATTTTTAATAAAAATAGCACGAGATGCCTGAACGGAGTAAGAAACATGTACGCTGTTATCCAGAGTGGTGGCAAGCAACACCGTGTAGCTGTTGAACAAACTCTTCGTTTGGAAAAGCTAGACGTTGAAGCCGGTGCAACTATAGAATTTGATAAAGTTCTTTTAGTAGCAACTGCAGACGACGTTAAAGTTGGTGTTCCATACGTTGAAGGAAGTAAAGTTACTGCTGAAGTAGTAGCTCACGGTCGTGGCAAAAAAGTTACCATCGTTAAGTTCCGCCGTCGTAAGCATTCGCGTAAACAAGCGGGTCATCGTCAGTGGTTTACTGAAGTTAAAATTACTGCAATTAACGCTTAATTAGGAGTTATTAAAAATGGCACATAAAAAAGCCGGTGGTAGTACTAATAACGGTCGCGATTCCGAAAGTAAACGCTTAGGTGTTAAACGTTTTGGTGGCGAATCAGTTCTAGCTGGTAATATCCTTGTACGTCAACGTGGTACTAAATTCCACGCTGGTATTAATGTTGGTATCGGTAAAGACCATACTCTTTTCGCTAAAGCTACTGGTGTAGTTAAGTTTGAAAAGAAAGGTCCAAATATGCGTAGCTTCATTAGTATCGTGGCTGAATAATTTCAGTTTTGACTAAAGAATTTTAAAAGCCTCGCTGATGCGGGGTTTTTTTTTACCTTAAATAAGATGCTTATTTCTATTTACATATAAAAATGTGATCTATGTTCAATAGAAATGGGTATAATTGTGCGTTAAGCCTTACCTAATGGTAGGTATATAGTTTTCTTGGAGGTTGTAATGAAGTTTGTTGATGAAGCAAAAATAAAGGTTGATGCTGGAGATGGTGGCAACGGCGTTATCGGCTTCCGTACAGAAAAGTATATTCCCCGTGGCGGCCCAAATGGTGGCGATGGTGGTGATGGCGGTGATGTTTACCTTGAAGCGGATGAAAACCTGAATACGCTTGTCGATTTCCGTTTTGTCCGTTTTTATAATGCGGAGCGTGGTGAAAATGGCCAAGTGTGTGATTGTACCGGTGCTCGCGGTAAAGACAAAATAATCAGAGTGCCTGTCGGCACCCGCTGCCGTGATGATGATACGGGCGAAATCCTTGGTGATTTGACTAAAGCGGGTCAAAAATTGATGGTCGCTAAAGGTGGTTTCCACGGTCTGGGTAATGCGCGCTTTAAAAGCAGTACTAACCGCGCTCCGCGTCAGAAAACCGATGGTACCCCCGGAGAAGTGCGTAATCTGCTTCTGGAGTTATTATTACTGGCCGATGTGGGTATGCTGGGTCTGCCTAATGCGGGTAAATCTACTTTTATCCGTAGTGTTTCTGCTGCCAAGCCGAAAGTGGCTGATTACCCGTTTACGACACTGATCCCCAATCTGGGTGTGGTGAGTATGGGTCATGGTCGCAGCTTTGTCATTGCTGATATACCTGGCTTGATTGAAGGGGCATCAGAAGGCGCCGGTTTAGGAACACGTTTCCTACGCCATTTAGAGCGTTGTCGTGTGTTGCTGCATATGATTGATCTGTTACCTGCAGACGGTAGCGATCCGGTTGAAAATGCGCTGATTATTATTGATGAATTGGCCAAGCACAGCCCTAAATTAGCAGCAAAACAGCGCTGGCTGATTTTTAATAAAATCGATCTTCTGTTGCCTGAAGATGCAGAAGCTGTGATGCAGCGTGTTATTGACGCACTACAATGGGATGGTCCGGTTTACAAAGTGGCTGCTATCTCTAAAACAGGTACGCAGGCGGTTTGTCAAAACGTAGCAGACCATTTAGAAGAGATGCCAAAAGAGTACACGCCTGAAGAAGAACGTCAGCAGGTTGAATTCCAGTGGGATGATTACCACGAGTCAGCGATGAATGATGTTGCACAAGATTATGCAGACGAAGATGATGATGATGATTGGAGTGAAGAAGACGAGACGATGGAAGTTATCTACGTTCGCGACTAATAACTAAATGATTCATTGCAACCTCTTAAAAATGCCGTTTAGATTACTCTAAACGGCATTTTTTTATATTTTTCAGAGCCCATTTGTTATCATCAAAACAACGCTTTTTTGTATTTAGGAGGAAGATAAGAATGGAAAAAGTCGAGCTGTATTTACAGAGCTTATTAGTTTCATTGCATGTCGGTAATTGGGTGATGAACTTTGCTATCGTATTAGCTATCACGCTGACAGTGCAGTTAATATGGCGGGGATTTACTAACAAAGCACAACGTATTATCGATCGTACTGTTAATCACTGGGATGACATTATTTGGCATGCATTTTGCCGTCCAATTAACTGGTTAATCATGCTGATGGGCGGCACGATGGCGCTGCGTGTTATTGCTGAAAGTGAGCAGTTATTAATATCCAACTATCTGCCTGTCGTACAGAAAGTATCTGTTCTTTTATTAATTGGCTGGTCATTCTGGCGCTTAATTCATAAAGCGGAAGAGACTTTCATCGGCCATGATGATAAAGACACCACCACAGTGACCGCTATTGCTAAATTAGGTAAGCTTTCAGTGGCCATCATTATCTCTTTATCAGTTATCCAAACATTTGGGGTCAGTATTTCTGGTGTGCTGGCTTTTGGTGGCATGGGTGGTTTGGTCGTGGGGATGGCTGCCAAGGATCTGCTCTCTAATCTGTTCGGTGCATTAATGGTTTACATGGATAAACCCTTTAAGGTGGGCGACTGGATCCGCAGTCCTGATAAAACTATTGAAGGGACAGTTGAAGTGATAGGCTGGCGTTTGACGCAAATTCGCACTTTTGATAAACGTCCCTTATACGTGCCTAATAGCTTGTTCACGCAGATTGTTGTGGAAAACCCTTCGCGTATGACTAACCGACGCATTAAAGAAACATTTGCATTACGTTACTCTGATGTGGGGCGTATTGAGGCGATTATTAAAGCGGTGCGTGCGATGCTGGAAGCACATCCTGATATTGATAGCAGACAGACACTGATTGTTAATTTTGATTATTTTAACAATTCGTCACTGGACTTTTTTATCTACACCTTTACCAAAACCATTGACTGGGTCTTATTTCATGAAATAAAACAGGATGTTTTATTAAAAGTGGCTGATATAGTACTGTCGCATCAGGCTGAATTTGCATTCCCAACGCGTCAACTGCATATAGACTCATCTATTCAAGCTGTTAAACCGGCTAAATAATCACAATAGAGCGGTTTGTCAGGTAATTAACAGGCCGCTATTTTTAGTGCAAATAAACTTGCGCATCCCGTTCTACATTATCCAGTTCATCTAACAGCTCTAATAGTTCAGGCTCTAATAGTTCAGGGCTGATGCCAAGTTTTAACTCTTGTTCAATCACAGCGGCTATTTTTTTCAGCCTAGGTACGCCACTGTAGCTGCAGCCGCCATGAAATTTGTGGACCACCTGGGTGAGGTGGACATTGTCTATTTCAGCCACTATTGCTTTATTTGCTGCCGCTCTGATCGCGGCAAAATCCTCGATCAGCATAGCCAGCATCTCTTTGGCAAGATCTTCCTTTCCTGCCGACTGCTTTAAAGCAAGCTGCCAGTCAAAAGAGATGCTGGCTGCGCTGTGAATGTTTGCTGATGGCGGCTCTTCGCTGTTTACTGGTTTGCTTATGTTTTCCAGTACCGGTTTATCCTGCGTCCATTTATTAATAATGCGCTGCAGCGCTATCTCATCAATGGGTTTTGCCAGACAGTCATCCATCCCCTGCTGCAGAAACTGCTCTTTCTCACTGGGCAGTACATGCGCGGTAACCGCAATTATTGGTGTGTGGCTGTTGGTCAGATCCTCTTTTATCTGCAGACAGGCACTTATCCCATCCAGTACCGGCATCTGTATATCCATGAAAATAAGATCAAATGGCTGGCGTTTTGCCTGTTCAACAGCCTGCTGACCATCAATGCAGGTGGTGACATGATGAACTCTGTCGGCAAGCATGGCTGAAATAAGTTTCAGGTTGGCCGGGTTATCGTCAACGGCCATGACATTAATATCTTTTCTTACCTGAGCGGGGAGATCTTGTGTAAGGCCGAGATCGGTGAACACTGAAGTATCTGAAATAAGTGCGTTGGCTAAGTGCTTATAGTTTATTGGTTTGCTCAGACAATGGTTAATGCCCGTTGCCATCAGGGTTTCATAAATACCGGGATCGCTTGAATTGATAAGTACCACGATATTTTTTGTAAACTGACGTGCCTCTTGTATATGACGGAAAAGCGGCTGTAAATTTTCACAATGGCTGTGGCCAAGAATAATATTGTCATACTGTTTATTTAATAACGCTTCCCACTGAAACTGTGTTTCTGCCAGTGACAGTTCTGTTTCCCATTGGCTTAGCAGCTGTGAGCAGGCGCGTGCAGCATATTCATTACTCTCATAAACGAGTACCGACTTTTGCTGCAGACGCTCCATGGGCAAGCTGGTGAGTGGTCTGCGGGGGTTCTTCTCTATTTCAATGGTGAACCAGAAGGTTGAACCCTGATCCGGAATCGATACTAATTCGATGGATCCCTGCATCTCTTTGACCAGTTTTTGGGTGATCACAAGACCTAGTCCTGTTCCGCCATATTGACGGGTGATGCTGGTGTCTGCCTGGCCAAAGGCTTGAAACAGATGGGCCTGCTGCTTTTCTGAAATGCCGATACCTGTATCTGAGATCATTATTTTCAGGGTGACTTTATCATCCTCATCGCGCATCTTTTCGATTCGCTGAATTTGTACTTCGATATTACCCTGGCGTGTAAATTTAATCGCATTGCCGATTAAATTGGTCAGTATCTGTTGCAGGCGCATCGCATCACCTACCACCTCATTGGGAACTTCGCTGTCAATCATCATGCTCAGTTCAAGATTTTTTTCATGGGCGCTGGGGGCAAGCAGGTGCATGGTTTCATCAATGCAGTCGCGCAGATCGAAGGGGATATGCTCAAGGGTTAACTTACCCGCTTCAAGTCGGGAAAAGTCGAGAATATCATTAATAATATTAAGCAGATTGCCGGCTGAGCGCTCTATGGTTTGCAGGTAATCGATTTGGTTGCTGGTCAGTTGTGTTTTCAGTAACTGGCGTGCAAAACCTATCACTCCATTTAAAGGGGTACGTAATTCATGACTCATATTGGCTAAAAATTCAGATTTAACCAGCGCGGCCTGTTGTGCTTCTTTTCGGGTGATATCCAGTTCAATATTTTGCATCTCCATCTGATCCAGTGTTTCGCGCAATTCACTGGTTGCCAGATCTATGCTGTCCTGCATCTCCTCATGGTGCTTAGACATAGCCAGTGCCATCTCATTAATACCCTGCTGTAACAGGCCTATTTCGCCAGAATATTCTCCTTCAACACGGGAATTAAGGCGTCCCAGACTGATTTTTTCAACCACGGATGCCATATCTGAAATCGGTGCGGTGATCCGTTTTGCCTGCATAAAGGCGAGATATAAACTGCCAAAAATTCCCAATAAGAGGATAAAAAAGGAGAGGGCTGTGTCGCGATACAAAAGCAGTTCCACTTCATTGGTATTCACTTCGAGGGCAACATAACCAACAATTTTTCGGGGTTGGTCAAAGGTCAACTGATACTCTAAAAAGTTGGTTTCATCAATAATCGGACTTTGAATAATAATAGAGTCCTGGTAATGAGTCACTTGTGTTAGTTCCGGTATCTTTTGCGTGTCCTGAATGCGTAACATTTCGAAATTGCGATGATAATTGCTGGTTACAAAGAGTTTATTGTTGGCATCAAAGATGGCAATGCTTTTAATCATTGGCGTATTTTTACGATGCGTGGCGCTTATCAGACGTCTTAAAATGGTTCTTGTTTCATCCAATATGCCATATTCACTGGCAATGGCTAAGGGTTCGCTGATATTAATAGCCCGGTTGATCAGGTAATCATTGGCTTGCTGATAACGATGAAATGAAAAGTAACTTGCTAATAATCCGCCAATAAGAATGGTAGGTAAGATGGTATAAGCAATAACTTGCGCGCGCAGTCCATATTTTGTCATAGGTCATATTTCTAAAATGAGTAGAAGTAAAGAATGATTTTCTTTCATATTGTGTGACAATGGTATACCCAAACCACCTCCGACTTGCTGATTCCTGCATCTTTAGGTAGCTTGGGTATATAATTGTAAGGCTATGATGGCATAGCTTCTCTCACCTGTGAATAACTTATGGCTCAGTTCTTTAAATCAGCGCGCACAAATAGCGCAAAAAACCACATTTTAAAAAATGTGCAAGTTGAAAAGTTGGATCACCAAGGCCGTGGCATCGCCTACTTCCAGAATAAACCCTTGTTTATTGAGGGGGCCCTGAGTGGCGAATTGCTGGATATTCAGATTCTCGAAAATAAAAAACGTTATAGTAAAGGAGTGATTAAAAAAATTAATCAGGCCAGTGCACTGCGCATCGATGCGCTTTGCCCCCATTATAACGAGTGTGGTGGCTGCCATTTACAGCATGTAAGCCATGCCCAGCAGATAGAAATTAAATCAGCCGGTTTGCTTTCTCTATTCAATCGCTTTGCCGGGCAAGCACCTTTGCAGCTTGCGCCGCCTGTTATAGACAAAGCGTGGGCTTATCGCCGTACCGCGCGTTTTGGACTGCACTATGATAAAAAATCCAGGCGCTTGGAAATGGGCTTTCGGCGCGCCTTAAGTAATGATCTGATTGATCAAAAAGTATGTCCCGTTTTACTTCCGGAATTAGAGCGTCTGATTTTACCGCTCAAACCTTTCCTAAATTCACTGCAAAGTAAAATGGATCTCGGCCATATTGAGCTTATTTATGCCGACCAGGGCGTGGTTGTTTTGCTCCGCCATCTGAAGGCGCTCTCCGGCACTGATCTAGAGCTGATCAAACTATTCAGTGAGCAGCATCAGTTAAACTTTTTCACGCAGGACTCAAGCCATGCGTTGTTTTGCGTAAGCGGCAATGATCAGCTCAGTTATCAATTAACGCAGTGGCAGAGCACGCTCAGTTTTAGTGCCAGCGATTTTTTACAGGTCAACATTAATGTTAACCAAAAAATGGTTGCGCAGGCGCTTAATTGGTTGGATTTAAATAAAAATGATATTGTTTTAGATCTGTTTTGCGGGCTGGGAAATTTTACTCTGCCGATAGCGACAAAAGCGCAAGCTGTGGTGGGCGTTGAAGGCATACAAAAAATGGTCGAGCGTGGCACTGAAAATGCCTCTCTTAACCAGCTGGATAATGTGGCCTTTTATCAGGCAGATTTAAGCGCGGATGATGTTCATAAGCAGCAGTGGGCGACACAAAAATTTAATAAAGTATTGCTTGATCCGGCCCGTGCAGGGGCATTGGACTGTATGGCGTTTATCGCCTCGCTGAAACCCTCGCATATTGTTTATGTCTCCTGCGATCCGGTTACGCTGGCGCGCGACAGTCAGATTTTGCTTGAAAAGGGCTATAAGTTAGAGAAGTTAGGGTTATTAGACATGTTTCCGCAGACTCGGCATATGGAATCGATGGCGCTGTTTGTCCTATAATGATTTGCGGGCAGTTATTTTATTAAGGCCTGCGCGATGCCTTTACCGGTGTTTATCAATTAAGTATTTTTTGTTTTTTGGAGTTGCTTTATGGTGTCAGTTCGAGATTCTCATTTCTATCAAACCGCGCAGAAAGATCCTAAAAAATGGGTGACGACATTGGGACTGAGTGTCTCTGATCAACAAAACTTATTAGAAAATTATGAAAAGATTATCTCTTTATGTGCGCAGCCGGAGCAATTGCCCCTGTTAGAGCTGGGTACCGAGATGGTGGAAATACTGGTCACCCTGAATATGGATATGGATACCCTAAATGCTGCGCTGATCTTTCCACTGCTAGATAATAAAATATTAACCCAGGAACAGATAGAGCAATTATGGGTAAGACGCATCGCTAAACTGGTTAAAGGTGCGACAGATATGGAAGGGATCCGCGCCCTGCAAAATCAGGGGGGGGTAAAAACCAGCGCATCACAAGTGGATAACTTACGCCATATGTTGCTGGCTATGGTGGAAGATGTGCGCGCTGTGGTTATCAAACTGGCTGAGCGGATCTGTTATCTGCGTCAGGTCAAGGGGGCTGATGATGATAAAAAGGTGCTGGTGGCGCGTGAAATCGCCTCAATTTATGCTCCGCTTGCAAATCGTCTCGGGATTGGCCAGTTAAAATGGGAACTCGAAGATCTCTCTTTTCGTTATCTGCAGCCTGAAATCTATAAAAAAATAGCCAGGCAGCTCGATGAAAAACGTATCGATCGGGAAAACTATATTCAGGACTTTGTTGAGCAGGTCAAAAAATCACTGCAGGAGATGGGGGTAAACGGCACAGCTTATGGTCGTCCCAAACATATCTACAGTATCTACCGGAAAATGCAGAAAAAAGATCTTAAATTTGAAGATCTTTATGATGTGCGCGCAGTGCGTGTTGTGGTTGAAAAACTGCAGGACTGCTACGCCGCATTAGGGGCTATTCATACCCAGTGGCACCATATTCCCAGTGAATTTGATGATTATATTGCCAACCCTAAACCTAACGGTTACCAATCCATCCATACGGTTGTGCTAGGCGCGGAAGGGAAAGCGGTGGAAGTACAAATCCGTACCCAGCAGATGCATGATGATGCCGAGCTGGGGGTCGCTGCGCATTGGAAATATAAAGAGGGCAGTGCGGGCGGTAAAGCGGCGGGCGGTTATGAAGAGAAAATTGCATGGCTGCGTAAACTGCTGGTCTGGCAGGAAGATATTTCCGATAGCGAGAGCTTAGTGGATGAGGTGCGCAGTCAGGTATTTGATGATCGCGTCTATGTATTTACCCCCAAAGGAGAGGTGATTGACTTGCCGGCGGGGGCCACGCCACTTGATTTTGCTTATTATATCCACAGTCAAATTGGCCATCGTTGCATTGGCGCTAAAATATCCAACCATATCGTGCCCTTTACCTATCAACTGAAAACGGGCGATCAGGTTGAAATATTAACCCAAAAAGAAGCCAATCCAAGTCGTGACTGGCTCAACCCGAATTTAGGCTATATCAATGCACCGCGGGCAAGACATAAAGTCGCAAGCTGGTTTAGAAAACAGGCCCGTGATAAAAATGTGCAGGCGGGGCGTGAGCTGTTAGAGGTTGAACTGAATAAAATAAAACTTAAGTTAAGTGATGTTTCAGTGGCCGCAGAGCGTTTTAATGTCAGCTCGATAGAGGATATTTTTGCCGGCATAGGTAATGGCGATCTGCGTATTAATCAAATCGTCAATTTTTTAGACAATCACTACCACCAGAAAACATTGGAGGAGCAGGATTTAGCGGCGCTTGAAGCTTTAGAAAAACGTAAACACAGCTTTACTGCTAAAACCCTTGGTAATAACATCATTATCGATGGGGTCGGTAATTTAATGCATACCATTGCCCGATGCTGTCAGCCTGTTCCCGGTGAGCCTATTGAAGGTTATATAACCCAGGGGCGGGGAATTTCTGTACATCGTAAAGAGTGTGAACAACTTGCTGATCTGCGTGATGCGCACCCGGAACGGATTATTGAAGCTTCCTGGGGAGAATCACACTCCTCTGGTTATTCATTAACATTTCGTGTTGAGGCATTTGATCGCAGCGGACTTTTAAAAGATATCACCACCTTATTATCCAATGAAAAAGTGAATGTATTGGGGGTGAACAGCATATCGAATGTGAAAAATCAGTCTGCGATTATCGATATGAGTTTAGAAGTTCATAGCAGTGAAGATATAGTTAACTTGTTAAATAAATTAAAACAGTTAAAAAATATTATCGATGTCAGGCGCTTATAAAGCAGATATCGGCGCTCTGGGAGTGTAGTTTTCTGCATTTCCAGAGCGCCTGGTTATCTTGCTTAGTTGATTGTTATTGCAGACTTTTCATTCGCTACAAAAACCTCTTTTCCCCCGATAAACCAGGACAAACGGTAATAATATTGCGTATTCACTGCTAGTTTATTATGGCTATAAGAGGGGGGGGCGGTGGCCGCTATGGTGGTGAACTGATCCTTTTTGCTTACCTTACCCGTTTTATTCCAGTACAGACGATATTCACTGGCGGTGGAAATTGCCGGCCAGCTGATCGTTATCTGCCCGGGGGATGTGGCGACCACACTGGGATCCATCAGAGTGGCAAAGTGATGAGTCTCTGTGACATTTAATGCCCCTTTTTTACCGCTGTAACCTCCTGACACATATAGTTCATCGTTTAGCAGATTGCTGTTGTGCATATACCTTGGCACCGCTAAGTGTGCATTAGCGGTCCATTTATTGGTCGCGGGATCGTAAACTTCGACGCTGGTTAATGGCTGATTGTCGCGGTTATAGCCGCCAATAACATATATTTTGCCATTGATAACGTTGCTGGTGTGTTTATAGCGGCCTGTTATCAGTTTTTCACCCGGACTCCAGCTTTGTGTGAGGGGATCATAAATTTCAACACTATCCAGGTCGTTACTTTTAATACCACGCCCGCCAACTACATACAGTTTACCCTCTACAACACTGCCGGTATGTGCATATCGGGCGATTTTTAACGGGCGGGCTGGAGACCAGCGCTGCGTACTCGGATCGTAAACCTCCACATCATTTAAGGCGCGTTTGTCTCCATATCCGCCAACCACATAGAGCTTTCCGTTTATCACGTTACTTGTGTGCTCATAACGGGCAACTAATAATGCGATAGAATCGCTCCATTTATCAATGGCCGGGTTATAAATTTCGATATCATTTAAGTAGTTGTTATCCTTGTATCCCGCAATAATATAAAGTTTATTGTTGATGATACTGGTGCTATGCCCATAGCGTTTGTTTGACAGTGGTGTCCCCGCCGTCCAGATGCCTGTGCCGGGATCAAAAATTTCGACACTGCTTAACTGCCCGGTTTCACCCATACCGCCAATGACAATAAGCTTACCATTGATAAGATTCGTGCTATGTGCGTAGCGAGCAGTAGACATAGCGGGGCCACTTGTCCAGATATCGGTTACCGGATCATAAATGTCAATACTGTTTAAGTAGCCATTTGCCGCATAACCACCAACGACATAAAGTTTACCTTTGACAATATTGCTGCTGTGGTAGCGTCGGGCCGTTGCTAATGCTGCGCCTTTATGCCAATTATTTTTAATGGGATCATAAATTTCAATACTGTTTAATGAGCCGCTCTCGTTATAACCGCCGGTAATGTACATTTTTCCGTTTATCACGTTACTGCTATGCTGGTGTCTGGCGCCTGCTAATGTGCTGCGCTCCCGCCAGCGTTTTGTCACCGGGTTGTAAACTTCGACGCTATTTAAGTAGCCATACTGATTACTGCCACCGACCACATAAAGTTTGCCGTTTATAACGCTGCTGGTATGCTGGTAGCGGGCGTTGGTGAGTGATGGTCCTTTTGCCCAGGTATCTGTTTCGGGATTATAGATCTCCACACTTCTTAAATACTCTCCCTCGCTACTACGTCCACCAAGCACATAAAGCTTGCCATTTATAACGCTGCTGGCATGAAGGTCGCGCGCTGTTTTTAATGGCGCTCCGGTTGTCCAGCTATTGCTAGCCGGATCATAAATTTCGACACTGTCTAAGGTGCCCTGTTCATTATGACCGCCGACAATATAGAATTTTCCACCTATTTCATTGCTACTGTGCTGGTATCTATTGGTTACCAGTGCCGCGCCTGCACTAAGGTGGGGAATATTGTTATATAGCAGCGCCGATTTTATCTCTGATACGCCTTTACTGCTGGCATTGCTGGCCTCTATCTTGACACTGTAGTATTTGCCTAAGGTCAGTCCCGTTATCCTGTAGTTAGTGGATATTGTTGTGCCGGCTTTAGTGAAGATTCCGCTGCCATCCTCCGCCGCTTCTGCTACATAAACCGTATAAAGGTCGGCTCTGTTAACTGCCTTCCAGGCAATACTCATGCTGCTCTGTGAAACTGTTTCTAAAACAATAATTTCAGGTTGTGCTAAGGGAGGGGTAACGACCTGAACTTCTGCTGTGCTTGCTGCTTTCTTCTCCTTTTTATTGAGACTTAGTGTTTGTATTTTTTTTTCTGTTGCGCCAGTCAACGCTTTTGAGTCTTTTATGGTCATCTTATCTTGTGTGAAATCAAATATTTCCAGCGTGTTTAGCGTGCCACTCTCATTTTGTCCGCCGAGCACATAAAGCTTATCATCAATAACATTGCTGCTATGATCCCGCCGTGCATCTTGTAAGTTTGTGCTTAAACTCCAGTTATCTTGCATGGGATCATTGCTATCGACGCTGTCTAAGTTGCCAAGCTCCCCATGCCCGCCCACGTTATAAAGCCTGCCTTTGATCAGATCTGTGCTATGTCGATATTGCGCTCTTGTTGATGCGCCCTGTGTTAACCAGCGCCCTGTTGCCGGATCGTAAACTTCCACACTGTTTAAGTAACCCAGAGCACCGTAACCGGCAACGACATAGAGTTTATTATTAACAACTGTTGTGCTGTGGCCACGCCGAGCTGTGTTTAACGGTGCGATAACTGTCCATCTTTTTTTGCTGGGATCATACACTTCGGTAGTATTGAGTGAATGGGTTGCAGCGTATCCGCCGACCACGTAAAGCTTGCCGTTGATAACATTACTGGTATGTTCGCGTCGTGCTGTTGCTAAAGAGGTGGACACCGTCCAGCGGCCCGTGATTGGGTCGTAAATTTCCAGGCTCTGCAAAGAGCCGCTCGCGTTAGCGCCGCCCAAAAGATACAGTTTACCTTTTATAATACTGCTGCTATGCATATAACGGGCTGTCTTCAGCGCTTCGCCTGATTGCCACTTATCGCTAGCGGGATCGTAAACCTCCAGACTGCTTAGCGCTTTCCCCTTAGCGTCACGCCCACCAGTAACATAAAGTTTTCCGCCTAATACGTTGGCGCTGTGCAGATTTCTGGCTGTGCTCAATGGCGCGCCAGCTTTCCAGCTGTCTGTTTTCGGATCGTAGATTTCCAGGCTATTTAAAGTGCCGCTTTCAGAGCTTCCTCCCACCACGTAAAGTTTGCCATTGATAACATTACTGCTGTGT
>Ga0075011_10000719_pt1 | contig 17475 bp, 12 predicted proteins | sample TARM_MetaG_T_14_FD_72354 | JGI IMG/M metagenome (GOLD analysis project Ga0075011, IMG submission 72354) | Freshwater microbial communities from Pennsylvania, USA, analyzing microbe dynamics in response to fracking - TARM_MetaG_T_14 | ecosystem: Environmental > Aquatic > Freshwater > River... | reverse complement strand
CATTTGGGGGCGAAGGGGTTCTTGGGGCTGCGCAGCGTCAGGCGGATCGGCACCGCATCGAAGCCCAGTTCGCGGCGGATGCCGTTGACCAGATAGCGCCGGTAGCTTTCGGGCAGCATGTCCAGACGCGTGCCGAACAGCACGAAACCGGGCGGGCGGGTCTTGGCCTGGGTGATGTAGCGCAGCTTGATCCGCTTGCCGCCGGGTGCCGGCGGCGGATTGGCGGCAAGCGCATCGTCGAACCAGCGGTTGAGCGCGGCGGTCGGCACGCGGCGGCTCCACGCATCACGCAAGCTGAACGCGGCCCCCAGCAGGGTGTCGAGCCCCTTGCCCGTGCGCGCCGAGACCGCCACGAGCGGCACCCCGCGCACCTGGGCCAGGCCATCGTCGAGCGCCTGACGCACGCCGTTGAACAGCCCGCTGGCATCCTCGGCCACGTCCCACTTGTTGATCGCGATGATCAGCGCGCGGCCTTCTTCGAGGACCATCGAGGCGATCTTGAGATCCTGGTGTTCGAGCCCGCGCGTGGCGTCGAGCAGAAGCACGACCACTTCGGCAAAATCGATTGCACGGCGCGCGTCTGCAACCGAAAGCCGCTCAAGCTTGTCAACGACTTGCGCCTTCTTGCGCATGCCCGCCGTGTCGATCAGGCGGATCGGGCGGACCTCGCCGTCCTTGGGATCAGTCCACGACCAGTCGATGGCGATCGAATCGCGGGTGATCCCGGCCTCGGGCCCGGTCAGCAGGCGGTCCTCGCCCAGAAAGCGGTTGATCAGCGTGGACTTGCCCGCATTGGGGCGGCCCACCACGGCCAGCTTGAGCACGGCCTTGGGGTCGTACTCGACTTCCTCGTCGCTGGCCTCGTCCTCGTCGTCCTGCTTCTCGCCGATATGGGGGAGCAGCGCCTCGAACAGGTCGCCCATGCCCTCGCCATGTTCGGCCGAAACGCCGACCGGATCGCCAAAGCCCAGCGAGAACGCCTCGAACAGGCCATGGTCGCCCGCGCGGCCTTCGGCCTTGTTGGCCAGCAGGATCACCGGCACGTCGTGCCCGCGCAGATAGCGGCCGATTTCCTCGTCGAGCGGGGTGATCCCCGCGCGCGCATCGACCACGAAGAGCGCGACATCGGCGCCTTCGAGGCTGGCCTCGGTCTGCTGGCGCATACGGCCCGGCAGGCTTGAGGGATCGTCGTCTTCCCACCCGGCGGTGTCGACGATGGTGAATTCGAGGCCCAGCAGCGAGGCATCGCCGAAGCGACGGTCGCGGGTGACGCCGGGCTGGTCATCGACCAGCGCCAGCTTCTTGCCGACGAGCCGATTGAACAGGGTGGACTTGCCCACGTTGGGCCGTCCGATGATGATAACCTGGGGACGCATAGCCCCCGTTGGCCCGGCTTGGCGCCAAAGGCAAGCGGCCGTTGCATCGGTGTATGCGATGTTAACCAAGCCGGTCAGCCTGACATTGACCAATTGGCTGGCACATCAGGCCCATGAGCAGGTGGACGACAGCAAGCTTCTGGGCCCTGACCGGCAGCATGGCCCTGATCGCGGCATATCCCGCAAGGGCTGCCCCGGTGGCCATGATTCCCGGCCCCGAACAGGCCGACAGCATCCCGACGGACACCGCAGGATCGGGCCTGCCCTATCTGCAATGCGTGCCCTACGCCAGAAAAGTTTCAGGGATTCAGTTGTTTGGCGACGCCCATACGTGGTGGGACCAGGCCGAGGGGCGCTATGAGCGCGGGTTCACCCCGAAAGTGGGCGCGGTGATGAGCTTCCATGCCCATGGCGCCATGCGGCTCGGCCATGTGGCGATGGTGAGCAGGATCATCGATTCCCGCACGGTGCTTTTGCGGCATGCCAACTGGTCGCCGATCAACGGCATGCGCGGCCAGCCCGAGGACGATGTGCGGGCGGTCGATGTCTCGGATTCGAACGACTGGAGCGAAGTTCGTGTCTGGTATGCGCCGATTCAGGATCTGGGAACGACTCACTGGCCGGTCGACGGATTCATCTACAACCGCACCCCGCACGGAAAACCGGGTATGGGCGGGCCGATCCATCTGGCCCGCGGCGAAAGCGCTGTCCCCGGAGGCACGACACCCCGGCTTACCCTGCTCTCGGCCCCGGCGCCGAAACCGGCCTCGGCAAGCCGCAACCGCATCGACGCCAGTTTTCTCGATGGCCTGAGCAGCGACAAGCCGTCCCAATCTTCGAGAACCGCGCGGCGCACCTATCTGGCCGCACACATCGAACCGGCCCGCACACAAGCGACCTCGACGCGCCGGGAAAGCCGCGCCGTACTGTCGGACGACCCGATTGGCCGGATCATCGCCAACCACATGAGCCCCGCCGCGCGCCTGCGCTGACGGCCTCTGCCCGGAAACACACATAAAGTGGGGGCCGCAATCATGCAGCCCCCGAAACCGGCGAATCAGCCAGCCTTGGCCACGGGTGCGCCTTCACCCAGATCCTCGTACCAGGCTTCGACCGGGCCCGAGAGCTTGAGCGTGAGCGGGTTGCCCTTGCGGTCCATCGTCTTGCCGGCCTGCACGCGCACCCAGCCTTCAGAAATGCAATATTCCTCAACGTTGTTGCGCACGGTGCCCTTGAAGCGGATGCCGATACCGCGCTGAAGCTTGTCGGCATCGAAATGCGGGCTGCGCGGATTGATCGCCAGGCGATCGGGCGGCACGTCCGCGCCGCTGGTGGTGGGGGCAGCGGCGGGAGCCGCGTTTTCGGGAGTTTCGATCTCGTCGGTCATGGTCATGCGAAATATCTTCACAACCCCACTTGTCAACGCTGCGAGAGCCCGTTAGATGCGCCCTCCACACCCCAAGCGGACGGCACGGCACCCAGCCCGTCTCCACCGGGGCCGCCAGAAGGCGGGCGCGTAGCTCAGCGGTAGAGCACACCCTTCACACGGGTGGGGTCACAGGTTCAATCCCTGTCGCGCCCACCATCATCTTCCTGAAAACAGGGACGTGATGGTGACACTTTTCAACCCTCGAAATCGCTGTTCCTCCTCGCTCCGGCCCGCGCACGGCGCTGTTGCGCGCCCTGCCCGCGCCGTTTGCAGCGACGCACGGCCAGAACAGGCAGCCCCGAAGGACTGCCTGTTCTGATCAGGAATGGCCGCGCTCAGAAGCGATCCGCGTTCATCACCTTGCCCCAGGCCAGGGCAAAATCTTCGGCGAACTTCTGCCCGGCGTCGTCGCTGGCGTAGACTTCGGCAACGGCGCGCAGTTCCGAATTCGACCCGAAGATCAGGTCGACCGGCGTGGCGGTCCACTTTTCCGTGCCCGCCGCGCGGTCCTTGCCGTCATAAAGGCCCGGCTGGGCCGACTTCGACCAGACCGTGTCCATCGAGAGCAGGTTGACGAAAAAGTCGTTGCTCAGCACGCCGGGACGGCTGGTGAACACCCCATTGGCCGAGCCGCCCGCATTCGCGCCCAGAACCCGCATGCCACCGACCAGCACGGTCATTTCCGGGACGGTGAGGTTCAGCGTGTCGGCCTTGTCCACCAGCGCGGAAGCCGGGTCCACGTAGGCCCCGTCCGAATAGTAGTTGCGGAAGCCATCGGCCCTGGGTTCAAGATAGCCGAACGAGGTGATATCGGTCTGGGCCTGGGTGGCGTCGACACGGCCCGGCGTGAACGCCACCGTGACCTTGTAGCCAGCCTTGGCCGCAGCCTGCTCGACCGCCGCATCGCCCCCCAGCACGATCAGATCGGCCAGCGAAACCTGCTTGCCGCCCGTCGTCCCCTTGTTGAAGGCCGTGCGGATCGTGTCGAGCCGGGCCGTGACCTTGAGCAGTTCGGCCTTGTCGTTGACAGCCCAGCCGAGCTGGGGCTGAAGGCGGACGCGCGCGCCATTGGCGCCGCCGCGCATGTCGGTCCCCCGGAAGGTCGAGGCCGAAGCCCAGGCCGTGCGCACCAGTTCGGGGCCGGTCAGGCCCGAGGCAAGAATCGTCTTCTCCAGTTGCGCGGCATCGGCCTGATCGATCAGGGCATAAGTCGGCTTGGGCAGCGGGTCCTGCCAGGCGAACGTCTCGGTCGGGATGTCCTTGCCCAGATAGCGCGCCTGCGGCCCGAGGTCGCGGTGCGTCAGCTTGAACCACGCCCGCGCAAAGGCCTTGGCAAACAAGTCGGGGTTCTTCTGCCAGCTGACCAGAATCTTGCGGAACGCCGGGTCTTCCTTGAGCGCGATGTCGGTGGTGAACATCATCGGCGCGTGAAAAACACCGGACAGGTGGGCATCGGGCACCATCTGCGCGGCAGCCGGATCGGTCGGGGTCCACTGGATCGCGCCGGCCGGGCTCTTCGTCCTGACCCAGGTGAAGTTGAGCAGGTTGTCGATGTATTGCTGCGTGAAGCGGGTGGGCGCCGCCGACCATGCGCCTTCGAGGCCACTGGTGATCGTATCCTCGGCATTGCCCTTGCCGCATGTGTTCTTCCAGCCCAGCCCCTGCTGCTCGACACCGGCGGAAGCCGGATCGGCGCCCAGGCATTCATCGGGCTTGTGCGCACCATGGGCCTTGCCGAACGTGTGCCCGCCCGCGATCAGGGCCAGCGTCTCTTCATCGTTCATGGCCATGTTGCCGAACGCGCGGCGGATGTCGGCGGCGGCCGAGACCGGATCGCCATTGCCGTTCGGCCCTTCGGGATTCACATAAATCAGGCCCATCTGAACCGAGGCCAGCGGGCCCTTGAGGTTGCCCCTGGCATCGCGGCGCTGGTCGGCCAGCATCTTCGTTTCCGGGCCCCAATAGACAACGTCGGGCTGCCAGGCATCGATACGGCCACCGGCAAAGCCGATGGTCTTGAAGCCCATGTCCTCGAGCGCGACATTGCCCGTCAGGACCATGAGGTCGCCCCACGAGAGCTTGCGTCCATACTTCTGCTTGATTGGCCAGACCAGGCGGCGGGCCTTGTCGAGGCTGACATTGTCGGGCCAGGAGTTGAGCGGCTCGAAACGCTGCTCGCCGCCATCCGAACCGCCGCGGCCATCGCCCACGCGATAGGTTCCCGCACTGTGCCACGCCATGCGGATGAAGAACGGGCCATAGTTGCCATAATCGGACGGCCACCAGGGCTGCGAGGTGTGCAGGACCTTGCGAATATCGGCCTTGACCGCATCGAGGTCGAGCGTGGCGAAGGCGCGGGCGTAATTGTAGTCCGGGCCATAAGGATTGGCCTGATCTTCATGCTGGCGCAAGGCGGTCAGGTCGAGGCTCCTGGGCCACCAGTCCTTGTTGGTCTGGCCCTTGGCCATCGCGGTTCCCGCGTCCTGCGCCATCGCGGGTGCCGCCACCAGCGACAGCGCCGTCGCCAACACGGATGACGCAATAATATTTACGCTTTTCATGACCTTAAACCCCATGTCCGAGTGTGAATACCCAGCAGGACTACGCCACGCCCCCCTCGAACAAGAAACAAATCATCCCGGTCACAGAGATCGATAAACTGGATGACTTTCGAAAAAATGATCGTTTTTCTGGAATAACAACCCATTCCGGGCACAGCGGCGGCACAGGCCGGACGACTTGAGCCATCGGTCTTGCAAGCCTAAACGCATGGCATGACTCAGGCCGCGCAGTTCAAGATCAAGATTCAGCTCTATTGCGGCGAGGCCATCGCCATTGGCCCCGGCAAGGCCGACCTGCTCGACGCCATCATGCGCGAGGGGTCGATCTCGGCGGCGGGGCGGGCGATGGGGATGAGCTATCGCCGGGCCTGGCTGCTGGTCGATGTGATGAACCGCTGCTGGACCCAGCCGCTGGTCGAGACCTTTCCGGGGAGCGCCCACGGCGGCGGAGCGCGGCTGAGCGAGACCGGCAAGGCCGTTCTGGCCCATTATCGCGCGCTTCAGGCCCGGCTGGCGGGTCAGGCCGCCTGCCACGAGGCGGAGGCCCTGACGGGCCTGCTGCGCCCCGCCCCGCTCGAACACCAGAGCGAAGGCTGAGGGCTTTTCCGGTCGCTTACTGGGTCTCGCGCTTCAGGCGGTCGGACAGGGCCGCGATTTCAGGCGGATCGAGCAGCCATGTGCGCGTCTTGCGGCCTTCGCGGTGGACCGGGACAGTCAGCAGCACGCGGGCATTTTCGCGCGCGTGGGGCTTGTAGAGCGCGAAGTGCATCGCGCAGTCGCGGATCGTGCCGATGATCGGCGTGCGGCCCTCCAGATCGATCATCGTTGCCGCCTGATCCCAGGGGATGGTGTCGGTGCTCATGATCAGACGTCCAGATTGGCCACGTTGAGGGCGTTTTCCTGAATGAAGTCGCGGCGCGGTTCGACCACGTCGCCCATCAGGCGGGTGAAGATCTCGTCGGTGACGTCGGCATCTTCGACCTTGACCTGAAGCAGCGAGCGAACTTCGGGATCGAGCGTAGTTTCCCAGAGTTGCTCGGCGTTCATTTCGCCAAGGCCCTTGTAGCGCTGGATCGACAGGCCCTTGCGGCCATTGGCCAGAACCGCTTCGAGCAGTTGCGAAGGCCGGGTGATCGCGCCGTCCTTGGCCTCTGCGCGCGTTGCCGCAACGGGGGCTTCCTCGCCCTCGGTCCCGGCAGCTTCGGGTTCGCTCGCCGCGGCGCTGGCGCGCACGAGGCGGGCAATGCCGGTGTAGACGTCGGCATGTTCGGCGACCAGACGGGCGAGCTTGCGTGCCTCGGCACTGGTGAGGAAGCCGGGCTCGATCATGTGATGGTCGGTCACCCCGCGCCAGGCACGCTGGACGTGGTAACCGCCTTCTTCGCTCATCCCGGCGGTCCAGCGTGCTTCGGGGTCACCCCGGTCGAGCCAGCCAGCGGCACGGGCCAGCGCAGCCTCGCGCGCGTCGTCCGAACGGTCGGGATCGAAGGCGCCGCCCAGCGCCAGCGCCTCGACGATGTCGGGGTTGTAGCGACGGGGGACGAAGCCCATCAGGTTGCGCAGGCGCAGCGCATGTTCGACCAGCTCGGTCAGTTCCTTGCTGCCGCGCGCACCGCCCGGCGTTTCCAGAATGCGCCCTGCGGTGCCCGCTTCGACCAGATAGCGGTCGAGCGCGGCGTTGTCCTTGAGGTAGACCTCGCTGCGGCCCTTGGCGACCTTGTAGAGCGGCGGCTGGGCGATGAAGAGGTGCCCGGCGCGGATGATCTCGGGCATCTGGCGGTGGAAGAAGGTGAGCAGCAGCGTGCGGATATGCGCGCCGTCGACGTCGGCGTCGGTCATGATCACGATCTTGTGATAGCGCAGCTTTTCGAGGTTGAACTCGTCGCGGATGCCCGTGCCCATGGCCTGGATCAGCGTGCCGACCTCGCGCGAGGAGATGATGCGGTCGAACCGGGCGCGCTCGACGTTGAGGATCTTGCCGCGCAGGGGCAGGATCGCCTGAATCTTGCGATCACGGCCCTGCTTGGCCGAACCCCCTGCCGAATCGCCTTCGACCAGGAACAGTTCGCACTTGGACGCGTCGCGCTCCTGACAGTCGGCCAGCTTGCCCGGCAGGCTGGCGATGTCCATCGCGCCCTTGCGGCGGGTCAGTTCGCGGGCGCGGCGCGCGGCCTCGCGCGCGGCGGCGGCGTCGATCACCTTGTGGATCACCGCCTTGGCATGGGCGGGGTTTTCCTCCAGCCATTCGCTCATCTTGTCGGCCATCCGGCTTTCAAGCGGCTGGCGCACTTCGGAGGAAACCAGCTTGTCCTTGGTCTGGCTCGAAAACTTGGGGTCGGGCAGCTTGACCGAGACGATCGCGGTGAGGCCCTCGCGCATGTCGTCGCCCGAGAGCGAGACCTTTTCCTTCTTCAGCAGCCCCGAGCGGTCGGCATAGCCGTTGAGCGTGCGGGTGAGCGCCGCGCGGAACGCGGCCAGATGGGTGCCGCCGTCACGCTGGGGGATGTTGTTGGTGAAGCACAGGACGTTTTCGTAGTAGCTGTCGTTCCATTCGAGCGCCACGTCGATGCCGATGCCGTCGCGGTCCGCCGAAATGGCGATCGGCTCGGGGATCAGGGCCTGCTTGTTGCGGTCGAGGTACTTCACGAAAGCGGCGATGCCGCCTTCATAATAGAGATCGTGTTCCTTGACTTCGGCATGGCGCTTGTCGCGCAGGAGGATGCGCACGCCCGAGTTGAGGAAGGCCAGTTCGCGATAGCGGTGTTCGAGCTTGTCGAAGTCGAACTCGGTGACGTTCTTGAACGTCTCGTGGCTGGCAAAGAAGGTGACACGGGTGCCCTTCTTGGGCTGTCCGGCGCGGCTCGACGCCGGGTCTGCCAGCGGGGCGGGCCCGGTGATCTTGAGCGGGGCCACGGCGTCGCCATGGGCGAACTTCATCCAGTGTTCCTGGCCATCGCGCCAGATCGTCAGTTCAAGCCACTCGGACAGCGCGTTGACCACCGAGACACCCACGCCGTGCAGGCCGCCCGAGACCTTGTAGGCGTTGTCGTCGGAGGTGTTCTCGAATTTCCCGCCCGCGTGGAGCTGGGTCATGATCACTTCGGCCGCCGAAACGCCCTCTTCGGCATGGATGCCGGTGGGAATGCCGCGCCCGTTGTCTTCGACCGAGACCGAGCCATCGGGGTTCAGTTCGATCAGCACCAGGTCGCAATGCCCGGCCAGAGCCTCGTCGATGGCGTTGTCCGACACCTCGAACACCATGTGGTGCAGGCCCGAGCCGTCGTCGGTATCGCCGATGTACATGCCGGGGCGCTTGCGCACCGCGTCCAGGCCCTTGAGGACCTTGATCGAGTCGGCGCCATAGGAGTTGGTGTTGGGCGTGTTTTCGTTGGTGCTGGCCATAGTTTTGCACATAGGCACTTTGCCCGCAAAACCCAAGCCAAATGGGGCCGTTTTACACAAGCGCGCGGCACGGCGTGCCCTCTTGCCAGCGCGCCCCTTGCCCGTCACTTTCGTTGCGTTTGAAAACAGGGGAAACACAGAGACATGCGTTCTATCCTGAGCGGCGCCGCCACGGCGCTGGCGCTGGCATCGGCCCACCCGGCCCTGGCTGCACCAAAACCGGCCGATGAGGGCGAAGCCACCTTCCGCGCGACCTACAAGGAGCTGGTCGAAACCAACACCGCCGTCTCGGACGGCTCGTGTACGCTGGCGGCCCAGCGCATGGCCGCGCGGCTGACCGCGGCGGGCTATGGGGCCGACCAGATCACCCTGTTCGCCACGCCCGAGCACCCGAAGGACGGCGGCCTCGTCGCCGTGTTGCCCGGCACCGCAAAGGGGCTCAAGCCGATCCTCCTGCTCGCCCATCTCGACGTGGTGGAGGCCAAGCGCGCCGACTGGACCCGCGACCCGTTCACCCTGATCGAGGAAGGCGGCTATTTCTATGGCCGGGGCGTGGCCGACGACAAGGCGATGGCGGCGATCTGGGTCGATACGATGGCCCGGCTCAAGGCGGAAAAGCCGCTCAGGCGGACGGTGAAACTGGCGCTGACCTGCGGGGAGGAAACCACCTGGGCCTTCAACGGCGCGCAGTGGCTGGCGGCCAACAAACGCGAGCTGATCGACGCGGCTTTCGCCCTCAACGAGACGGGCGGCGGCAAGACCAACGGCAAGGGCCTGTCCGAAGGGGGCAAGCTCGTCAGCCAGTCGATCCAGGTCGGCGAAAAGGCCGTGCAGAACTATCGCCTCGAAACCCGCAATCCGGGCGGCCACAGCTCGACCCCGGTGCGCGACAACGCGATCTATGAACTGGCCGATGCGCTGGTGCGGCTGCGGGCCTATGAATTCCCGCTCGAATTTTCCGACACGACGCGCACGTTCTTTGCCAAATCGGGCGCGGCGCGGGGCGATGCGATGGGCAAGGCGATGATGGCGCTGGCCGCCAACCCCGCCGACCACGAGGCCGAAGCCCTCGTCAACACCGACCGCTCGTATCATTCCAAGCTGCGCACGACTTGCGTGGCGACCCTGCTCGACGGGGGCCATGCCAACAACGCCCTGCCCCAGCGCGCGGGCGCCAACATCAATTGCCGCATCCTGCCCGGCCACAGCGCGGAGGAAGTGCAGGCAGACCTGCAACGCGTGGTGGCCGACACGGGCGTGACCGTCACGATCCTCGAACCGCGCCGCCCCCAGGCCAAGGCCCCGCCGCTCGACCCGGCGGTAATCGGGCCGATGGAAAAGCTCGCCGCGCGCTATTTCCCCGGCGTTCCGGTCATCCCCGACATGTCGACCGGGGGAACCGACGGGATCTTCCTCGATGCGGTCGGCATCCCGACCTATGGCGTGCCGGGCGGCTGGGGGAACCCCGATGGCAATGGCGTCCACGGCCTCAACGAACGGATCGAGGTCAGGGCGGTGATGACCGAGCGGGCCTATCTTCACGATCTGGTGAAACTCTACGCCCAATAAGACCCGGCTTTGCAAAGGGCGGCTTTTCAGGACCCGTGCGAGCGCAGGCTCAAACGGGTCTTGACCGGGGCCCGACAAAGGTGTTCGTAGCACATATGCGTCATGAAGCGGTCATGCCTGTCCCTCATGCCTCGGCCCGGCCGGGTTTGAGGCCGATATGGCACAGGAGCGCGAGCGGAGCATGCTGCACCAGGCGCTGATCGAGAGGGCGGCTGCGGCCAGGCCTCACAGCGGCGATAGCGCCGCCCTTCCCCGTTTGACGGCGTCCAACCGGCATCTCGACAATTGCCCCGCGCTGGTTCTCAACGCCGACTATACCCCTCTCAGCTATTACCCGCTCAGCCTCTGGCCGTGGCAGACGGCGATCAAGGCGGTCTTCCTCGAACGGGTGGACATCATCGCGACGTATGATCGCACGGTCCACAGCGCCTCGTTCGACATGCGCATCCCCTCGGTGATCGCGCTGCGGCAATATGTGAAGCCCAACGAGTTTCCCGCCTTCACCCGCTTCAACCTGTTCCTGCGCGACCGGTTCACCTGCCAGTATTGCGGCTGTGGCGACCACTTGACGTTCGACCACGTGATCCCGCGCCGTCTGGGCGGACGGACGACCTGGGAAAACGTGACCACCGCCTGCGCGCCGTGCAATCTGGCCAAGGGCGGGCGCACCCCGGCCCAGGCCCACATGCGCCTGATGGAAGAACCCATCCGCCCGACCACCTGGCAATTGCAGGAAAAGGGCCGCGCCTTCCCGCCCGGCCATCTCCACGAAAGCTGGCGGGACTGGCTCTATTGGGATGTCGAACTGGAGAGTTGAGCGCACGGGCCCTGTTAGGCCCTGTTGGGCTTTGTCAGGCTCTGTCAGGTCTTGTCAGGCTTTCTCGCCCGCCGCCCCTTTCAGGAACAGCGCCAGCGAGACGAAGCCGATGGTGGCCGCCAGCAGCATCGGCATGGCGGGCAGGTCGGCAATCGCCTGCGGGCCGCTGAATCGGGCGAGAGCCTGGGCATAGAGCGGCGGGCCGACGATCTGCGCGATCGAGCCGATGGATTGCACCGCGCCCTGCAACTCGCCCTGGCTGCGCGCATCGACCGCACGGCTGTTCATCGCCGAGATCGAGGGCAGGACCGCCCCCTGAAAGGCGCCAATGGCAATCGCCAGATAGACCTGCCAGACATGCGTCGCCCAGGCATAGGCCAGCGCCGAAAGGCCCAGCGAAATCACGCCGACGATGACCGCGCGCCGCTCGCCCAGCACGGGCAGCAGATAGCGCATGCCCACCCCCTGAAACAGCGCCGCCGTCAGCCCCACGACCGCCAGCGCGATGCCCACCGCCTTGGTCGACAGGCCATAGGCGGCAATCGCGAAATAGGTCCAGATCGCCGGATAGACGACATTGGCCAGTTGCCAGACGCCCAGCGCGGCCACGTACCACAGCACCTGCCGCCCCTGCCCCTTGAGCACGGCGAGGCTGGAAAGCGCATTGGCCCGGCGCCAGTCGAACGCGCGGCGATGGTCGGCATCGAGCGATTCGCGCAAGGTGAACCAGCCGAACACGAAATTGGCGAGGCTGAGCGCGGAGGCCGCCATGAACGGCACGCGCGGCCCCAGCGTACCGAGCAGCCCCCCCGCCGCCGGGCCGACCACGAAGCCGATGCCAAAGGCCATGCCGATCAGCCCGAAGGCCGAAGCGCGTTTTTCCGGCGGGGTGACATCGGCGATATAGGCATAGGCCGCCGAGAAACTCGCCCCCGTGATCCCCGCGATGATCCGCCCGGCCACCAGCCAGCTCATCGCCGGGGCAAAGGCCTGAAGCAGATAGTCGAGCCCGAGCGCCAGCACCGCCGCCAGCAGGACCGGACGCCGTCCGAAACGATCAGACAGGTTCCCGATGACCGGCGCGAACACGAACTGCATGGCCGCATAGCCCGCGCTCAGCCATCCGGCATATTGCGCGGCCTGCGTGATCGAGACATGGGCCAGATGCATGATCAGCCCCGGAAAGACCGGGATGACGATGCCAAAGCCGAGCATGTCGATCAGGACAATGCCCAGCACGAAGCCGAGCGAGGCGCGATGGGTCATGCGATCACCTTTCTGTCGCCCGCCCGGTGCCATGCGGCAGGGCAGGCGCGAGACAGGCTCAGCGACGGTCGAGCGCGGCCTCGCACTCGTCCAGAAGCTGGGCCATGATAGTGGCCACGGGTTCCTCGCGGGTGACCATGCCGACCGACTGACCCGCCATGATCGAGCCATGCTCGACATCGCCATCGATCACCGCGCGGCGCAGGGCCCCGGCCCAGAAATGCTCGATTTCGAGCTGGGCGGCGTGCATGTCGACCTCGCCCGCGTCGAGACGGTGGGCCACCTCGATCTGCTTGGCGGTGAATTCCTCGGTGCCCTTGTTCTTGAGCGCGCGCACCGGGATCACCGGCAGGCGCGGATCGACCTGGACCGAGGCGACGGCATCGCGCGCATTGCCACGGAAGAAGGCCTGCTTGAACGCGGGGTGGGCAATCGATTCGGTGGCGCAGGCAAAGCGCGTGCCGAGCTGGACGCCCGCCGCGCCCATTTCGAGATAGCCGGCCACGGCCTCGCCCCGACCAATGCCGCCAGCCACGAAGACGATGTGGTCCTGCGCCAGCGCGGGCAGGAATTCCTGCGCGAGGACCGAGGTGGAAACCGGGCCGATGTGGCCGCCCGCCTCGCTGCCCTCGATCACCAGCGCATCGGCGCCCGAACGGAACAGTTTCTTGGCCAGCGCCAGCGTGGGCGCGAAGACGATGACCTTGGCGCCGAACGCCTTGATCGCCTCGACACTGCCCTTGGGCGGAATGCCGCCGGCCAGCACGACATGGCCCACGCCATGCTTTTCACAGACCGCGATCAGGTCGAAAAGCTGGGGGTGCATGGTGATCAGGTTGACGCCGAACGGCTTGGCGGTGAGCGCCTTGGTCCCGGCGATCTCCGCGTCGAGCAGGTCAGGGCTCATCGCGCCGCAGGCGATCACGCCAAAGCCGCCCGCATTGCTGATCGCGGCCACGAGGTTGCGTTCCGAAACCCAGCTCATCGCGCCGCACAGGATGGCATATTCGGTGCCCAGAAAGGCGGCCCCGCGCGCCATGAGGGCGGAAGTCTTGGGTCTTGCGGTCATTGCGATGGTGCCTCGTCTGGCATATAAAAAGGGGGGTGCACGGCAGAAATGCGCCGCGCGCTTTACGGCCCATGCCGCGTTGCGGCAAGGGCCCGTTGGCCTGCGCCATGCCGATTTGTGCAAGGGTGCGGCATTGCGGGCGCAACCGCGCCAAACACCATCAGGTCCCCTTCAGGCCTTTCCTGCTTACGCACCGGCCTTTTTGCGGTATCCCCTCAGCCCGCACACACCCCAGCCCAAAGGGACCCCAGGTTTCCGGCCATGATGAAAGCCACGCTGGAAATTGTCCTGTTCCTGCTTTCGGGGCTTGCACTGGCGGCAGCCAAAGTGGCCGCACTGGTGACCGCCGGGATGGCCGTGCCGATCCTGGGCCTGCTGTGGTGGCGGGCGCGGCGCAAATAGCGCCTGCGCCACATCACCGCCCGGACAGCCCCCTGCGGCTTATGCCTTGAGCAACTCGGGCAGTTTGCCACTCATCCCGCGCGCCTCGTCCATGAACCAGCGCTTGAGCGTGGGCAGGCGCTGCACACCGGCCATGCCGAGCCGGCGCACCGCGCTCGGCAGGCGGCCGGGCAGGCCGAACAGGCGGGTGAGCACGTCGGTCGCGGTGGCGACCATGAACGTATCGGCCGCGCGCCAGCGTTCGTAGCGGGCGAGCAGCTGCGCATCGCCCGGCTCCAGCCCCAGCCGCGCGCCATCGGCCAGAACCTCGACCAGCGCGGCCACGTCGCGCAGGCCCACGTTCAGCCCCTGCCCGGCAATCGGATGCATGCCATGGGCCGCATCACCCACCAGCGCGAGGCGCTGGTCGACGATCCGCACGGTGTGGTGGAAATTGAGCGGGAACGACGAACGCGGCCCGTTGAGCGCAATGGCGCCGAACACGCCGCCCATGCGCTGTTCCACTTCGGCGAGGAACGCGGCCTCGCCCATGCCCATCACCCCCGCGGCGTCCTTTTCGGAAACGGTCCACACCAAAGCCGAGCGGTGGGTGCCATCCGCCTCGTCGAGCAGGGGCAGCAGCGCGAAAGGGCCCGCCGGATAGAAGATTTCCCAGGCAACATTGCCATGGGGCTTTTCGTGGGTGAGCCCGGCGATGATCGCGCGGTGGCCATAGTCCCAGCGGGCAGGCGCAAAACCGGCTTCGTCGCGCGTCGGGCTGCGGCGGCCCTCGGCGCCGACCAGCAGGCTGCCGCGCAGCACGCGGCCATCGGCCAGCGTCACACACACGCCATGGTCGCCGCGCTCGCGCGTGGCGACGCGGGCATTGGGCAGGAACGTGATCAGGCTTTCGCGCGCGGCGGCCTCGTACATCGCCATGCGCAAGTCGCGGTTGGCATACATGCGCCCCAGCGAGCCTTCCTCGGGCTTGGGACGGAAATCGATGCGACCGGGCTTGAGGCTGTCGAGCACGGCAATCGCGTCGATCGGGCAGCCCTTGGGGGCAAGCGCCTCGGCCATGCCGAGGTTGGTGTAGAGGTTCCAGCTCGCGGTCGAGATCGCCGAGGCGCGCCCGTCGAAGCCCTGCGCGGTCTGCGCCGCCGGGTCGGACGAATCGACGACAAGGCTCGACAGGCCCTTCTTCGCGAGGCCGATGGCCAGCGTCATGCCGACCAGGCCACCACCCAGGATCACCACATCGCCGCTCAGCGCCGGAGTCACACCGTCCTGCCCGACCTGATCGACCGCCTGTTCACTCATCACTTCACTCCAACCCGTGCGCGCGCGCCCATCCGGCCATGCCCTCCCCCGGCCCGGCCCGCAAGCCCCCAGACACTTGACCCCAAACTGGGCGCCTGCTGCTGGACGGGGACCATGGGCTTGCCTACATCTCCATGCATCACGGCCCCCGGCGGCCTTGCGCAGCATGATCGAGGATCGCCTTGCCCCACTTGCATCAGTTCTGGCATCAACTCTGCAACCGGGCCATCGCGCACCCCGCGCACGCGCTGCGCACCGTGCTGGCCAGATTCATGCTGCTCCTCGCCCTGCTGCCTGGCGGCACTCTGGCACAGGCCGCGCCCACCCACATCCACGCCAGCCTGCTCGCCGAAGGGCCCGCCCGCCCCGGCCAGAGCGTGACCATGGCCGTGCTGATGGAGCCCGAGCCGGGCTGGCACGGCTATTGGAGCAATCCGGGCGATGCAGGGCTGCCGCTCTCGCTCGAATGGACGCTGCCCTCCGGCGCCAGGGCGGGCGCGCTCCAGTTCCCGGTGCCGCGCACGCTGATGCTGCAAGGGCTGATGAACCATGTCTACGAGCAGGCCTATGCCGTGCTCGTGCCGGTCACCGTGCCTGCCGACGCGCGCCCCGGCGCGAGCCTGCCGGTCAGCGCCAAGGCCCGCTGGCTGGCCTGCACCGAACAGATCTGCGTGCCCGAAGAAACCCTGCTGATGGGCACGATCAGCGTAAGCGGCGCGAGCGACACACCGCAGGCGCCCGACACCCGCTTTACCGGATGGCGCGCGGCCCTGCCCGCCCCGCTCGACCGGCCCGGCCATTTCGCCGCCACGCCCAGGGGGCTGTCGCTGGCAATCCCGTTCCCGGCCAGTGCCAGCCTGCACGATCCGCACTTTTTCGTGAGCGGTCAGGGGCTGGTCGACTATGCCGCACCGCAGAGCTTCCGCCGCACCGGCGACTGGCTGATCGTCGACCTTGCCGCACCGAAACAACCGCTTCTGGCCGAACATCCCCAGAGCCTGAGCGGGGTGCTTTCGCTCGGGCCGGGGGGCGGTGGACTGGCCGTTGTCGCCACACCGGGCGCCGTGCCACAGGGCGGCACCGTGATCGAAACCGGCGCGACAGTGGCCTTTTCATGGGGCACGCTGGCCCTCGCCGTGCTTGGCGCGCTGGTGGGCGGGCTGATCCTCAACGTGATGCCCTGCGTATTCCCGATCCTCAGCCTCAAGGCCATGGCGCTGGCCCGTGGCAACAGCCGCCATGCCCGCGCCGAGGGGCTGGCCTATGCCGCCGGGGTGATTCTGGCCTGTATCGCGCTGGGCACGGCGCTGCTCGCGCTGCGCGCCGGGGGCACCCAGGTCGGCTGGGCGTTCCAGTTGCAGAATCCGGGCGTCGTCGCGCTGCTGATGCTGCTGGCCGTGGCGATCACCGCCAATCTGGCCGGGCTGTTCGACCTGCCCGGCCTCTCGCTCGCGCGCAGCGGCAAGAGCGTGGGCACGCTGGGCGGCGCCTTTGGCACAGGGCTTCTGGCGGCCTTTGTGGCCACGCCCTGCACCGGCCCGTTCATGGCTGCGGCCATGGGCGTGGCGCTGGTGCTGCCGCCGGTGGCGGGGCTGGCGGTCTTTGCCGCGCTCGGGCTCGGGCTGGCGCTGCCGTTCCTGCTGATCGGCTTCGTGCCGCCGCTGCGCCGCCTGCTGCCGCGCCCCGGCCCGTGGATGGAGCGGTTCCGCAAGATCATGGCCGTGCCGATGGGGCTGACCGCGCTGGCGCTGGTCTGGCTGGCCTGGCGACAGGGCGGCTGGGGTCTGGCCGGATCGGCGGTTGCGCTCAGCCTGATCCTGATCGCCGTGCTGTGGCTGGGCCGCCGCCGCCGCGCGCGCGGCCATGTCGTGCGTGGCTGGCTGGCGCCACTGGTGCTGGCCCTGTGCGCCGCAGCGCTGTTCTGGACGCCCTACCTTGCCCATCGCCCCGATGCCGAAGCAGGCGCGCTCCCCGGCGCCCGCCCCTTCAGCCAGGCCGCGCTCGACCGCGCACGCGCCTCGGGACACCCGGTGTTCCTCTATTTCACTGCCGACTGGTGCCTCTCGTGCAAGGTCAATGAACGCCTCGCCATCGACACGGATGCGACAGCCGCCGCCTTTGCCAAGGCCCATGTCCAGGTCCTGACCGGCGACTGGACCCGCGCCGACCCGGCGATCACCGCCTTCCTGACCGCGCAGGGCGCAGCCGGTGTCCCGCTCTACCTGTGGTACGCCCCCGGCGCCGCCCAGCCGCAGACCCTGCCGCAGGTGCTCACCCCGCAAACC
>Ga0075011_10000718_pt1 | contig 17479 bp, 16 predicted proteins | sample TARM_MetaG_T_14_FD_72354 | JGI IMG/M metagenome (GOLD analysis project Ga0075011, IMG submission 72354) | Freshwater microbial communities from Pennsylvania, USA, analyzing microbe dynamics in response to fracking - TARM_MetaG_T_14 | ecosystem: Environmental > Aquatic > Freshwater > River... | reverse complement strand
TGTGCCCGTATTTGATACCGTCGCGCAAGCTGTGGAGGCGACAAGCGCAACGGTTAGTATGGTTTTTGTGCCACCTGCTTTTGTGGCAGATGCGGTTATGGAAGCCGCAGATGCGGGCATTGCGCTTGCTGTGATTATCACTGAGGGTGCGCCTGTGCGGGACATGCAAATGGCAAAAGCATATGCTGTTAAAAAAGGGATGAAAACCATTGGCCCAAATTGTCCTGGAATTATTACAGCCCAGGAGTGCAAAATCGGGATTATGCCAGGAGCTATTTTTAAAAAAGGTTCTGTGGGACTTATTTCAAAATCAGGCACATTGACTTATGAGGGTGCTAATCAAGTCTGCAAAGAAGGCTTTGGTATTAGTACAGCGGTTGGCATTGGGGGGGATCCTATTATTGGATTGAGTTATAAAGATCTTTTGCCTTTGTTTGAGGCAGACTCTCAAACCGAAGCTATTGTACTCATCGGAGAGATTGGTGGCGATTTGGAGATTCAAGCGGCAGCATTTATTAAAGAGAATATTACCAAACCCGTGGTAGCATTCATCGCGGGACAAACGGCACCCAAAGGCAAGCGCATGGGGCATGCGGGAGCCATTGTGAGTGGGAGTGCTGGCACTGCAGTTGAAAAAATGGAAGCATTGCGTGCCGCGGGTGTAGCGGTAGTGCAATCTCCTGCAGACATTGGCAAGAAAATAGCAGAGGTCTTAAATAAGCGATAGTCCTTTGGTGGGCATCTGGGTTACTTTTTGAAACTAATCCAGATGCCCACGCGGGCAATCACACTAAAGGAGCAATGGATGAGCGTCATGGCGGCACCGGAGAGTACTCCGGTCTGGGTCAATACCGCACGCTGTAAGGCATGTGATGTGTGTGTAAGTTTATGTCCTGCGGGAGTTTTGGTAATGGTGCCAGCTCCTGGGTCCACCCTTGGGTCGATGATTGAAGTGGCGGAACCTGCTGCATGTATCGGGTGTAGAGACTGTGAACTTCACTGCCCTGATTTTGCAATCTACGTGGCTGAGCGCGGTGAGTTTAAGTTTGCAAAACTTACGGATGAAGCAAAAGCACGAGCTGAAGCTGTAAAGCAAAACGGCTACCGAAAATTGAGCGCATAGGGAGATGGAATGGCTAGAGAAGTAGTATCAAGCGGCAACTCGCTCGCAGCAAAAGCTGCTGTGGAGTGCGGATGTAATTTTTTTGGAGGCTATCCCATCACACCTTCGAGTGAAATTGCGCATGATTTGAGTGTTTTATTGCCAAAAAGCGGTGGGACGTTTATACAAATGGAAGATGAGATAGCAGGTATTTCTGTGGCCCTTGGCGCAGCCATGAGTGGCGCCAAAGCAATGACTGCTTCTTCGGGACCTGGTATTTCACTTAAGGCAGAACAAATTGGCCTTGGGTTTATAGCCGAAATTCCCTTGGTGATAGTTAATGTTATGCGCGGTGGTCCCTCTACTGGTCTTCCAACTCGTGTTTCTCAGGCGGACATTGGTCAAGCAAAATATCCAACGCATGGGGATTTTGAATCCATTTCTTTGTGCCCAGGAAGTCTAGAAGAGGCCTATACTGAAACAGTACGGGCTTTTAATATCGCCGAAAAATACATGACACCCGTGTTTGTATTGCTTGATGAAACCTTGGGCCATATGCACGGAAAAGCGATTTTGCCAGATCTGGAAGAGGTTAAAGCTTCTGTTGTTAAGCGTAAAGAGTTTGCAGGTGATCCTAAAGAGTATCGCCCTTATGAGGCAGGTCCAACGGAACCAGCCACGCTAAACCCTTTTTTCAAAGGCTACCGCTACCATGTAACGGGCTTGCACCATGGCCCCACAGGTTTTCCCACAGAAGACGAACACCAATGCCAGTACAACATTGATCGCCTAATGGGTAAGATTCGCGCACACCACGAGGATTTAGTGCGGTATGAAGAGTACATGCTTGAGGATGCAGAAGTCTGTATTATCGCCTATGGAAGCATTTCTCGTGCTGCGAAGGAAGCAGTAGTAAAACTACGTTCCGAGGGGATTAGGGCGGGATTGTTTCGTCCTATTACCTTGTGGCCAAGCCCTAAAAAACGACTGCGAGAAATTGCTGTAAAATTTGAAAAGATTTTTGTGACAGAGCTTAACATGGGGCAATACCTTGAAGAGATTCAGCGCGTGATGAAACGGGACGATTTTGGAACCCTGCACAAAGCAAACGGACGAGCCATTGCCCCCGGTGAAATGGTGGCTAAAGTGAAGGAGATGATGTAATGGCATTTAATTATGACGAGTATTTGCGCACAGAAAAAATGCCCACCTTGTGGTGTTGGGGTTGTGGTGATGGGGTGATACTAAAATCCATTATTCGCGCCATTGAAAAATTGGGTTGGAATATGGACGATGTGTGTGTGGTCTCAGGGATTGGATGTAGTGGACGTACAAGCTCGTACATTAACTGCAATACGGTGCACACTACCCATGGACGGGCCATTGCATATGCCACGGGCATTAAGTTAGCTAACCCGAGTAAAAAGGTCATTGTAGTCACAGGCGATGGCGATGGGCTAGCTATTGGTGGCAACCATACCATTCATGGCTGTCGACGCAACATTGACCTTAATCATGTGCTTATTAATAACTTCATCTATGGCCTCACCAATTCTCAAACCTCGCCCACAACGCCTCAGGGTATGTGGACAGTAACGGCGCAGTATGGCAATATTGACCCTACTTTTGATGCAGCCAAGCTTGCCGAGGTAGCAGGTGCGACTTTTGTGGCGCGCGAGTCTGTTTTGGATCCCAAAAAGCTTGAAAAAGTATTTGTAGAAGGGTTTGCGCACGAGGGGTACTCCTTTTTTGATATTTTTTCTAACTGCCACATTAACTTGGGACGAAAAAACAAAATGGGCGATGCAATTCAAAACCTCAAGTGGATTGAAGGCCGCATTGTTCCTAAGAAAAAATACGATGAACTTAGCGAAGAAGAGCAAAAAACTAAATTCCCAACAGGCATCCTCAAGCACGACACAACCCAGCTTGAATATTGCAAAGGGTATCAAAAAGTTATCGAAGCGGCTCAAACTAAGAGCCAAGTGAAACTCTAAGGAGCAAGGATGCGAAGTCAATTGCGATTTGTTGGCGTGGGTGGACAAGGGGTTATTTTGGCAGGCGAGATTTTGGCTGCTGCAAAAATTAAAGACGGCGGGTATGGTGTCAAAGCTTCAACCTACACCTCACAAGTGCGTGGCGGGCCTACAAAGGTAGACATTTTGCTTGATGAGGGTGAGATTTTATTTCCTTATGCCAACGAGGGTGAAATTGAATTTATGCTCGCAACTGCGCAAGTAAGCTATGACCAATTTAAAGAAGGGGTAAAAAAAGGCGGCATTATTGTTGTGGAGCCAAATTTGGTAAAACCCTCTGACGAAGACCGCGAAAAATGGCGAATTTTTGAGATTCCTATCATTACGATCGCTAAAGAAGAAGTGGGCAATGTCATCACTCAGTCTGTGGTTGCCTTGGCAATTGCGTTGGAGATGACAGAGGTACTAGACCAAGAGTTGGTTAAAGAAGTAATGCTTTCAAAGGTGCCACCAAAGGTACACGAATCAAATATCAAAGCATTTGATTTGGGTATTCAGTACGCCAAAAAAGCATTAGCAGCCTCTTGAGTCTTTACATGTAAAGGGGAAAACTCCCCTTTACAATTCCAAAAAGTTTTTGATTCCTGTGAAAACAATTTGTGCTGCAAGCGCTGCTAATACAAGCCCTGTAATCTTGCTCAATACTGTTAGACCATTTCTTCCTACTACACGCTCAATGGCACCAGAAAAATAAAGCATCACTCCAACACTACCTACGGCCAAAATGAGTGCAAATAGTCCTTGCAATGTTTGTTGGACACCTTCCATGCCCGCGCCCATTACTAAAAGTGCTCCAATAGTGCCTGGCCCGATGGTAATAGGGATAGCCAAAGGCACCACAGCAATGGCGCTAGCATCTTTGGGCAGTGCATCGGTTTTGGGCCCTTGGATGAGGGAAACGGCGGTGAGAAAAAGAAGCGAGCCTGCACCAATGCGAAACGCATCAAGGGTGATGCCAAAAAGGTCGAAAATATAGTTTCCGAAAAAAAGCAAAATCGTACAAGTAAAAATAACCGAAGCGCTTACATGTAAAGCAAGCTTTTTCTTTGCTTCACTGCTCTCTTCTTTGGTCATGACCAAAAACATGGAAAGCACAAAAAATGGGGTCATCAAAAAGAAAAATTTGATATACACCGAAACAATAAATGACCAATCCACACACCACTCCTTGGGTAAAATTTCTAAGATACGTCTTTAAAAATGGCATTATACCGCGCCTATCTTAGAAGCACCTCTTTTTCCTGTTTTTATTTTAAAGTAGCAAAAAGTATGATATACACACTTTTTTTATAAAAAGTTATGTATTTTTTGTGAGAATTCCAAAGTCTCCTTGTGCGTAGTGGGAGTTGAAAGATTGCTTTGGTATAATCAGCACATTTTAACAAGGATGGGCCATGCAGACCGATATAAAAACACTACACTTTATGCTAGAGTTGCTGGCAAAATGCGAAGATAGTCAGACCAAAACATTGCACAATCGCATTCTAAAAGCCCTCGATGAAGCTATGTTATGTGCTCGGTCACGCTTTACATGTAAACAAATCAAAACCCTCCTAAAAGCACATACAAACACAGAGATTTTGGGCCCCAATCAGGCGTTTGTTTTTTTGGTAAAGCACCGTAACCGTGTTTTGCCTGAAACCTTAAGGGCAAAAAAACAGCACCTGATTCACACCTTTCTTGGTGCAAATTTTCCAGAAAAAAAACATCTTCTTGAGGCATCGTTGCAGGCATTTGAGCAGGCACTTTCGCCCGTAGAAGAAAAAATGTACGGGTTGCTTCGCCTCTACCTCTCTTCTTTGGATGAAGCCGTGGAGTTGTTTGTTCTCTTTGATACGTCAAGGGAAGCTTCTTTTGAGGGCATGAGCACCTATGTTGCTAGCGTGCATGAAGGGCTTATTGAAGATATATTTTACAAAGAAGAGCGTGTGTTGGTAGAAGAGGGGCTAGGAAAGATGGGCCTTGTGCTTAGTGGTGTGTATTATCAACACCTTTACATGTAAAGGGGCAGGAGGCTAATTTCGCGAGTAGCCTCCAAGGATGCAAATGCGATTTTTACCTTTCTTTTTGGCGCAATACAGGGCTTTATCAGCTCGAATAAAAACAGACTCAATGGTGTCTCCCTCCTCAAATTGCGCAATGCCGTAGCTGGCGGTTTTGTAGCCAACGTGCTCAAATTCCGACTGGCTAAGGGCGGTCTTGATTTTCTCAGCCAAAATCTTCGCCCCCTTGGTGTCGGTTTCTTTGCAAATCAATAAAAACTCTTCACCTCCCCATCTGCCAAAAATATCTGTAACACGTTTTTCTTGGGTGATGATTTGTGTGAAGCGAACCAGTACGGCATCTCCGACTTTGTGCCCAAAAGTGTCGTTAACGGTTTTAAAATTATCAATGTCGATAATGATTAATGACAAATTACGCTTGTAGCGAAGAAAATACTTGTATTCATGGGAGAGTAGCTCATCTAGTTTCATACGATTATAAATACCTGTGAGTGCGTCTGTGGTAGAGAGGAGGGCAAGCTGTTGATTGTGGCGCCTTAGCTCTTGTTGGCGAAAAAGCAAATAAAAAGCAAAGAGGGCAAATACGCCTAGTATTTTTAGTAAAAGGTTGTAGTCAATTCCGCGGTCATAACGAACTGAAACCCACTTGTTTAAAATGTGTTGGTGTGCCTCTGGAGCAATAGAAGCAATAGCTTTCTCAAAAATCCCCAGTAGGTAAGGGTCATCATTGCGAACACCAATGCCAAGCGCCCATGATTCATCGAATTTTCCTGCAATCTTAAGTTGGCTAGCAAACTCTTGCTGAATGATATATCCCACGACGGGCAGGGAATCTATAAACCCAAACAACTCTTTGTCACGCACTTTTAGAAGGCCCTCTTGCACATCCTTTACTTCTACAAAGAGCATTTTAGGGTATTTGACGCGTAAAATTTCCCCGTAAGAGTATCCTTTGACGATTCCGATGGGTCGATCGTGAATCGCAGAAACATCAGAAAAAAAGATTTCCTCGGGACGGGTAACAAGAACCAAGGGAATGTCCAAATAGGGTGTTGTAAAATTCATATAAAGCCTGCGCTCGGGTGTGGGCATCGCAAGCGAAAAAATATCGCATTGGCGCTTTTTTGCCTTTTCGATGGATTCAAGCCATGTGTTTGTGGGAACCATGGTGATGGGAATGCCAATTTTTTCCTCCACAAGACGCATGTAATCGCTAGACATGCCAGTATGCTTGCCATCAACACTTCCCTCCATAGGCATCCAATCAGGGTCAATGCACAGACGAATGCTTCCAAGGAGCTCTAGGTGACTCTTCTCTTCGGACGATAATTGTAAAGTAGCTGTGCTTGCATTTTGTGTATGTTGGAGCCATTTGCTACGAAGGGCGTAAAGCTCTTCTTCTGTAATAGTGCGCATTGTTTTGTTGAGAATGCGATGCAGGAGTGTGGACTCTGAGGGTAGTGCCATGTGTAGTGTGTCGTGAAGTCTTGAGTCGTCTGGAAGTTGGACGTGAAGATTGGCCAGCATAAAACGGTTCATGATATAAAAAGCAGCCACATAGTCTTCAATGGCTACATCGGCCAACCCAAAAGCAACGGCTTCAAGAGCTTCTTTAGGGGAGTTAAAAGTCAAAATATCATTTTCAGGATAGAGGCTTTGGATGTATTTGGTTTTCTCTTGCGAAAGTGCCACTTTTTTCCCCATAAGTGTTTCCGGGGAAAGAGGGGTGTTTGTTTGTGTAATAAAAGCGTAACGTATGTTTAAAATTTCATCACTTAACAATACTTGTTCTTCTTGGTTGTGTGAAAATGTTGCGGGGGTCAAGATGTCCAGATGGCCCTCATAAAACAGGTGTTCTAGTGCTTGGGATGTGTTGGTGAGAAATTGAATCTCTACTTGAAGTTTGGAAGCGAGTAGGCGTAGAAAATCAACCACATAGCCTTGGGGCTCATAGCTTGCATAAAAATTATACGGATAACGTTCTGTGTCGTTTGAAACCCTCAAAATAGGGTATTTTAAAACAAATTCACGCTCTTCTTGTGTGAGAAAATCCCCATCGGCGCTTAATGAGGGTAAAAAATAGCAAGATAAAAAAAGTATTAAGAGTAGTGCTTTCACGGATTTTCCAAGCATGGAGAGAATGATTGTTTTTACTATAGCATAGTAGGCTTAACGCTGATTAAAAGATGTACAAAAATTGCCTACTTGTAGGCATGGAAAAAAGTAAAAAGGTGTTTATTGTGCACTAATGTTGAATAGGGTACTAGGTAAATAAAACACTCCCAAGGCGTAGCATGTTTGCCCCGCAGCGAATGGCAAGTTCAAAATCCTCACTCATGCCCATGGAGCAAACTTTAGCGCCATGGGGGGTGAGGGATTCGTAAAGGCGGTACGTTGTCTCGAAACTTTGTTGGATAAGCGCTACATCGTTCGTGTGTGCCCCGATGCTCATCACCCCTTTTAATACCAGATTTGGGCAAGTTTCTTTGATGGCAAGGTAGGTTTCAATGGCATGTTCGGGCATAACACCTGCTTTAGAGTCTTCTTTTGCACTGTTGATTTGAAGTAAAACCGAAAGAGTTTTCTCCTTTACATGTAAACGTTTATTAAGGGCAACGGCCAGCTCTAAGGAGTCGCAAGAGTGTACAAGGGAAGGGGAAAGGTCAATTAAGGCATTAATTTTGTTTTTTTGAAGCCTCCCAATAAAATGCCATTCAAGGGGCAAGGTGGAAAGGGCTTGGTTTTTGCGGGCCAATTCTTGGACCTTATTTTCCCCAAAAGCGCGCTGTCCGGCTTGGTACATGGTTTCTACATGGTGGGGTTCAACGCTTTTGCTCACGGCAACAAGTTTGATGATTTGATGTTGATTGACAGCCGTTCGCACTGCCTCAATGCGTGTAAAAATTGTATCGAGCGTAGATTCATAAAAATTCATTGGTAAGCTCCCGAAAGCCGTAGGATGTCATTAATGATAGTGAAAGCCATCAGGCTCAAAAGCAATGCCCATCCTGCGTAAGTCATTTTGATGTACACCGCTTCTTTGGGAGGTTTACGCATAATAATTTCATAAAGATTAAACATAATATGGCCGCCATCAAGGGCAGGGATGGGTAAAAGATTTAGGACGCCCAAATTTACCGAAATCAAAGCAGTGAGCATAAATAGTGTCACAATACCCGCATCTGCAGCACTTGAGGTAATCTGGACAATAGAAATCACGCCACCCATCTCTTTAGGAGAAATTACACCCTCGATCATTTTTTGCAAACTCTGCACAATCAATGTCGCAGCGCGCACTGTTTCATGCCACGCAAACCCAAGACTTTGTACGCCACTAAAAGTAAGCGTCACGGTTTCGCCAGAAGGTGAGATGCCAATAAGCCGCTCCTGAATAGCCTCACCAAAAAGGGTTTGGCTTTGGCTAAGTTTTGGAGTAAGGGAGAGTAGCAAGGTTTCGTCGGCGCGTTCCACAAGGAGTGAAATAGAACCTTGGGTTTGGGTAACGATGGGCTTGATTTCATCCCATATGCGAATGGAGGTGCCGTTGATGGCAACAATGCGGTCTTTTTCCATGAGGCCCGCCGCGCTTGCCGCAGAGCCTTCGCTTACTACCCCAATCTGGGGAGCAAGCTTCAAAACACCTAAGGAGGCAATAGCAATGTAAAGCAAAAAAGCCAGTAAAAAATTAGCAAAAGGTCCCGCAAACAAAATGGCAATGCGCTGCAAGGGTGTTTTGGCCCCATAACTATCGGCGTCTAGGCTAGTGTTGGTGGGATTGCTGTCGTCTTGCCCTTTCATTTGCACATAGCCACCAAGAGGAATGGCGCTCAGGCAATACTCGGTGTCTCCCCAGCGGCGCTTAAGAATTTTTTTCCCAAAACCAATGCTAAAAACCTCCACCTTGACACCAAAAAAACGCGCAGCCAAAAAATGGCCAAGTTCGTGAAAAAAAATCAAAAAAGAAAGCACCAAGAGAGAAATTAGCATGTGCCCTCCTTGGTATTTTTGGTGTATCCAATGATGTATTCAAAGCCGGAATAAAGCGTTAGTCCTACGGCAATCCAGAGGCATAGTGTCGCTAAAGGCCAATTCATAATCAACAAACCAATAGCAATCATTTGAAAGACAGTTTTAACTTTTCCTGCCATAGAGGCTGCGATATTTTTCCCCTCGCTTGCTGCCATGACGCGTAATCCTGTGATAAAAAATTCACGGGTTAAAATCAAATAGATGGCCCATGCAGAGGCGCGGTCAAGCAAAAGCAATCCCAAAAAAGCAGCCAAAATAAGCATTTTATCGGCTAGGGGGTCTAAAATAGCACCCAACTTGGTCATTTGATTCCATTCTCTTGCGATGTAGCCATCGAAAAAATCTGTTGCGGCAGCGAGGACAAAAACAAAGGCTGCAAAAAAATCCAACCAGCTTGTGTGAATACCTTGGAAAAAGGTGGCGTCACGCTCTATTAAAAATACAAACATTACTGTGGCCATCACGACACGCAACAAAGCAAGAAAATTAGGAAGGTTAAGCATCATTTAAAGGTCGTTCCCCCGTCAATAATAAGTGTATGCCCTGTTACCCAACTGGCTTTTTCGGAGCATAAAAACACACAAGCCCCTGCCATGTCTTCGGGTTTTCCCATACGATTTAAAGGCGAGAGTTCGGCAGTTTTGTCTTTTACTTCTTCGTAGTTGGTAAACGCACGCAGAGCGTCGGTTTCGATAGGTCCTCCGCTGATGGCATTGACGCGAATACCTTTTGAGCCAAGTTCGGTAGCTGCATAGCGTACCATAGCTTCTACTGCCGCTTTACATGTACCGTGGCCCGAATAATTTTCGATGTAGACAAGGTTGCCTGTGGAGGAGAGGGAGATAATGCTTCCACCACCTACTTTTTCCATGCGTTTGGCGGCTTCTTGGGCACCCACAACAAAAGCATTTACTGTCGCGGTAAAGATATTGTTGATGCCTTTGGGTTTGAGTTTCATAAATTTGGTATATCCGCCCACAACGGCGCGCCCTGAAATAATAGCATTAGAGATGAAAAAATCTACACGGTCAAAATCTTGGTCGATAGCTTCAAAAACGCCTTTAAATTCTTCGGGATGGAGAATGTTTAAAGGGTACGCTTTGGCTTTAATGCCAAACTCTTTTTCTAATGCCTGTGCTTGTTCTTCGGCGAGTTCTGCATTGGAGTTGTAGGTAAACGCAACATTGACACCTTCTTTGGCAAATGCCAACACAATAGCGCGTCCAATGCCACGGGTTCCGCCACTAATAACGAGAGTCTTTCTTTGCATGTGTTACAGTCCTTTAATATCGTATTGAGCCATTACGGTCTCAATTTTTTTCATGTTTTCTTTGCTTGGTGCACTAAGTGGCAAGCGGAACTCTAGGGTGTCGATTAAGCCAGCAATGTGCAGAGCTGCTTTGATTGGAATAGGGTTGCTTTCGCAAAAAAGTGCTTTATTGATGTTGTAGAGTTTATCATTTAGGGCCTTGGCTTTTGCGTAGTGCTCTTCAAGGGCCAAGTGGGTCAGCTGAGCAATTTGGTCAGGCAGGAGATTGGAAGTTACCGAGATAACCCCCTTGCCTCCGTTGGAAAGAAGAGGGTAGTTGATGGCATCATCTCCACTGATGAGTGCAAGGGCTGGCTCATGAGCAAGCAAGTCCACGCAGCGCTCAATAGAGCCTGTGGCTTCTTTAACCCCGTAAATATTAGAGCACGTGTTAAAAAGTCGGTAAATAGTCTCAGGCAACAAATCCACACCTGTGCGCCCTGGAACATTGTACAAAAGTACAGGAATCTCCACAGACTCTGCGATGGCTTTGTAGTGCAAGAAAAGCCCCTCTTGCATGGGTTTGTTGTAATAAGGTGTTACTGAAAGAATACCATCGGCGCCATGCTGTTCGGCAAATTGTGCCAAACCAACAGCTTCAAAGGTGGCATTGCTACCCGCTCCTGCTAAAACACGTACGTTCGTGCCTTTACATGTATCGACGGCTATTTCGATGCACTGGCGGTGCTCGTCATGGGTGAGCGTTGCGCTTTCACCCGTTGTTCCCACAGGAACCACTACGTCAATGCCATTATTGATTTGGCGCTGGATAAGTTTGGCATACCCAACCTCGTCAAGTTTGCCATTTTTGATGGGAGTAACCAGTGCGGTCATTGCGCCAATAAGTGGGTTATTCATGTGAATCCTTTCGTAATATCACCGTAGTGGAGTATTTTGGAATAAAATAGGTGTTGGCTGCTTTTACCAACTCTTCTTTGCTTAATTTATTGATATGTTCTTCATACTCAAGTAAAGGCGCGATGTCACCCTTGGCAAGAAAACTACCAAACAAGTTGGCAAGTCCACTTGAACTTTCTAGAGAATAAATAAAGTCTGCTTTTGTGTTGGTCTTGACCTTTTGCACATCTTCATCACTAATTTTTCCCGTTTGAACAGCCGAAATAATGGCTAAAATCTCTGCTTCAACCGTTTCGGCTTTTACACCAGGATTACACACGGCTAAAAATAAAAACAAACCGGGGTCTTTGTTGTCCATGCTAAAAGCATACACTTGGTTGACAAGCTTTTTTTGGTCGATGAGTCGGTCGTTTAGGTAGCTACTTTTGCCACTGCTTAAAAGTTCACTCAACGCGGAGAGTGCTACTTGGTCGGGATGCTTAAAATCAGGTATTTTATAGGCAATAGCGACCATTTCCACTTCGCTTTCTTTTTCAATCACCACACGCTTTGCGCCATCTTGGGGTGGCTCAACCTCGTGTTTTTGAGGAATGGGCGTCGTATTTGGGATGGCTTCAAAGTGTTTTTGGGCCGCTTCAAATACTGTTGAAGGCTCAATATCACCCGCTACAAGGATGATGGCATTGGCGGGTTGGTAATAGGTTTGGTGAAAGGTGCGAATGTCTTCAATGGTCCAGTTTTTAATGTCATCCTTAAAACCAATGGGCGTCCAGTGGTAAGGGTGGTATAAGAAGGCATGATTAAACAACCGAAAATACAAAAAACCCATCGGAGAGTTGTCGGTACGCCATAAGCGTTCTTCCAAAACCACATCGCGCTCAGGTTGAAACTCTTCATCTTTGAGATTTAGGTGTTGCATGAGTTCGGCAAAAAGTCCCAAAGAAGTATCAAGGTTGGCCGTGGAACTTTTGATGAAGTAGTGGGTGTAGTCAAACCCTGTAGAAGCGTTGTTGACCCCGCCAAATCCTTTGACGATTTCGTCAAACTCCCCTGCGCGAAGGTTTTTGGTGGATTTGAAATTGAGGTGTTCAAGCATGTGGGCGATACCACTTTTGCCCATGGTTTCACTTCCGCTCCCCACCTTATAAAAGATGTCAGTTGTGATGACATTGGTGCCATTGTTCATGGGGATAACAACAACTTGCAGGTTGTTTTTTAAAGTTTTAGTTTCAAAGTGCGGCAACGAATTTGCCATAAGTCCTCCTGTGAATAGTAAAGCGCCAAGCACTAAACGTCTCATCGTCTAGCGCCTATGGCTTCTTGAATATGGTGAAAGCCGTCTTGGTTCATGCGGGCTAAAATGCCCTCATTGATGCGTTTGTTTAAAGAGGGGCCTTGAAAAATAAACGCACTGTACACTTGCACTAGGCTAGCTCCTTCCAATAGGCGCTCATACGCTTCATCAGCATCGCTGATACCACCAACACTAATAAGCACGGTTTTACCAAAAAAGGCTTCCGCAAGGGGTTTGAAAAAGGCATTGCTTTTTTGGGTCAATACGCGCCCGCTTAAGCCCCCAAAAGATTGCGCACCTTGGAGCAGGGTGTACTCTGTGGTGGTGTTTGTTGCGACAATGCCATGGGCACCATGATTGATGGCGCATTCACATAGCTTCAGTGCTGCGTCTATCTCCATATCGGGAGAAATTTTTAGCAAAATGGGTTTAGAGGTGAGTGTTTTAGCCATAGTAAAAAGTTCGCCAATAAACGCTTCATTTTGCAGGTCACGAAGGCCTGGGGTGTTGGGCGAAGAGACGTTAATGACCATAAAATCACACAGATCTTTAAGCCCTTCGATAAGAATACGGTAATCCTCTAGAGCATTTTCGGGTGTAGTGGCTTTGTTTTTACCAATGTTAGCCCCCAAGGGTGTGGCAAAAGGGTAAAGAGATTCGAGGCGTTTTTTAACTTTAACAAGACCTTCATTGTTGAATCCCATGGCGTTTTGCACACTTTCCTTTTCAGGGTAGCGAAACAGGCGTGGCTTGGGGTTGCCAGGCTGCGCTTTGGGGGTAATGGTGCCAAATTCAATATGCCCAAAACCAAGCGCAGTGAGGCCTTTTAGCATCGTAGCGTTTTTGTCAAATCCTGCGCCCAGCCCTACGGGATTGTGAAAAGTAGTGCCTAAAAGGTTCTGATGCAATCTGGCATCACTGATAAAAAACGTCGAAGCAAAAGGTGAAAGTAGTGCGGGAGTATAGCTGCCTACTACACGCAAACCTAGTTCGACAATGTCGTGAGCAGTTTCAGGCTGAAAGCGAAACATCACTTTTTTAATCAGTTCGTACATACCATTCCTTTTACAGTTTGGCGCGATTGTAACTTAAAAAAGCTAAAAATCCGATTGAAGAAGGGGCTATCCAATGATCCGTTCCCACTGCGTTCCTTCTGATGTGTCCATGAGTTGGATTCCTTGGGTTAAAAGTGCATCACGGATAGCATCAGCTTTTGCGAAGTCTTTAGCTTTTTTGGCTTCTTGGCGGGCTTCAATGGCCTGCTGTATTTGGGTTTTTTGGCCCTGTGAAACGCCTAATTGAAAGTAACCAATAGGGCTATGTAATCCAATGCCAAGTACCTCTTCAATCCAAGCAAGGTTTGCTAACAAGGTTTGCTTGAGTGCTGTGTCTTTGGGTGTTTTATCTAGTGCCTCGTTGCCTTGAAGAATCATCTCATCCAAAACAGCCAAGGCTTTGGAAATGTTCAAATCATCGCTTAAGGCTTCTAGCACTTTACATGTAAAGTGTTCTTCTTTTTGGCTAGGACTTGTTCCTTGTAGCCTTTTTTTGAGGCGATACAGCTTGTCTAGGCGGCGTTTGGAAGAGAGTAGGTCGTCTTCGTTAAAGTTAAAGTCTGCGCGGTAATGGCTTGAGAGCAAATAGAAGCGCAAGACTTCACCGTCGTATACATGTAAAGCGTCCTTGACAAAAAAGCTGTTGCCAAGAGACTTGCTCATCTTGTCACCATTGATGGTTACAAAGCCATTGTGCATCCAGTATTTGGCAAGGTGTTGGCCTGAGGCGCAACGGGTTTGTGCAGCTTCGTTTTCGTGGTGAGGAAATAGTAAGTCGGCACCACCTGCGTGAATGTCGATTTGGTAGGGGCCTTCATGGGCGAGGTGTTCTTGAATCATGGCGGAACACTCGATGTGCCACCCTGGTCGTCCTTTGCCAAAAGGAGAATCGAAGACGGGGTCCTGGGTGGAGCGTTTCCACAGGGCGAAGTCCTTGGGATTGCGTTTGGCGCTGTTACCTTCGACACGGGCCTTAGTTTCTTCGATGTGTTGATGGCTTAGGCTTAGGTAGCCCTCGTCCTTGCTGGTGTCAAAGTAAACTCCGTCATCAAGAGTGTAAGCTGCCCCTTTGGCTAGCAGTGTTTCAATGAAGCGTATCATGCTTGGTAGGCTTTGGGTGGCTTTGGGTTCTAGTGAAGCATCCTTTACATGTAAGGCTCGCATGTCCTCTTTGTAGCGCTCTATGTAGTGGGTAGTAAGCGTCTCTAGGCTTTGGCCTGTTTGGTCCATTTTGGCAATGATTTTATCATCAATGTCGGTGAAGTTCTTGACAAAGGTGACTTTGTAGTTTAGTGCTTCAAGGGTACGCCTGAGTAGGTCAAAAGCAATGGCACTACGAGCATGGCCTAAATGGGCGTCATCGTAGACGGTGGGTCCGCAGACGTAGATGGTCGCTTCACCTGTTTTGATGGGCTCAAAAGGAACTTTTTTCTTTTGCGTTGAATCATAAATAACCACGTAAAATCTCCTTAATTATCCAAACAAGAGCGCCAGTCGCAAGCAGTACCCCTATTAGTCCTATGATATTTTGTGGGCGCATTATAGCCAAAAAGGCGCGGGTGCCATAGGCGTGAACGGTGAGTGCAAAAAGGACAACCCCGCTCAAAGAGCTTGCTAGCGCCAAGCCAGCCGCTTCTAGGGGGCCAATGAGCGCTAGTGAAAGCACAATGTTTACCATTAAGCTAAATGCAGAAATTTTAGCTGCCCTAGCTTGCATCTGGTTGGCATATAGCCACAAGGAAAAAAGGCGTGCAAGCCCAAAGGGCAAGAGTCCTACTAAATACATTTGAAGCACTAGTGCCGTATTGAGCGTCTCTTTCGCGCCAAAAGAGCCTCTTTCAAACAAAAGCCAGGTAATTTCATGGGAGAGTAAAGTCCCTCCAAGGGTTGCAGCACACAGCAAATAGCACAAAATCCAAAACCCTTTTTCAAGGAAGCGCCGGGCTTTTTCTTCACCCTCGCGTTTAAGGGCTTTGGTGATGTTGGGAAAAATAGCCACAGAAAGGGCGATGGCAAACAAGGCCAAGGGAAGCTGAAAAACGCGATTTGCATAGTAGAGGTAGCTGATGCTTCCAAAGGCTAAAAAACTGGCTAACCATGTGTCCAAAAAGGCAGAAAGTTGTGCTGTGCTTCCACCCAAGACTGCATGAAAAAAATTGCGGTAAAAAGAGGGTTCGGTGGCACTTTTTTTGGGACGGCCTATTCTTCCTAAAAAAACCTTTAAAAGGCGGAATTTTTTTAGCGCAATAAGGTGCGTGAGTGCTTGTAAAACCCCGCCGACTAGGACGCCAAAGCTGAGATTCCATGCCACTTGATGGGGGTCTTGTGTGTTAGAGAGAAGCAAGGCGCCAATCATAGCAAGGTTTAAAAGAGCCGTAGAAAAAGCGGTGGTGGCAAAGTGGCCTCGGTAATGGAGCATGGAAGCAGCAAGTGTAACGCCATAAATCAGTAAAAGGTACCAAAAATTAATACGAACGAGCGGGGCCGCCAGGGCTATGGTTGCCTCATCAAAGCCAAAGGCAATAAGTTTGGTTAACCAAGGGGTAAATACCATAACAAGCAAGGTGAGCATGAGGATAAAAAAAGAAAACCTCAAAAAGACACTCGCAGCAAACAATCCTTTTTTGGTTGCCCTGGTAAAGGCGGGAAGAAAGGCTTGTGTAAAGGCCCCTTCGGCGAAAATACGGCGAAAAAGATTAGGGAGTTTGAAGGCGACAAAAAAAATGTCACTGTAAAGATTGGCACCCAAGATGGAGGCTGTTAAAATATCACGAATGAAGCCTAAAATTCTTGACACAAGAATGCCAATACTGTTAGTAAAAAAGGAGCGAATCACCATTAGATTGAGTCCTGCTGGGGGTCTTTAAAAACAAGGCAAATGCCTAAAATAAGAGAAGTTTACCTTCTTTTAATGATTTATGTATCATAATACAAAACAGATTAAACCAATGTGAGAAAGGCGACACTGTGGGATTGTTTGACAAACTAACCAAAGGAAGTGGCGAAGAAAACAAAAAAGAAGTCACTCCTGTGACATTTTCTCCCATGATTATTGATACGCAAGATGTTGCCAAAGAACTAAAAAGTGTTGCCACTGCCAATAATCTTGAATTGGATGTTGTGGATTTTAAAATTCTAAAAATCACAACCCTTTATCGTCAAGGTGAACAAGAAGAGTGGCAAGAGGCTAGCGAAGAAGCGTTGTCTATGTTTGATGAAGATGATTTTTTTCTCAACCCTGAACTAAAGATTGAACAACACTTTAAAGTTGAAATTTTTGACCTACGAGCCCAGGAAGAACCCGTTACTGTGCTTCCCCCGCTTTCTTTGGGTGCCAATAAAAACCTTACTAAAACCGTTGTCACTATTAAAAAAAGCGTCAATATCCGTTACAGTTCTCAGTTTGAGCCTTCGCTTCTTGAGGCAATCAATAAGAAGAAAATTAAAGCAAAAATCCTTGTTGGTATTCGCGAGGGGATTATGCGCCAAGAGGTTAAAAAAATTGCCGCTTCGGTTCGCATTAATAATATCGTTGAAAAAGACAGCACCTTTGTAGTGATGGAAGGTATTGACCCTGTGTTGCCTGTTAATGACGCACTTATTGTGCATTACAAGAAAAAAGTTAACACAGAAGATAAGCAGGGTAGAGTAGATTATTCGCGTAGAGGCTATCTGGAGGCTGTGGGTGAGGGCGAAGTGGTTTTGGAATACGTAAAACCTCAAGAAGGCGCACCGGGGAAAACATGTCGAGGGATTTATTTGCCTGTTGGAGAACCGAAAATCACTAATCAGA
>Ga0075011_10000717_pt1 | contig 17506 bp, 29 predicted proteins | sample TARM_MetaG_T_14_FD_72354 | JGI IMG/M metagenome (GOLD analysis project Ga0075011, IMG submission 72354) | Freshwater microbial communities from Pennsylvania, USA, analyzing microbe dynamics in response to fracking - TARM_MetaG_T_14 | ecosystem: Environmental > Aquatic > Freshwater > River... | reverse complement strand
CTTCGCGGCGGGGTTTGGCCCTCGCTTTGTCGTCACGGTCGATACCGAAGAGGAATTCGACTGGAGCAAGCCGTTCGAGCGCACCGGCCATGGTCTCAGCCATGTGCCCCGCCTCGCCAAGTTCCAGCAGTTTTGCGAAGGCTTCGGGGTCACCCCGGTCTATCTGATCGATTATCCGATCGCCAGCGACCCGGGCATCAGCGCCGCCCTGGGCCAGGCCGTGGCCGATGGTCGGGCCGAGATCGGCGTCCAGCTTCACCCGTGGGTCAACCCGCCCCATGCCGAAGACCTCACCGTGTCCAACAGCTTTGCCGGCAATCTGGAACCCGCGCTCGAAGAGGCCAAGCTGGTCAAGCTGCGCGACACCATTTCCCGCGCCTTCAACGGCACCGCCCCGCTGATCTACCGCGCCGGACGCTATGGCGTGGGGCCGCATACGGCGGCCATCCTGGGTCAGGCCTCGATCGCCATCGACACCTCGGTGCGCGCCCATTTCGACTATTCCAGCCAGGGCGGCCCGGATTTCACCGGGTTGCCGGCGCACCCCTGGTGGGTCGACCGGCGCGGCGGGTTGATGGAACTGCCGCTGACCACGGTCTTTTCGGGCCTGCTCCGGCGGGCCGGGCCCTGGCTGTTCCCGCGTCTGTGGCGGGTGCCGCGCCTGCGCGGGGTTCTCGCGCGGCTGGGCCTGATGAACCGCGTGCCGCTCACCCCCGAAGGGGTCAGCGCAGCCGAAGCCATCGCCGGGATCGACCTCGCGCTCGGCGATGGCCTGCCGGTGCTGGTCTTCTCGTTTCACAGCCCCTCGCTGCGCCCCGGCAACACGCCCTATGTCCGCGACGACGACCAGCTCGACCAGCTTTACGGCTGGTGGCGCACGGTCTTTGCCCATCTGGCCCGGCGCGGGGTGCGCCCGGCCGGGGTTGCCCAGATCATGCAGGCCGCACAGATATAAGAGCCCGACCCAAAAGTCGGGCGGCGGAGGTTTGGCGAGGGATTTTGGGTCACCACAAGAAGGCTGCGAGCCCAGCGATGCTGGAAGCATCGTGGCGAACAGCCGACGCAGTGGTGGGGCAAAAGACCCGCCAAACCGACCCGAAGGACTTTTGGGTCGGGCTCTAAGAGCCTGCCCCCAAAAACGATCCCCCACGAATTGCCTTCGTGCCCGCTTGCCAAGCACGCCCCCCTCCACTAACGGCTTGTCCCGAAGGGGGCCCGTAGCTCAGCGGTTAGAGCTGGCCGCTCATAACGGCTAGGTCGCGGGTTCAAATCCTGCCGGGCCTACCACCCCTTCAATTTTCCACACAAAATTAAAAAGTTATGCGGTTTCAAAAAGTCTAACGTCGCCGGTTAGACTTTTCCAGCCTGCGCATTGCGCTGTTTGCCAGCGTCTCTTGCTCGGCAGCGCGGGTATATCGGGCGACCTCAGCATCGGTCACATGACCTGTGATTGCCTTGATTTCCGCATTTGTGCAGCCTGCCTCGGCGAGGCGGCGGGCTGCGGCCTTGCGCAGGCCATGGAATTCATAGCCTTGAAGCCCGGCAGCTTTGGCCTTGTCGTGAAACCAGTTCCCGAAGCCGTTGGTTGTGAACGGCTTGCCATATGCGGTCACAAGCAATGTCTGATCGCCGTGCTTCGCGATCGCCAGGCTGCGGCGCAGATTTCGGTGGATCGGAATTGCCAGAGATTTGCCGGTCTTTTCCTGCACAAGGTGGATGCGTCCGTCGCGCATATCGTGCACGCCAATTGCGATTATGTCCCCCCTGCGCTGGCCCGTGTAGAGCGCAAGATCGAAGGCAAGGCGCGGCATCGTGCCCAGCTTCCAGCGGCGGCGGTATCTCCTGATATGATCCTCCTGCCATGTCTGGAAACCATCGCCCTGGACTTTCAGCCCATCGGTCGAGGAAATCGGGTTGTCCGTGCGCCATTCCAGATGGATGGCCAGCTTGAATAGCCTGCCGAGTCGTTTGCGCAGGTTGTTGGCCTGGGTTGGCCTATCGCGCATCATGTCGAAAATGTCGGTCAGGTGCCGCGCCTTGATCGTGGCGGCTGACATATCGCCATATCGCTCGCGGAACTGCTCCAGGATGCTGCGATAGGCCTTGTGCGTCAGCGGCTTCAACTCGGCGAACTCGGCAGTCTGATAATATCTGCCGATCAGGTCATCAAAGCTGTGCGGGATGACGCCGGATGCCCCCGGCTTCATCGGCTCGGTATTCAGCCATTCGTAGTAGGCTTGCGTGAACTCGGGTGTTCCTGGCTGCGCGTGGACATAGACCGACGGCCAGCCCTTGCGCCTGAACCGGATGCGCCTGGTCCCATGGCGGTCGGCAAAGACAGTGGCATAGCGCGGTAGACCTGTATGCGTGCGTCCCATTCGTCCGAATCACTGCCTTTGTCTTCTGGAATACCAGGGATAATCACAATCTTGCCGGTCGGGTCTATTTCGATCTTGGCAATGGACAGGCCTGCCCTGACCACGCCCGCTGCCGCGCGCTTGATATCGGCTTCCCGAAAACGTGCGGGGGCAGTCATGCAGCCCTCCACAAGATCGGCTTCTGATCACGTGGGATTCGGTGTACGCCGCGCGCCATGGGGTGCTTGGGGGCGCCGCTCTGCGTCGTGCCGAGGCAGATCAGTTCGACGCCACGGGCGCGGGCATGCTCGACATACCAGTGGGCATAATCATGGCCATGGTTTCCCCAGGCGGCCAGCATCCGCCCACCGTGATCGCTGGCATAAACGAGCGCAGCCAAAGCACGCTGCTCGCCCTCAAGGCTGAGCCGGCTGGGTGCAGCGAACATCTCGGCCGGTTTGCTGGCGCGGAAATCGAACAGGTTCACGATCAGCAAGCCACCGTATCCCCACAGGGTTGCGAACCAGATCAGCGCCAGGATCGTCGGATCATCGATCTCGTGATCGGCCCGGCTGGGATTAAGCATGCACACCGGCAGCAGCGGCTTGGTATCGTCCCAAACGCGGCGCAGTTCCGGCCGGAACTGGCCGCAGGGGCTGATTATGGCCTCGCGCTCCATGATGGGTTTTTGGCCAAAGAGGTCAGCCATGGGCTATTTCCTCCAGCTCTTCGCGGCGCATCTTCGCCACCAGGATGGCGACGACCGACAGGCCCACACGGCGGACGGCTTTGATCTGCATTTCGGTGTCGGCGCGGCGCGCGGTCCAACCACCGGTCGATCCGTCGCCATAGACCAGGCGATAGATCGGCGTTCCCGGGGCAATGATGCGGGTATCAGCCATTAGCTTGTTCCTTGGGTTGGTGGTCACCGCAGAATTGGTTAGGCCCCGTGATCGGCCAAAGTTGGTCCCCTCGCCCGCCCTCGACAACCTGAGGAGGGTATCGTCGGCATTGTCCTGGCGTGTAGACGCGACCGGAAATGCGTCCGAGCCACCATCGGCAGGTTTCGCATGCAAGGGTCATTGAGGCACCTCGCCTGGCTGGTTTTGGAAGGGCACGTGCTCGGCGAAGCGCTCAAGGGCTCGGTCCAGTTCGTCGCCGCTGGCTCCGTGCATCTCCCATGCCTCGCGCGCGGCAATGACCAGGGTGATGACGTCTTGCGGTAGTGCCGCAGACGGTGCTGCCGCCATGGCTTCCCGGGCGGCAATCACCTCTGCGTCGCGACGATCCTTGTTTGCAGCGATGGCCGCAAGTCGATCCTTGAGTCCCATTTCCGACCACGGCAACGGCGCTGGATCGTTCGCCAGTTCGGCCACGGTTTTGTATTTGGCGAAGGGTGCGAGCGCGGCTTCCAGTTGCCCGATACGCGCATCGCGCGCATCAGGCTGGCCATGGCTGTCCCAGTGCGTGTTCAGGATCCCGGCTACGCGCTCGGCGATCTCCTGCGCCTGCGCCGCATAGCCCGTGACCAGCAGCATGGGCACGATCACCGAAAGCGATGTGGCCCCATTGTCATTGCGCTTGGGCGGCTTCTGGTAGTGGACAGCAAATGCCTCGGCTGCGAGGTCATCCTCGTCGAGGTTACGCAAATAGCTGGTCGGCCTGCTGGTCCAGCACTGATGCGGGGTATCAGCCATGCGCGGCCTCCATCTGGCTCTGCATTCGCGCGCCCTGCGCGGTGAGGCGATAGGTGTGGATGCCACGGCCGACGGGAGCGCCCGGGCCGGGGCCATAGGCGGCAAGGCCCTGTTCCTGGAGCGCGAGCAGAATGCGGCGCACGCGCTCCACCGGCACGCCGATGTCGCGCGCGAACGTGCGGATCGGCGGTGCGGCTGGATCGTCGGGGCCGGCCATGGCGAGCACCACGCGCTGGGCGTCCGGTTGCTTCAGGATATCCGGTTCGAGCAGCATTATGCGCGCTCCGCCTGTTCGATGGTGGTGAGCGCCGCACGGCCGTTGATGCGGATTTCGATCTTGTCGATCGCGTAGAAATCCGGACCGTCCTCCACGATGTCGTGCATCTCGTGCAGTTCCTCGAAGGACACCACGCGGGTTTCGTTGCCGGCATCGCGCCGATAGGTGATGTGCGCCGTCCAGCGCTTCAGGGTGATGACCTCGGCCATGGTCAAGCTGCCTCCTGATCTTTGAGCCCCATGAGGCCAAAAAGGGTGGGGATGGCCGCCTGCTTTTCCGCTTCCTGCAGATAGCGGATCGAGTGCGCCCAATAATCGGGGTTGAGCTCGCTGCCGCGCCCACGCCGCTTCTTCAGCACCGCCCGCATGGGGACCGTGCCGAGACCGCAGAACGGATCGTAAATGAGCTCTCCGGGCATACTGAACCGGTCAATCAGGCGGTCGACGATATCGAACTGCAGCGGGCAGACGTGCTTCTCGCGGCCCTTGGCCACCTGCTCGGCATTCAGGGTCCGCATGCGCACCACGTCGTCCCACGTGTTGGGATCGTGCGCGCCGGGCGCTAGGCTCATGAAGGTCCGGGGTAGATGCCCACGCGTGTCGTTGACGTCTCGGGCCTCAATGTGCTCGCCGATCTCGACGTGGGCGTCGAAATCGTAAATCAGGTCACGCGTGCCCTCGGTGAATGCCTTGACCAGCGGCCCGACCGACATTTCCCCGAAGTGATCGGCAGCGGCACGCAGTTCTTCGGGCATGGCCAGGCGCTCGCCGCTGCTGCGCCAGAAGGCGTGGGCATCGATCTGCCAGCGGGCAAGGCTGTAGTCTCCCGGATCCTTGCGCACCGGGTTGTCGGCGTAACCACGGCTGCGATCGGACTGCGGTTTGCGCATCAGCAGCACGTATTCGGGGCAACCGACACCCATCTTGGTGCCGTCTTTAAGCATCTCGCTGTAGGACAGGCGATAGGTCTGGTTATTCTCCCGCACCACGTCGGTGTTGACGTGGATCATGCCCATGTATTGGAAGCCGTGGCGCCGGTAATGCATGATGCAATCGGCGTGGAACGGGTTGACCGTGGGCACCCCCTCGCCCGTGACGTTGCCGAACATGATCCGGTCTTTCACGTGGATGCAGGCCATGCGGCCTGGCGCCAGGGCACGGAACAGTTCCGGGGTGAGGAAGTCCATCTGCGCAAAGAAATGGGCGTCATCGTCGGTATGGCCGAAGTCATTGTAGCTTGGCGTGTATTCATAGTGGTTGCTGAACGGGATCGAGGTGATGATCAGATCGAGACTGCCGGTCTCGACAAGCCGCGCCTCGTCCACACAGTCGTTCAGCGCCAGTTGCCACCCGGCCCCGGCCATTTCGTTGCGTTCCACGCCAATGCTCCTTTTCATGGCATCAGCGGCAGCGGCGTGGTTGAGGCCATACTTGCGGATGATCTCCGACATGCGGGCCTTCATCTGTTCGTCGCGCTCCCACTTCGCCAGCAGTTCGCGCCGGACCTGGTCCTCGGTCTCGGCATAGATGATGTCGATCTCCACCGGGTGAGGCTGCTGAAACCGCTGGAGCCGGTGGATTGCCTGGACGAAGTCGTTGAACTTGAAGCCGACCCCCGCGAAGATCGCGCGGTGGCAATGGCGCTGGAGGTTCGTGCCGGAGCCGAGCATCACCGGCTTGGCAGCGAGATGGGCCAGTTCGCCGTCGGCGAAACGGGCGATGATCGCCTCGCGGTCGTCCAGGTCTTGGGCGCCATAGACGCTTTCGCACGCGGGCAGTGCCGCCTCGATCGCACGGCGCTCGTCTTCCAGATCGTGCCAGATCAGGAAATGCTTGTCCGGGTCGGCCTCGACGATCTCGCGCGTCTTGGCGATGCGCGCATCAAGCGTGCGGCGCTTTTCCCGGCTGGCGCCGACGATGCCCACGGCCTTGTCGCGGAATAACGCGACCTGGCCGAAATTGTCGGTTGCGCCCCCACCGCTGATGTCGGTCTTGACTTCGTGCCAGCGCACGGTGATCGGCGGCAGGTCATATCCCTCATCGCTGAACCCGAGATCGCTGGGGCGCTGGAGAAACACCGCCCAGCTGTTCACCCATAGCCAGAATTCGTCTTCCTTGTGGGGATAGAGCGTGAGGTCGTTGGCTTTTTCGCTGTTGCGCTGGAAGAACCGCGTGAGCGCCTGCCCAGTGTCCATCACGCCCAGAAAGCCCGCGTAGTGGATCAGCTCCTTGTAGCGGTTGGGGCTGGGCGTAGCCGTGGCGACAAAACGATAGGGCACCGTCTCGAACAGCGGCAGGAATTCCTGAAAGGTCTTGCTGCCATAACTGCGCAGCACGCTCGCTTCGTCGAGGCTGGCGACGGTGAAGCGCCGCACGTCGATCTTGCCATCGCGCACGCTCTCGTAATTGGTGAGGTAGAGGCCGCACTCGTCGCCGATCGCGTCGATCTCCGCGTCGCTGCGCACGAAGTGCAGCGGAATGCCCAGCTTGGCCGCATCGGCGATGAATTCGCGCCGGACGCCCAGCGGGGCGATGATCAGGCCCATGATTGGCAGCGCCGGTCCGCCACCCTTGAGCCGGGTGGCTTCCAGCTTTTCCAGGATGATGTTGACGATCAGCAACTGCTGGATCGACTTTCCGAGCCCGAACGCCTCGAACAGGGCTCGCCGGCCACCCTCGATGGCCCAGCGGACGATCGCGCGCTGGTGCGGCTTGATCTCGTCCCCGGTGGCCAAGTGCGTCGGGATTTCATCGATCGTGCAAGGCAGGCCTTCCGGCTGAGCCATGGGTGCCTTGGCTTCCAAGAACGCGCGGTATCGCGTGGCGAGGTTCATGCTGCTGCCGCCTCCACCTGCGAAATTGTCGATAATGAGGCCAGTCATTGGGCTGCCCTCCCCGGCGTGTGCTCGACCAGCACCACGAGATCAGCCAGCGTCATGTCGGCGCGCACGGCGCCATGGGGCAGCTCATCGCCGACCAACTGCTCTTCCACGTCGCACTGGATGCTGATCAGATGCGCCTCGCAGATGATGCCCAGATCAGCGAGCGTGTCGTCTGCGGTGATGGTGCGCTTCATCTCAAGGTGGCGGTTGACGATGGCGGCCATGGCCGCCTCGGCGGCAGCTGGATCAGCCATGGCGCGCCTCCGGCATCGCGTTGTGCTCGATCCCGTCGAGCAGGCGCCCGGCCTTCTGCTTTCCGACCGGCGTGACATAGATCACGCGATCCCCGTGAAAGCCGGTGCCGCCCTCCATGTTCAGCCAGCGCCCCTTGGGATATTCGTGCTGCCACCGGCTGCAATCGCGCCAGTCGGGATCGTCGCGATCTCGGTCGAACACCGTATCCCAGGTGCCGTTCTGCTTGAAGAAGAACGGCACGCCGCCTGCCACCGCGCACTGGTCACGCAGCGAGCGCGCCCAATCCGGGTGCATGGGGCGCGGACCATTCTCGCCGCCCGCCACTACCCAATCGATCCTCGCGAGGTCGCATGGATCGAAAAGCACTTCTTCCAGCAGCGGCTCTGCGCTGATCCAGCGTACAGCCGCAGGCGTCGCCAGCAGATCGGGGATCCGCTCGTCGGCGCGCTTCTGGTCCTCGACCGAGACGCCCAACCATACGTTTGAAAGAGGCCAGTTATGGAAGAGACGCTTATCCGCCTCGCCATAGCGATCCGCGATGCCGCTCTTGAGAAAATAGCCTATGTCGGGGCACCCAAGCTCATTGGTTTTTCCGCCAAGCAGGCCATTCATGCTGAGGCGGATGCAGGTTTGTGCATCATAATCCTCGGCAGGCCATCCTTGCGGATTGCGGTGCCTGCCAGTCAGATACTCCCGCATCCGTGCGCTGCGCTTGGTCAGGATCTTGTAGGTGTGCTGCGGGGTCAGTGCCATGATCGCAAACACCCGGTCGACCACCTCGAACGGAACTTCTGGGTGGAACAGGTCGGACATCGAGTTGACGAAGTAGTCCGTCGGCTTCTTGCGCCGCAGCGGCGCGAGGAAGGTGTCATCAGGCGCGACGTTGACCCTGCCAGTCCAGACCGGGCCCGCGCGGCTGGGCTCGACCGTGCCGATGTAGTGATCGAGGTGAAAGTTACCGGTTCCATCGGGCTTGGAAGCCATCGCTTCCAGGCGCGAGGCCATGCGCATCGCATAGCAATTCTTGCACCCTGGCGAGATCACCGAGCAGCCGACGACAGGGTTCCAGACCTTTGAGGCCCATTCGATCGCGGTGTCAGCCATGGGCCTGCACCCCATCGATGTTGCAGTGGGCCACGTCGAAGCTGATTGCGACGACCCATGGGTCGTCCTTCCAGCGCATCCCCGACTTGGTGTGCAAGATGCCCCAGAGCCCGGAAAAAGCATCGCGAGGATCGCTGCCCCATTGCATGCCGTGCGGGAACGTCATCCCCTCCGCCAGCGCATCCGCCTCGCTGATCGCCTGCAACCTCTGGACGCGTACCTCGGTGACAGTCAGCGTCAGGCGCGAGGCCCACCGGGGCATGTGGATGGAGGGGCGCCAACGGACATCCACCCGTGGTCCCCGCGCCCGCGCTTCGGCATGGCCCTCGCGATACCATACGAGCACATTGCCGGGATTTCCGTCTCTTGCGTGTGCCTCTTTCACCCACAAACGGTTGCCGTGGGCATAAGGCACCCGAAACTGAACCCCATCCCCATCGAACCACCCAGGTTCATCACAGGCAACAATGTAGGTGAGCGGGGGGCTCTGGGGGTTATTGGCCCATGCGCAAAGCCGCCGCGTCTGGGTCTTGCGCCCTTCAAGCAGAGCTCGCACCATCGGCGCACTGAAAATGATGGGGCGGTCAGCCATGGGTCACCTCGATTTTGCGAAGCTGGACGCAGATTTCGGCTGGCCAGCGCGGCGGCGTGCCTTCGACGCGGATCAGGCGCCAACCGATCGGGATCTGGCCTTGGAACTCATGGCCTTCGGGGTATGGCAGTCCAAAGATGCCGCGCCACCAGGACGCGTCCTCCGGCTTCGCCCAAAACGGTTTGCGCCGCTTCCATGCCTTGCCTGGCGTGGTCCCGGTGGGCAGCGTCGTGCTGTATTCCGGCAGGTTGTTGAATTCCTTGCGCGTGAGCAGAACCGCGCCGTTTGACAGCAGCATCATGCCGCCACCTCCGGCGCGGCTGGTGCCGGGGCCCGGTAGATGATGCGGTGGTTTTCCGGCAGGTATTCGCGGAAGGCCGCCAGCGCCTCATCGATGTTGGGATGGCGGGCGGCCATCCTGCCCTCGTGCATCCGCTGCGAAAACATCAGTTCGAAGTGCCCCGCGCATTTGGCGCAAATTTCACAGCGGATGCGCGCCTCGTGGCACAGCAGCACCAGCATGGTGAGTGGGTAGAAATCGAACGTGGACATGCGGCCATCACGCCATGGCACGATCATCATCGGCCACTGGTCGGAAATACCCCATTCCACCTTTTTCCAGTTGATGGGCGCGTTGTAGATGCCACCTCCGACCATCCCGCAAATGTCCATCACCTTCGCTTGAAAAGCGGACAGCGTTTCCGGCGCAGGCTTGTAGGACCGACGCTTGCCATAGAGGCTGTTGGCGGCGGCGTTGTTGCTTTCGACCCAGGCGGCGTGATCCATGCGGGCATAGCTCATGCCGTGATCTCCCCACAGCCCGCACCGACCAGGCGGCTATCGCCCGGGGCGGTGAACTGTTCCCAGTGGACCCAGCCATTCGGGCAGTGGAAGCCCCACTCCCTCACCTTGGGGCCGGTGACGAAAAGGGAGATGGCGAACGGCCCGATCAGCTCGATCCGGTGCGCATCAGTGGCCTTGCGCACGATGCGGTCGCCCGCAGACCGGCGGAATGTGCCGTCCGGCGTGATCTCGTCGACCTCGCCATAGAGGACAAGCGATGCATTGTCCCACGGGTGGTCATGAAGTGCGCGATCATCATCGCTGCGGCGGAACTCGTGGAGGTAGATGTTCATCCACGGGTTGCGCGGGATGACATACCAGCGGCGCAGATAGTCCTCGCCGATCACATAGTCCGGCTCGCGCCGGGCAATGATCCCGGCGGCCCAGGCCTGCATGTCAGCAAGGGTGGCATTGGGGGGAAAGCTGCTCATGACCACAGTGCCTTTCGCACGAATTCCTGATCGGTCATCGATGTCGGACCGGTGAAGAAGATTTGGCCGTCGTTGAGGGCCACCTCGAGCGCGAGGGCGACGACGGGATCGAAGGTGCGGACGAACGGCTGGCCATCCCGCAGCAGCGTGGCCCCATCGGCCCGGAAATCGGCGCGGGTCATTCTCCGGTTTCCCGCAGAAGGTCGTTACGGCGATCGATCAGGGCCTGTTGAAGGTCCTTTTGCGCGGCGGCGATGGCAACTTCGGCGGCTTCACCGGCTTCCACCGCCGCTTTTGCCATGTCCAACGCGCGCACCTTGGCCTGTTCGGCCAGGCCGAGCGCGGCAATCGCCGCGTCGAGGCGATCACTGGTGTTGTCCATGATTATTGCTCCATTTCGGAGGGAAAATCGGGAAAGGCCTTGAGGACCACTTCGAGCAGCTGCGCCCGCGCTTCGGTCGCGCGCACCAACAGGTCGGTCGATGCCTCTTCGCCCAGTTCGGTTATCCGGCTGGTCAGGCGATGCACCTTCATCGCGCCTGCCAGGACCTGGGCGATGCTGGCGTGGTGCCCCTCGCCCCTCGATGCCCGATCCCAGATCACCGCCGCGTGGACGGTATTGCGCGCGCCGATGCAGGCCATCGCCTTTGCCCGGTGGATCTCCACCGTGCGCGGGCTGATGCCGAGCGCCTGCGCGATTTCCTTGTTCGACATGCCCAGGGCAACGCGGTCGAGCACCCAGCGTTGCTGGCGGGTGAGCGCGGGGGCCAGTTGGCTCATGGCTCAGACCCTCATGGACATGAGGACGCAACGGAATGTGGTATCCGTCTCGTCAGTGATCAGCACCGGGCCTCCATCGAACTCGCCGCGCGGCTGGTCCCAAGAGAAAGTCACCTCCTTACCGCGCAGCGCCACGATGCAGTCGACCAGGTAGCGCCCGTTGTATCCAACCGCTGCACCTTCGCGACAGTTGTGCCGACATGGGATCACCATCTGCGAGTGCGCCTCCGACATTGCGAGCGATACCGTCGCGATGTCCTTGCCGAAGGTGAGCTTGATCGCGCGGAGCTTGCCGTCGGCCATCGCCCCGACCGCGTTGATCGCCTGCAAGAGGCCCTGCCGGTCGAATCTGGCCACCGAAAGCGCCTCTTTCGGAACTACCTTTTCTACATCGGGATAGGTCCCGTCGATCAGCTTGGTGGTGATCGCACACCGCACGGCGCCGAAGGTGCTGGAAGCGGCGAAGCGCATGGCACCGACCGGCAAGTCCAGCACGGTCGCGTCCGGATGGTTGCGAGCGATTTTCGGGCCAAACGTGATCTTGATCGGATCACCGCAGCGCTGAAACAGCCGCATCCACAGCTTGATAAACCGGCTGGGCAGGATGGTACCATTGGGGATTGTGCCTGTTGCGTCAGGCAGCGGCAAATCGACCAGCATCAGGCGATGGCCATCAGTGGCCCCGAAACGCCAGGTCCAGTCCGCGACATGCCAGATGCAGACGCCATTGAGATAGTAGCGCGTCTCTTCCGTGGCGATCGCGGGAACGACGCGGGCGATCTCCCGCAACGTGTCCGCCGAAAGCGACGCCGAGAAGTCGACGCCCGCAACCTCCTCACACTCCGGCATGTCCGCCGGATTGCGGGACGGCATCGTTGCATCGAGCGCGCCGACCGAAAGTGCCAAGCGGCACGACTGCTCCCCTGCGGTCAGCTGAAATTGCGACAGGCCGACGACATCGCCCCCGGCCGCCACGATCGCCGCGCGCAGTCGGCGCGGATCAGACAGCACCATGTCGGCATGCTCACCTTCATATGGCAGCTCCACCCGTGCGGACGTGTCGATGTCTGTCGCTTCCAGAACCAGGGCACCATTGGCCCGCGCGCGGATCATGCCCAGCTGCGCAATCTTCGGCTTGCGCGCTGTCACAGCTTCGGCGAGGCCCAGCGCGGTGAGGAAATCGGAGCGCCGCACGCGGACGGAGGGCGCGGGTTGAGGATATATCATGGTGGACCTCCCGTTCGGCTGGCCGGTCAGGCCAGCAGGTATTCCTTGATCTCGAAGGCGTGGGGTGGGTGGCTGATGGCCCAGCAGGTCGGCGGCTTGGCTCCTGCCGAGGGCCAGGGGCCGGTTCCGCTCGCCATGGTGTCGCGGCCATTGAACAGCCGGGCCCAGACCGGGCGAAAGCCGGTGGTGTTTCCGCCTGCGTCCCGGATGAGGCAGGCTTCCGGCAGATGGCCGGGATTGGGTATCCATTCCGGGGCGGCTGGTACGCTCATGTCAGCCCCCGATCTCGACGATCAGGGCCAGTGCGGTGATCAGCGCAACAGGCACCCCCACGCATGCCAGAACGACATCGCGCAAGGTGACGTTGGCCTCGGCCAGAAGGGTGCGCCAGGTCACTTGGCGCCTCCCCGGATCAGGAGCACGATCACCATCGCAACCAGCAGGCTCAACAGAGTGTCGCGATCACCGCAGAAGACAGCGCCGCCGCCCAGGAAGGCGACGATGAGCGCGAGGAAGCGATTTCCGGCGGCCCAGATCATGCTGCGCCTCCCTTGCGGAGCGGGGCGGTGGCGGTGCGGTGCTTGCCGGGCTTGGCCGGGCGATATTGCGCGCCGGGGTCGCGTCGGCGCATGACGATCACGACCGTGCGCAGCCAGCGCCATCCAGCGCCCGCCGGATCGGTATCGATGACATGGGGATGGCCGCCCATGGCCCGGGCCAGATGCTTGGCCGCGGCGATCTCATCATCGGTGAACAGGGCCCAGACTGGCGCCAGATCGCGCCCGTTGATGTCCTTTTCGCGCAAGGCAGGGATCATGGCAGCACCTGGGGAGCCAGGGCCGAACCTCCGCCAGCGGGGTTGTTGGCCCCGCCGGCTTCGGTCATGCTGCTGTTGGAGACACCAGCAGGAGCCGATTCATGAACGAGGATGCCACCGTTCCAATTCCCTGCCCGACATGCGGCGAGAAAACCGAGAAGAGCCTTGGATGGCTGAAGACGAACGACCACTTCACCTGCGGCTGCGGAACGGTGGTCAGGGTCAATGGCGAAGAGTTCGTCAGGCAGATCGAGAGCGCCATCGACGACTTGAAGCAGAAAATTCAAAGCAGTTTCAAATAGCCCATCGATCGCACTCGTATCGAGCCGCAGCTTGACGACGTGGTCGCCCGGCTGGTGAACCTGCGCGCTCACCGCAGCACCATGGCGATGCGCGCGACATATTCGGGCGACAGACCGATCTGGGCGAACTGCGCCAGCATCCGGCGGCGCGCCTCTTCGGCAGCAGCGGGCTTTCCGCCGTTGCCCTGCCGGAAATGCTCCGCCACAGCGGAGATCACCGCCTCGGCCAGCGGGTGCAATTGCCCGGCTGGCCGCGCGGGCGTGGCTGGTGTCTGGATTTCAGGGGATTGCATGGAACCACCTCCACACCGCGTTTTGCGGCTGTGGGTAAATGATGCATATGTGCAGCTATTCAGTCAATACAAAAGATGCATATATGCAGCCAATGTTCGCAATCACTCCGAATCGTCAGATCAGCAATGTGCACTCGACGAATGCCCGCAAAAACTGCGGCAGCATATTGCACCAAATTGGCTAGGAAATTTCCTATACCATCATGGGAAATATCGTGTAGAACAAATGAGGAACACCAAGAGTCGAGGCACACTGATGCTGGGAATGCGCAATGATAGGCTCGTAGGCGCGCCAGGATGCGAGGTTGGTTGTTCGCCTTGCGTCCGCAAATGCGCGCTAGCGCAGTTTATGATCCAGCGCCGAGTTGCCGAAATCGATCAGCTGCGGCGCGAGCAGCCACCGCATATGCATCCGAACTGGCCGGAGTGGAGGGATCAACTGGAGGCAGCCGAAGGCCATATTCAAGCGCTTCTGCTAGATGTTCAACATCTTGCTCCGTCCAGCCCCGTTTCGGCGCTAGCTGCATCAGTTCGGATAACAGCGGACGCAAGGCACCTGCACTAACTGCGCCACCATCAAGAAAATCAAGGACAGAAGGGACCTGAGCTGCGCGCGCGAGCGCATGCAGCGTCGTTACCGTAGTAACAGATCGATAATCTTCCTTGATCGCACGGGTAAGCGTGGTTGCAGCCCCCAAGCCAGCTTCAGATGCCCATTTCCCAAGCGTCCAGCCCTTGGCTTTGGCGATGCGCTCGATCCACCGCGCAATGACTTTTTGTTCCGGCTGCATTGCCAAGGGATAGCAAGTCGAGCCAATTTTCATAATCCTGCACATATGCACTAGCCTTGCTGCATATATGCAGCTATTATTGGACGCATGATCGATCCTTTGGACCCGACGACGCTCGAACCTGCACGCAAAGCTGCTGGGCTTTCACGCGCCCAACTCGCGGAAATTAGCGGTGTGCACGAGACTACGATCCTTCGGATTGAGGGGGCAAAGGTTGACCCTCGTCTTGATGGTACATGGATACCGCTGGTTCGCGCTCTCGCTGAATGCGGTCGATCGACAAATGGGCAGGAGGCCTGAATGCCTTCCTCCGAATTCCATCCCGAACAGCCCGTCGGGTCGCCCTCGGGCGCGGCTGGTGCGGCAGTGCAAAGCGCGCCCGCCAGTCGCCATGTTTCCGCCCATTCCCCCTGCTGCCATGCCCTCCCCTTGCAGGGGGAAGCCGGTGCCGGACCGTCCATCCACGGCTGTTCCGGCACCGGTTCCATTTCATCCGGCGCATACCCCTGCCCCGCGCCGGATGCAGCCGAAGCTGGAGAGGTTTTGCGACCTGGCCTCTCTAGCGGAGGCGCTCTCGTTTCGCCCGGCGTCACCTCTCCGCCGGGCGGGGCCGCTGCCGGGGAGGGTACGGCGCTCCCCGGCAGCGGCACCCGTGTGATCGATACGGAGACCGGATGCGTTCGCGTCACGCGTGTCGATGGGGGTGCCTGGTACCTTTCGATCAGCGATGCGCGCCACAGCGTGTGCGCGTTCCTGACCGAGGAAGACGCCGCCCTGCTGTTCACCCCTTTCCCGGGATTCCCCGCATGATCGACGCTCTCTGCATCCGGATCGATGCCTTTGCCCATGTGGCCGACAAAGTTGGTGTGGCGCTGGGCGCGCTCGCCATCGCCCTGGCGCTGGTCCCCTATGCCTGCGATGCCTGGCGCGCGCTCGGGCGCCGCCGCAGGAAGGATGCCTGATCCATGCGGGCGGGCCCCATCCCCTTGCCCCAGCGGCCAAGACTGATGCTGTGCTTCATCGCCGGGTATATCGAGCATCATGGCTATGCGCCGTGCCTGCACGAGATGGCCGCGGCGGTGGGGCTGGCCAGCAAGAGCGGGGCTTCCCGGATACTCGACCGGCTGGAAGCGCGCGGGATGATCCTGCGCCGCCGTAATCTCGAACGCGGGGTGGAGGTCCTGCATGCGCCTGCCCTGCCCCGCGCGGCTGACGGTGCGCCGATGTTCTTCGTCCCGGTGAAAATGCCTCTTGCTCATGGAGCACACCATGAATGATGCAGTGCACCATGTGCGCCCCCAAATGCACAGCAAGGGGGACGTATCCGCCGCGCTGGTGGCCGGCTGGGCCCGGGTCATGATGCAGGTGAAGCGCGGCAGGTTCGCCGACGACATGCAGGCCGACCGCAAGACGATCGCGCGCTGGATGAGCGGCGAACATACGCCTGAGCTGCACACCGCGCTCAATTCGCTGGCTATCGACATCACCGCGCTCAACGAGGTTTTCGACCTCTATGGGCTTGAGCTGCGCCCCAAGGAAGTGGGCGGGGCCAACGACATGGCCATGATCGCGCGCACCTCGCGCCTGACCGCCCAATGGGCCGAGGTCATGGCCGACGGCATGCGCAACCACCATGAGACGCTGGCACTGGCCGACACGCTGATCCCGATGATGCCTGATTTTCAGTCCATCATTCTGGAGGCCCAGAACCTGCGGGCGCCCTCGCAATGATCGGCTGGTGCCCCCAGACCGGCCCGCCCGGATAGCGCATGCGCGCCAGCGCGGCTGGTGCCTGCCCTTCCCCACATCATTCCCCCTGCAATCGACCGAGCGGCTCATGCGCCGGACCCGGCGATTTTCTGCGTTCTGAAAGGATTGCCCAATGGCGAGAACGAAGCCTCAGCACGGCAGCGCCGGCCACAACACCCATGCCGGAGACGACCGCCTGCGCCTGCTGATCGAGCGCATCGAACGCTTCGAAGAGGAGAAGAAGGGCCTCGGCGACGATATCAGGGACGTTTACAACGAGGCCAAGGCCGCCGGTTACGACGCGAAGATCATGCGGAAGATCGTCAGCCTGCGGAAGATGAAGCCCGACGACCGCCGCGAGATGGAAGCCATCCTCGAGGTCTACAAGAACGCGCTGGATATGGACTGAGGGCGATGGCGCCCGTCCTCGCGCTGATCATCATGCTTGTGCTGGGGATCGCCTTGGCGGGCGCCATTGCTGTCGCAGTTCTGGAGCTTCGCGAGGTCGCGATCATGCGCGAGGATCTGCGCAAGGCGCTGGCCCGCGCGAAGCTGGCCGAGAGCGCCCTGTCCGATCTGCGCATCAAGCGTTCGCGCGCCGTCTCGCAAGGCAACCGCACCCGCGCCGCCCTTCAGGCCGCGCGCCAGGACGCCACCACCGACCAGATCCGGCGCGATGCCGTGATCAAGCGGACACCGCCGCAAAAAGAACTCCCCCTTTCACCCAGCCAGACAGGAGATGACCATGGCTGACCAAACAGTTCTGTCTCGTGAAGACCGTATCGCCCTCGCCCGCAGCTATCACGATCAGGGCGCGATCATCCAGAACGCCTGGCACAAGCGGGCCTCCGATGGCCGCCATCTGGTCTGCGCCCTCGCCGCCTTCGGCAAGCCCGGCGAAATCAATGGTACCGACGATTGTCCTGCCGATCTTATGCCCACGTGGCTCGCCTCGCTGGTGCCCGTCATCGATGACGGAATTTCCAGCAGCGATGTGGCCTGGTTCTCCGGTGGCCTGATCGACCGTGCCGCGCGGTGGCACCGGCTGGATGACGCTGCATGGGAGCGCATCCGTACGTGGTTCATGATTGTCAGCGTCCGCGCAGCGAT
>Ga0075011_10000716_pt1 | contig 17517 bp, 10 predicted proteins | sample TARM_MetaG_T_14_FD_72354 | JGI IMG/M metagenome (GOLD analysis project Ga0075011, IMG submission 72354) | Freshwater microbial communities from Pennsylvania, USA, analyzing microbe dynamics in response to fracking - TARM_MetaG_T_14 | ecosystem: Environmental > Aquatic > Freshwater > River... | reverse complement strand
TCCTATGTTTCTTCTCAGTGATTTGAGCCTGACATCCTTGATATTGACCCCATCCAAAAGAATCTCTCCTGATGTGGTTTCGTAAAATCTTGGTATCAGGTGGCATAGGGTGGTCTTCCCAGCTCCTGACGGGCCTACCAGGGCAACGGTCTTGCCCTTGTCAATGGTAAGGTTTATCCCTGACAATACCTTCTCATCGTCATTTCCATAACTGAAGGTGACATTCCTGAAGTCAATCCTTCCTTCAACAGAGCCCAGCTCAATAGCATCCTCCTTGTCAACAATTGATGGCTCTATGCTCATGACCTCCTGGAATCTTGTAAATCCTGTCATTCCGTTTTGCAGCTGCTGCATGAAATCCGTAAGCTTCTTGATGGGCTGCATAAAGAAATTTACATATAGGGTATATGCAAAAAGATCTCCAAGATCTATTATGTTCCTGTAGACGAAAAATCCACCCAGGGATATCACAATAAGGTTCAGAGCACTTGAAATGATCCCCACTCCGGATACAAATTCAGCCATGACCTTGTAGGATTCACCCCTTGCGCTTGCAAACTTTGCGTTCCTGTCATTGAACTTCATGATCTCATATTCTTCATTTGTAAAGGATTTGGCCACCCTTGCGCCACTGATGCTGTTCTCTATCTGTGAGTTTACGCTCGCAATCTTCTTTCTGGCCTTCATAAAGGCCTCCTCCATCCTCTTCCTTTTCTTGATGGCAAACCAGATCATCAAGGGGATGAAGGCAAAGATAATCAGGGTAAGTCTCCACTCAATAAACATCAGGATAATAAAGGAGCCAAGGAGCATGATTGTTGATATGAAAACATCCTCAGGTCCATGGTGGGCCAGCTCGGTAATGTCCATAAGGTCATTTATGATCCTTGACATAATATGCCCGGTCTTTGTATTGTCATAATAGCTGAAGGGCAAGGTCTGGAGATGGGTGAAAATATCCCTTCTCATATCGTGCTCGATCCTGACACCCAGCAGGTGCCCGTAGTATGCGACAATATACTGGCTTATGTATCTTAGGATAAACAGGAAAACCATTATTCCGGTCCATCTCAATAGCATCTGCATGTTGCCCTCTGGTATGATCACATTGATCATGTTACGGGTGAACATGGGGAAGACAAGATCGAAGACAGATATTAGAAATGCAAAAAACATATCAGTAATAAACAAGGTTTTATGCGGTTTGTAATAGGCAATAAATTTCTTAAACATAGACAGCTCCTTTACTTCATTTTAGTTGGATTTTATGATATGATAAATGGGATTAATACTTAGACACACGAATATTATAACACGATTTATCCTGATTTTGTGCTTTAATTAATATATAACCCTGGAGGCGTCCATGAACCTGACACTTATGTATGCAACAACATTTATAATTCAATTTATCATTGCCATGGAAATGAATTTCATCGGTCCCCTGGCTCCCTACCTGGCGGAATACTTTGGAATCCGTGACAGTCAGGTAATCCTTTTTAACCTTGGTTACTCTGCTGTGGGAATTCTGGTTCCCATGTTTGGGGTTTGGGCTGACAGATACGGCAACAAGAGACTGATTTCATATTCCCTGTTTCTGTTTTTTATCGGAAGCATAATCAGTGGATTTGCCCCTTCTGCCCTGGTCTTCGCACTTGGACGAATTCTGATCGGGCTTGGCTACTTTTCCCTAAGCGGAAGCCTTATGTCCTATGTATCTGAGTTCATTGACTACAGAAACCGGGGGAAGGCTAGTGGGATATTGCGAACTGCCTTTGGAATCGCACTACTTGGAAGTCCACTGTACACGGCATTCATGACAAGCCACTTCGGTAACCTGATAAGTATTTATCTCCCTGTCAGCATACTGGGTGCGATTGCGTTCATTATGCTAAGAAGGCTTCCTGAAACTAAAATCCTGGAGGAAAGCCAGCTGAACCTTAAGGAGTTCATAGCGCTCCTTAGGCACCCTAGAACAGTCAAGGTGCTGGTTTCACTTTTCCTAGTGATAACAGCACCAGTCAACATGTTCAACTTTCTAGGCATCTATCTTTCATCAGAATTCTCGCTTACTCAGGGTCAGATAGGAATAAGCTACTCCCTAATTGCCGCAGGAACAGTACTTGGAATCCTTACAGCAACACTTTTTTCAGACAGGATAGGCAAGCTGAACTTTTCCAGAATCGCCTTTACGATTATGATATTCGGTCTGCTGCCACTTCCCTATGTAAAGAGTGTGACCCTGATTGTAATCCTGGCTTTCGCCTTTGCATTTGGCTTGGATGGAGGGTGGACATCTTACCAGGCCTTTTCATCGGAAATACAGCCTGGTAAAAGGGGGACCTTCCTGAGCCTCTTCTACACCATAAATGCTGCAGCAGTTACATTGTTTTCATTGATTGGCCCGCTTCTGTATGATCTGGGCGGCCTTAAGCTCACAACCGGTGTTGGAGTTGGTTCATCCCTCATAGCGCTGGTCATTCTATTCAGACTGAGCCGAATTCCCGCCTAGATGGTATCCAGCCAATCTGTGATATCCTTTAGAACCAGATCCCTTTTGTCCTCATTGAGTATCTCATGGTAAAGGCCTTCATACTCTATGAGGTCTTTTTTTTGCGACTTGATCGCCCTGTAAAAGCTTTTGCTTATACTGATGGGAACAATTGGGTCCTCCTTTCCATGAACAATCAGACATGGGCAGCCGTAATCCTTTTCACTTTCCCTGACAATCTCAACTCCCCTGAAAAGAAACTGGTAATAGAGCTTAATGGATGCCTTGTGGAGCACCAAGGGGTCGTTGATGTAGTCAATGTATACTTGTCTGTTTCCACAAATACCCTCACCCACCGGGTTCTTTAGCATTATACCACCTGCTACTCCTGATAGGACCTTCATTACGGCCGGCTGGAGCTTTTCTGCCGATGGGAGCTTCCCAAGGGCTGGTCCTGACAAAATCTGCGCCTTGACCATTTCGGGGTGAACACTTCCAAATATTGCTGTAATAAGTCCTCCCATGCTATGTCCAAAGGTTACCAGCGGGACCTCTGGATACCTTTCCCCCAGATCCCTCACAACGTCCCCCAGGTCCTCAACATAGGATTCGAACCTGTCTAGATATCCCCTCTCCTTGTTTCTGCCGTGTCCTCTCAGGTCGTATCTTACCACATGATAGCCCGACCCGTTAAGATAAGCTGTTACATGGTCATACCTGCCTGCATGTTCGGCAAAGCCGTGGGTTATGACAACAATCCCCCTTGGGTTTTCCACAGGATCCTCCCTGTACCATATTTCATAACCATCTCTCATTTCAATGAATTCCATTTCATTCAACCTCCCTATGGCAGAAGTCCCTAAATCTGCAGCCTTCCCTGCAATTTTCAGAAAGGGGGTAATCATTAGGCTCATGGTGGGTCTCCACGTAATCAAAAACTCTCTCCATGTCCTTGATAAGAAGCTTCTCCTCTTCCTTGGATACAGCTATATTCTCAAGTGACCCATCCTCCAGGAATAGGATCGCTGATGATATATTGTCCTTTCCAAGCAATTTTCCTGCAGCCCATCTGTAAAATATCAGCTGTGGCCTGTAGAGCCTTATCAGCTCTTCCCTGTTGGCAAGCCTGTTGGTCTTTATATCCACAATCCTTTTCTGGTCCCCACGGTGCTCCAGCCTGTCAATAAAACCGGTGACAAGATGTTTTCCAAGACTTACATAAAACTCCTTCTCCATGTCAGTCTCATATACAGACTCACTGGATAGGTATTCTACAAAGCTATCCATATGTGCTTCCAGCTCACCTATGACTTCCTCATTAAGCTCAACTCCCAGGCTGTCAGCAGCCGATTCCATCACCTGCAGCTTATCCTGGCCCTCCCGGTAATACCTGCAAAATTCATGGACCAGAAGGCCCTTTGTTGCTCCGTCAATGACAGCACCTTCTGAAGGTCTCTCCAAAGACTTGTCCTCCCCAAGGCTCAGCCTCATCTTGTAGGTAAGAAAATAGTCCCTTGGGCATGAAACAAATTTCTGATACTGACTTATACTGTAGGTTTCCCTACCTGCAATTGGAGGCTGATGGAATTCAAGCAGGGGGTGTACAACACCCTCCACATCCTCCTCAGGCTCAACCAAGGGTCTTACCAATACAGGCTCCTGGGGCTGAACGGGGAAATCAGATACGACCCTGACTTCAGAACCCTCAAGGTACTCATCCACCAATGCCTTGAATCCGGATTTCTTCCCCTGGTATCCAAGAATCAGCCTTTCCTCTGCCCTAGTCATTGCAACATATATGAGTCTCTTGACCTCCTCATGCAGATTGTCTCTGGTGTCCTTGTAGATCATGTCATAATAGCTGGAATCACCATTCTTTATGCCCAAGCCCATGTCCTTGTCAAACTGGAATATGGCCCTGTCAAAAGCTCCGCTTCTCCCCATTTCAGGTATTATTACCACAGGGAACTGGAGCCCCTTTGATTTGTGGATGGACATCAGGCTAACGGAATCCCCTCTGGAATCAGCTATACCATCTCCATCGGACTCAGTTCTCCTTTTTTCAATGTAATCTATGAGCTCCTCAAGGCTTCCTCCCTCTGAGATCTCATAATCACTAACAAGCTTAAGGAAGGCTTCCACATTTCTATATCTCATCATACCCTGGTACATAAGAAGCTGACTTTCCTGAAAAGCAGTTGTCTTCAAAAGATCTGCAAGGAGGTTCCCGGCTCCCAAATGGTTTTTCAGGATTGACATCCTTTTCAGAAGCTGGCCAACCTCCTCCAGAATCCTGTAATCCATTTGGTCCAGTTGCAGATTCCTTTCATCAATGACTTTTCCAATTACATTGACAATCTCCTGGCTCTCATCTTTTGAATACCTGTCCAGGATGTGAAATATTGCCTCATCAGACAGGCCCACAAATCCACCCCTCAGAAAGCCCACCATTGAAATCATGTCACCTGGATTGCTAATCACCTTCAATGTGTTGAGAAGATCCAGTATCTCGTCCCTTTGGTAAAAGCTCACTCCACCTGTGGTGGTGTAGGGTATGTTGTACCTCCTAAGGGCCTCCTCATAGGCCGAGATCCTAGTCATCGCCCTGAAAAGCAGTGCAATGTCCCTGTATTGAACCTTCCTGTTACCATGAAGCTCTTCATTATCCACCAGATATCTTATTCTTCTTGCAACCTGATTTGCTTCATGCTCCTGAACTTCCTGGGAGCTTCCAGTAAAGTCCTCCCTATACAGAACCTCCACCTCAACTGGCCTGTCCACCTGCTTGTTTGGGTTGAGGGAATTGTATCTCTCCCCCATGAGACCGGCGAAAATCCTGTCAACAAGCTCCAATACCGTGGATACGGTTCTGTAGTTCTCAGTAAGGGTTATGACCTTCCCCTGGTTCGATGTCTCAATGTCCTCAACCACATCATAGAAAACTTGAATATCTGCGCCTCTGAAGGCGTAGATTGATTGCTTTGGATCCCCAACAACAAAGAGGTTCCCCCTGTCCAGCTTCTGATCCCTTGAAGCCAACCTATAGAAGATGTTCTTTTGGAGCTGATTGGTATCCTGGAACTCATCAATCATTATATATCTGAACCTGTCCTGATACCTCTGTCTGATCTCATCCTGCTGGAGCAGCCTGTATGCCTGAATCTGGAGGTCCTCATAGTCCAATGCCCCCTGATCCCTCTTTCTGGCTGAATAATCCAGATCCATTTCCCTTACAATATCCAGTATCAAAACATATAGGTCCAGCTTCTCTTTCTCAAATGTTGACAGTACAAGGTTGAGAAGGTCCTTGAGCCTTTCCTGTGCCTCAGGAGCCTTTTTGCTGCTTCCCATGTTGTCAGCAAGGAGCTGGAGCACTTCGCCGATACCTTCATGGCTATCCTCACCGCCTAGGAATTTCTGGACTGAAGGATACTGCAGTATGCTTACGAATTTACCCCTTCCCATTTCTCCACCCAGGTAGAGGGCAAGATCCCTGATTTCCTGAAGAACCTCTTCATCCATCTTCATCCCCGAAATATGGGAAACTGTCTTCTCCATGGCTTCATCCATTGTTATTCCCAGTGTTCTGATCTTCTTGTAGATATCAATAAGGTCTTCTGAAAGGGGCCCTATGTCCTTCCTTCCGAGTATGCCTATGAGCTGGAGGTTCTTCTCGTCCCTTAGAAACCTATCCAGAACCCCAACTGCTGCCTCCTTTAGCATCTTGTCTGCCACATACTCCTCCAGTACTGAAAACCCAGGATCAATGTCTGCCTGAACTGGATTCTCCCTGAGGAGCTTTCCACAGAAGCTATGTATGGTCATAATGTATGCCTTTGAAAAATCCCTGTAGAGCCTTCTCCATCTTTCACCATGGTCCAGCCTTGAAGCGATTTCCTGCTCTATCCGCTCCTTCATCTCAGTGCTTGCCTTCTTGGTGAAGGTTATGGCCACAAGGGACTCTATCTCCCTGCCCTCTTCCAGGTCTCCATTTTCCAGTATATGTACATACCTCTCGGTCAGAACCTTTGTCTTGCCTGTCCCTGCCCCTGCAGAGACCGCAAGGTTCATATGGATGGTCTGTATCGCTTCCTGCTGCCTGTCCATCAATTCACCTCCTCCTTGTTTGCATATCTGCAGATGTCCCTGAATATGCAGTATGCTGAGCATTCCTTGGGAGCTACTGCAAAATATCCATCCCGAATGCCTTTTACAGCTTCAAGGACAGCCTCCCTACTGGTTTGAAGCAGCCTGGAAAACTCCTCCTCATCAACTGCTCCGGAGTTCCTACCGGATACAAAGGGTGCCTTGCCATTGATGGCCAATGCAGGGTAGAGGTCTCCAGATGAGAGTATCCCATAGTAGCCACCTGTCACATTCCGTTCCCCCTGGGAAAGTATGTACATTGGCAGCTGTATGCTCAATCCCTTCTCAATGTCCTCCCTGGTTTTCTTCCCATAAGCCGATGACTTGTAGTCGATCAGGATGTAGCTGTCGTCCTCAACCCTGTCTATCCTGTCAATCACACCCCTGAAATGGATCTCCATTTCATTTCTGGAAATTTTAAAGCTCCTGTTTTCTCCAAACTCCTCTTCCATAAGATATGGTCTCACCTTTACCTTTGAACCTCTCATCCTATGAATGTCCGCTGATATGTATCCCAGGAGGGTGTCCTCCATGGAAAATATGAAGAGTTTGTTCCCTCCGGATATGTTGTCCAATCCGTAGGACTTGGCCTCAGTCATAAGCAGAGACCTGATGTAATCCCTAGTGGAATCCACTTGGAAGGTATCGAGATTTTTCTCCAGGTCATCCTTGTATCTTCTGTAGTATGAGCAAAGTACACTGTGAAAGATCTGACCTCTGTCCAGGGGTTTTGTCTCCTGCCATTCCCTAGGTGTTTCCTGTAAATTGAAGAGCCTGCCCAGAAGAAAGGCATATGGGCATTTTATGTAGTCCTCAATATAGGAGACAGAATACACCTTATCCCTTGTTTCTCCATCGATGATATCCCTGATTCTTTGGGAATCCAATACACCACTGTACTTGTCAAGCTCAGCTCCAGAACGCCTGTATTCTGAATGAAGTCTCCTGTTAATGCGATTCACAAGCTCGCCGCTTTTCTTTGTAAGGTAATGAAGCTCTTCCTGTCCAAGTCTACCCCTGTAGTATCTCCAAAGGGCAAGTTTTCTGTAATCATCCATACTTGACAACTCATCAAGTCTACTTTCCATAAAGGTTTGATGGTCAATCTCCTCATGGACCACATTGCTCTTTCCATCACTGGTCCCTGCAGTCCTTATGATCCTTGCCATGAAAATTGAGGGAAGATCATCCTCCCCTTCAGAAGATGAAGAGGTCCCAAGATACAGGTCCTTCCCGGTTGAACCTATTATGCTGGATATTTTCAGGAGTTCGTTCTCGAATTTCTCCCTGTAGTCCAGGTGCTTTATTCCACCCTTTTTAAGCCTTTCAAGACTATTGGCCGCAAAGAGGAAGTTAGTCTCATCAAGGCTTGGATACTGACTTTTATTTAGACCAATGACAAACTTATGGTCCCTCTCAAGCGCCCTTGCATTTGTCGGATTCAACAATTCAATGCCATTTGTGGCCGGATTCTGTATTATTGTCTCCTTTTCCATGGTGAATTCCCTTAAAATATCCATGTAATCCTTGAAGGTAAGCTCCCAGTCCATGTAATCCATCTGGATTGTGTCCTGAATGATCTCCCTGAATGCATGCAGTGCATTTAATTCCATTATTTCCCATTTCCAATCCTTTACTTGGCTTGAACTATCCATGATATACCGATCCAAATCAAGAGAATCCAAAAGCTCCAGGACAAACTCTCCATGGCCAGTAATTGAATCCTCCTCATCACCGCCTCCTGTTATCCTTTCAACCTCGCCCACCAGCTGATGGATTTTATCCAGGGTTGTCATCTCCATATTCAGGCTGCCTGTGGACTGGAGCATCTTTCTCAGATCCCAAAGGCCCTCAAACCTCAGTCTTCTTATGCCAAGCTCAAGGTCGTTGTCCACGTACTTCCTGTTCAACAAGGGAGACTTGATCAGATTTATGATATCCTCCCTGCTGCCCCCCGACTCCCTTAGCCTTAAAACATCCATGAATCCTCTAATAAGTCTGCTTTCCCAAAGGGACCTCTTGATTGTAGCCTTTACATTAAGCTGCTCACTTCCTGCCAGTTGGAGAAATGAGTCCCTGTAAAGGGTGGACGTTGCCACCACCTGAATGGATTCCGGTTCAACTCCCTCCATCAGAAGCTTCTTTATCCTTCTTATACAGGATTTGATCTCCAGGTCTGGACTCTCGCCCTTTATTATCCTGATTCTGCCCTCTGGATCCACAGTTTCCCTTTGGTCCACAAAATGCCTTGCGAAGGTATCCAACACACTGCCATTTGTAGGATTTTCCTCAACAATATCAAAGCCAAGTTCTTCCAGGGTCTTTAGGGTGGTCCCCACTAATTGTGTTTCCTCTCTTCCGCCAAAAGGGAGGTTTATGGTAACCTGGATGTCCATACTCAAGAGCTGCCTGAGTATTGCAATTTCGACAGGTCTGAAATCGTAGAACTGGTCCACTATGACCCTCTTCAAGCCCTTGAAGTTATATTCTCCCCTTTCAAGGATGTCCACTGCATAAATATAGCTTCCCTCCCTGTCAACCAGCTTATTCTCCTTGAGAAAGTCCTGATAGACGCCATAAATCAGGGAGACCTCCTCAAGGTACCGGTCTCCCTTTGAAATTTCAGAAAATCTCTCTGGACCGATAAGGGCCCTTTTGGCCTCCATTATGACTTCCTGCACACATTCAACAAACCCTTCATAATCAGTCATATTGCCAAAGAACTCCAACCCATTCCGGTCGGCAAGTCTCCTGATGACCATCTTGACAATATTCAGCTGAATGGGTCTCTGGATCACATGGAGCTTCTTCCCGGCAACGATACCTTCTACAATATCATCAAAGGTTGATATCCCAATGTCAAAGGCTCCACCGTTCTCCCGGATAACCCTCCTTCTCAGGGACCTCAACAGCTCTCCATTGGGCAGTATGTAGTAGGTAGTCCCTCCTTTTCCTTCAGAAAGGATTCCCATGTATTCATCTATGAGTTTCTGGCTTCTTCCATTCCCGAAGTCCCCTGAGTACACCATCCCTTGCTTCAAGTCTACACCCCCCAAACATATCTATCCATAGCTGCCCTTGCTGCCCCAATTGTACCCGAGGCATTCAGATGTCTGGCAGGTATTATTTCCATCCCTGGATTGTTGTTGACCTGACTGTTGAAATTCCCGATCAATTCATCCCACCAGCTGTTCCTTGACAAGATTACCCCACCGCCAATAATCACTGCCTCCGGATCAAAAATATTCTTTATGGTTACAAGAAAAACCGAAAAGTCCCATGCAAATTTTCTTACCACCTTTTCTGAAATCGGATCATCACGGAAGGAAGCGAAGATTTCCCTCCCGGTCTTCCTTATACCTGAAAGCCTTTCATACTCATCCTCAACCGCTGTTCCGGATACATACTGTTCCGTACACCCTCTCTGGCCACAGCTGCACTGGTGGCCTCCGGGATAGAGTATGGAATGTCCAACTTCAGCTGCCTGAAAGTGGTTTCCTCTCCAAAGACCTTCCCTGCTGGTATACAAGGCGCCACCAAGACCTGTTCCCACGGTAAGCATTACAAAGCTTTTCTTGTCCCTGCCTGCTCCAATCCATGCTTCACAGAGGCCTGCAACATTTGCATCATTCTCAACCTGGACAGGTATTCCAAATTCCCTTTCCAGAGGCCCCTTTATATCAGTACCGGCCCAGCCTTCTATGTTTCCTCCCACAGACAGCACCTTGCCATTTTCAGAGTCAATGAAGCCAGGCGAGCCTATCCCAATAGCTGAAATCTCCTCACCCTCCTTTAGGATTCCTATGAGTTCCCTGATGCCAGACATAACCTCAGCGGGCGACCCTGACTTGCTTGTGGAAAGCGTGTATAGCTTCAATATCTCGCCGGATTCATCCACCACTGCTCCATTTACTTTTGTTCCACCAAGATCAATTCCAATCACCTTTTTCATACAAGGTATCACTCCCTAATCAAATAGTCCCTCTATCCTGTTTTCAAGATCATCCTTGAAGTCCTCCGAAGCAGCTTTATCCTCCAGGCCAAAATCCTCCTTCAGCCTGATTATCCTTACCACCTTCCGATCCAAATCCACCTCTGAAAGGATTCCCTCTTCAACAGCTGACCTGATGGCCTCAAAGGCATCCATCACATTTGTGTCTCCATGACAAATAAGTGCAATGTCCCCACCTGCTCCTATGAACTCCACAGCAGCTTCACTTACGGTCATATCCTGGGTGATGGCACCCATGGTAAGGTCGTCCGAGAAAACCACTCCATCAAATCCCTGATCCTCCCTAAGGAGGTCCTCCATTATGACCCTTGACAGGGATGCCGGCCTGTCATGAAGGGAAGGTATGAGAAGATGACCCACCATCATGGCAGGTATTCCCTCCTGGATTGAAGCCTGGAAAGGAATCAGCTCCGTGGATTGAAGCTGGTCTTTGGACTTTTCTATCACCGGCAGCAGGGTATGGGAGTCAACGTCCGTATCCCCATGACCAGGGTAGTGCTTCCCAACGGGGACAACCCCCTGGTCTGCGATTCCCTTCCATAGCTGAATCCCAAGGTCTGCAACCATATTGGGATCCCCGGAAATGGACCTGTTCCCTATTACGGGATTATCAGGATTTGAATCCACATCCAGCACAGGACTGAAGTTTACATTGAATCCAAGTCTTCTTAGCTTTTCCCCCTGTATGGACCCATACTGGTAGGCAAGTTCCGGATCCCCACTTTCACCAAGCCTTGACTGTGGTGGTAGATTGGGAAAGATACCTGAAAGTCTTGTCACTGTTCCACCCTCCTCATCCACACCCACAAGCAATGGATATGGAGACTCCAGGTTAAGTGACTTAAGCTCTTGAATCAGGTCTTTTGTTCCACCTTCATCCGTGATGTTGCGTCCAAAGAGTATAAATCCTCCAATATGGTAGTCCTGTATCAATGAAGCCTCCCTCTCTGTGACCTCCGTTCCTTCAAACCCAGCCATGAGGACCTGGCCTATCTTCTCCTCCAGTGTCATCTTCCCTACAGTCTCCAGAAGGACCTCCTCCCTTGCAGGTTGCTCTTCAACCTGTGTTGGGGGATCTACAGCCTGTGGCTGGTCAGGTGTTTTCTGAATGGCTTGTCCGCATCCTGCAAGCAGAAATGCCAAAATCATCATCAATGCTATCCTTTTCATACTCCCCACCATCAGTTCCCTATGAATTCCCTGAGGATTGAGTTTGGAGGTATGCAGCCCTCATCCTCTATGGGGTTGAAGTACTTGAGAAACTTCAGGAGCTTTTTCGCCTCTGAGTAATGGACGCTTTCTGGTGTTATCTCCTGCAGGAGAGGCATTATATACTTCTTGAGCACTGACATCTCATAGACCAGGGAGGAATTGAACATGGCATCCGCCTCCTCCTGGAAGGGGAATATGTACTTCTCCTCTCCGGCCCTTACTCCCTGCCACATCTCAAATGTCCTTGAGGGTTCATTCCCCCTGAATTTGACATCCCTAACCATCCTTCGTATAAGTCTGGTGTCGGTTGTTGATATCCTGTTGTGATTGTCTATATTAAGCTGTGTCAGGGCTGATATATAAACCTTGAACTTGTTCTTTTCCGGTATGTCAATTGTCAGCTTGGGATTTAGACCGTGTATCCCCTCTATGATAATGGGGTGGTCCTTGTCCACGCTTATCCACTTCCCCGAGGGCTCCCTTTTTCCGGTAAGGAAGTTGAACTTGGGAAGCTGGACAGATTCCCCTTCAAGGAGCTTTACCAGATCCCTGTTGAAAAGCTTCAGATCGATTGCATCAATTGATTCGAAATCAGGTTCCCCATCCTTCTTCAAGGGAGTATCCTCTCTGTTTACAAAATAGTCGTCCATGGATATTGATATGGGTCTTTTCCCGTTTACCTTAAGCTGGACTGATAGCCTGTTTGCAAAGGTTGTCTTCCCGGAGGATGATGGTCCTGCAATTAGAATCATGTTGATGTCCTGGTCCTCACAAACCTTGTCGGCAATCTGGGCAATCCTTTTTTCATGGAGGGCTTCGGAAATGAGGATAAGGTCCCTGAGATGTCCGTTGTTTATCCTTTCATTAAGGGATCCGATATTGGCGAGGTCCAGAATTTCCAGCCAATTATTGGATTCCTTGAAAATTTTTGCCAGCTTCTTCTGGTCCTTGAAATTGTCCATGTTGTAATGGTTTTTTCTGCTGGGGAAGAGTATTATGACACCAGGATAGTAATATTTCAGCTTGAACTCCTCCACATAGCCAGTTGAGGGTGCCAGGTAGCCATGGTATGAGTCCACATGGTCCCCAATTCTGTATATGCTCACCTGATCCTTGTCCATGGATGAAATAAGCCTGATCTTGTCAACATAGTTGTGGTCCCTGAATATCTCAAGGGCCTCTTCCCTTGAATAATCGGACCGTTCTATGGGGATGTCCCTCCTGATGATCTCCTTCATCTTTTCCTCCAGTATTTCAGTTTCCCTGAAGGAGATTCCGTGCCTGTCATCAAGCTCCGCATAGAGTCCAGGGCCTAGAAAATGGTGGATTATGGCGTCCTTGTCCGGATAAAGCTCCTTGCAGGCCATAATGAAGACCGCTGATATGGTCTTTGTATATATCCTGTATCCGTCCACATCCCTGTTGTCCAGAAACTGAATGTGGAATCCATCCTCTGCATTTTTGTACAATGGATATATTTCATTGTTTATCCTGGCGCCCAGATACTTCATGTACTGGTCTCCATTAACCTCCCTTGAAACCTCAAGAAGGCTCGTCCCCTCCGGAACCTGAAGTGCTCCATATCCTTCCACCGTCAATCCTATCTGCTTTCCCAAATCAATCACCCCTCTGATTAAACAAATCCTTCTCTATACGTGCAAACAGGCCCCCACTGCGGGCTGTAAACTCCCTGCCATTTAGGTAATCCAGGGGCTCTTCCATGCCCCCAAGAACCAGTCTGTACCCGTGAAGCCACTGGTCTGTCAGACCGTATCTGCTTTTGAACTCCTCGTTCACCCTCCTGTTGCCATATTTCCTGTCCCCTATGACCGGATACCCCAGGGATGCAAGGTGGCTCCTGATCTGATGGGTCCTTCCAGTTATGAGGTCAACCTCAAGCAGGGTGTACCCACCCTCCCTCTGAAGGACCTTGAATCTGGTCCAGATCTCCTTGCTGCCGTCGGACTCCTCATCACTTATCTGCACCTTGTTCCTGTCCTCATCCTTAGTGAGAAAGGCCCTGTGCTCAAAATCCTTGGTCACCTCACCCTTGACTATGGTCATGTAGAACTTGCCCACATTCCCCTCCTTGATGGCCTGGTTCACAAGCTGAAGGCTCTGGTAATTCTTGGCACCGATTATTATTCCTGATGTGTTCCTGTCAAGCCGGTTGCAGATAGATGGGGTAAAGGTCTTCTCCAGTCTTGGGACATAGTCTCCCCTGTCAATGAGATAACCCACCAATGCATCAACCACATTGTCCTGGAAGTCCTCTCCGGTTCCATGGGCAAGCAATCCTGCAGGTTTATTTATAAGGACAATGTTCTCATCCTCATACACAATGTCCAGGTCTATCCTGGACCTTTTATGCTGCCTCTCCCCCTTGAATTTCTCTATTGTCTCCTCAGCTAGGTAAAGCTGGACCAGGTCCCCTTCATTCAGCATCATATCAGGCTTGGCTCTTTCATCATTGACCTTTATATTCTTTTTTCTGATCATTTTGTAGATGAAGCCCTGGGTGGCATCCGCCAGGTACTTCTTCAAAAATCTGTCCAGTCTTTGCTGACTCTCGTTTTTTTCTATTCTCAGTTCTCTCAAAGTTTATCTCACCTTTTCCTCTCTTTTATGTTATAATTATACTACAACATGAGTGAAAAAGGAAAGAAACAGGCGCTTTGGAAGACATAGAGGTGAACATTAATGAAGTTTATGGACAAGGTAAGGGATGTATTGTACGACTCGATTGACTATATCTTTATGATCGTCATTGTTCTGGTGGTAATTGGAGTTATCGGCTGGAGACTTGACGTTCTTTTTGCGAAGGATGCCTTGGAATCACAGACTCCAGGCCAGGTAATAGTGGACAACAGCGGCAGGGTCGAGGATGAACCCAAGGAACCTTCAGAAGAACCTGAAGATGCTGTTGAAGGTGAAGAGGTCTCGGAAGGTCAGGAAGGAGAGGCCGAGGAGCCTCAGGATGAGCCTGATGACCAGCCTGCACAGTCTTCCACCACCATAGTGGAGCTTGAAATTCCGGTGGGCAGCATGCCGGGCAAGATTGGGCTGATCCTTGAAGAGAAGGGCGTTGTGACCAGCAGCAGGGAATTCATTGCCAAGGCCGTTGAGCTGGGTCTGGATACCAAGCTTAAATCAGGAACCTACAAGATACAGCTTGGACAACCAATTGAAGATATCGTAAGACTGCTTACAAACTAAAAGACTGGCTCCTGGGCCAGTCTTCACTGTTTTTTGTTCAATATGTCTCATTGATGTACTCGTCTATTACAGATACCCTTCTCTTCTCGGAGAAGACACCCTCCTCCTTGAGAATATCCAAAAGCCAGATTGCCTTTGAATGGAATATGGCCTCCTTGTAGTCAAGGAGAAGAATCTCATAAAGCTTGTCCTTGAGACCCTTGGACTCACACTTTATAAAGTATGCCTCCACCCCTTCAAAGTCAATGAGTCTCAGAAGAGCCAGTGCAGACTTGTCCTTTTCATGATAGTAGTTGTTTCCCTTGTTCAGGTACTGCACGTAGTACCTTTGATGCTTGCCCGAGGCCTTGACCTCCTTTGCCAGCATTCTGAAGTACTTGGCCAGAACATTGTAGTACTGGTAGTTGTACATCCCCTTCTCAAAGCTGTCCACCTTAAGGAAGGGCTTCACGTTCATCCTTCTTACGAAATCGTAGTTGTACTCCAGAAACTCCCTCTTTGTGATGTCCCCATTTTCATACTGGGTAATCAGTGATGACCTGTGTTCAAAGAAGGTCGCAAACAATCCTTTTTTCCTATGATAAATCAAATTATACACCCATTCTAATATTAGACTCTGTTCCTAGTGGTTATTATACCATAAATCACCTGTCCAGCAACAAACTAATTTCCTCTTCCGGAGTTTTGCAGCAAGTTATTAGATAGTTAAGTCTGAATCATTGTGAATGGAATTGATTCAGGCTTTTTTTATTTTGTTCTTTATACATATTGTTGTGTTAAAACATACAGATATGTGATATAATGAGTGTATACTAATAGTTGAGGTGGCCCATGTATTTAAAGAAAATCAATAAAAAAAATCCTGATCGTGTTTATCTAATTATCGCTGAGAGCTTTCGGGATAAGGATACCAAGAAAACTAAGTCTAGAACTATTCGATCTTTGGGCTATCTTGATGAGCTTGAAAAAGAGTTTGATGATCCTATTGCCTACTTTAAAGGCGTTGTGGAGGAAATGAACAAAGAAGTTCATTTAAAGAAGGCACCCATTAAGATTCTCTTTGATTCTCAAGAGCAGCTATCTATAGGCACCAACAACCGCAAAAATTTCGGTTATGCTCCATTCAGCAGTATCTATCACACCCTTGAGATAGATAAGTTCTTGACCAGCCGTCAACGGTCTACAAAAATTGAGGCCAGTATGAATAACATCATGAAGTTACTTGTTTTCTCTAGATTGCTGGCACCTTCTTCCAAGAAAAAAGCCTTTGAAGACAGGGAGCAGTTCTTTGAGAAAACCAACTATTCCCTTGATGATGTCTATCGTTCACTTAGCTTTTTCAACTCTAGGGGAAATGAACTACAAAAATGGATCAATGACCGGATCAAAAACATATACGGCCGTGATACCAGCCTGGTCTATTATGATGTTACCAACTACTATTTCGAGTCTGACAAAGAGGATGATTTTAGGGCCAAGGGCGTTTCAAAGGAGCATCGCCCAAACCCGATTGTTCAAATGGGGCTGTTTATGGATACTAACGGTATTCCCATAACTTATGATCTGTACCCGGGAAACACCAATGATTGTTTGACTTACAGACCTACTTTTTCAAGAATGAAAAAAGAATTTGATCTGGGCAAGGTCATTGTTGTCTCCGACAAAGGCATGTCTACTGGAGATAACATTCAGTATACCCTCTCCGCTAAGGATGGCTTTGTATTCTCTCAGACAGCTAGAGGGGCTAACAGGGAGTTGAAAGAATACATTAAATCTGATGATGGATATGTATGGTATGGAGATGATTACAAGTACAAAGAAAGGCTCTATCCCGCTGAAATATGGGTTAGTATGACTTCTGGCAAAAAGAAGAAAAAGGCTATTGATGTGAAACAAGTGGTCTTCTACAGTGAGAAATATGCAAGAAAAGCTAAGATGGAAAGGGATAAGGCTATTGAAAAAGCAAGAACACTTATTAAGCATCCATCAAGCTACAACCGTTCTACCTCCTATGGTGCAGCAGGCTATATCAAGAACCTTAGCTTTGTGAAGGAAACCGGTGAGATAGCAGATGCAAGCGCCTTGATGCTTGATAAAGAAAAGATTAGAGAACAAGAAGCCTTTGATGGTTACTATGTTCTGATAACAAGTGAATATGAAAAAACAGCAAGTGAGATTATTGATATTTACAGAGGTTTATGGAAAATTGAAGATTCCTTTAAAGTAACCAAGAGCGACTTGGAAACAAGACCTGTATATGTATCAAGAGAAGACCACATTAAAGCACATTTTCTGACATGCTTCATCGCGCTTGTGCTGGTTAGAATCCTTGAACACATAACTCATGGCAAGCACAGCATCACAAAGATGGTTGAAAGCCTTAGAAACTGTACTTGTACAAACGTGGACCAAAACTACTATATCTTTGATTATTATGATG
>Ga0075011_10000715_pt1 | contig 17557 bp, 20 predicted proteins | sample TARM_MetaG_T_14_FD_72354 | JGI IMG/M metagenome (GOLD analysis project Ga0075011, IMG submission 72354) | Freshwater microbial communities from Pennsylvania, USA, analyzing microbe dynamics in response to fracking - TARM_MetaG_T_14 | ecosystem: Environmental > Aquatic > Freshwater > River... | reverse complement strand
GATTTACGTATCTCAATGGTCCCGCCCACGGTCTCGTCCTGCATGGCCTGGGTATGCTCGACCATGACCACGGCGTCCGCGCCCTCGGGCAGCACGCCGCCGGTGGCGATGTGCGCACACTCGCCCGGGGAAAGGACAGTGTCCGGCAACTTGTCGATGGGCAGGGCGGCCACACATTCCAGGTAGCCGGGGTTGGATTCCCCGGCGCCGAACACGTCGCGCGCGTTCACCGCGAATCCGTCCATGCAGGAGCGGTCGAGCAGGGGCCAGTCGTGCGGCGCGACCATGCCCTCGGCCAGAACGCGCCCGGCGGCCTGGGCCAGGTCGGCGGTCTCGGGCTCCAGCGGCGTGAATTCTCGCAGCAGGGTCTCGAACTCGGACCGGGAGATGATTGTGAAAAATCCGTGTTCCATGCGTTTGGCCTAGTAGATGATCTCGGTGCCGATACCGGATTTGGTGAAAAGTTCGAGAAGGATGCAGTTCTCCACTCGGCCGTCTATGATGGCCGATTTCTCGACTCCGGCCACGGCCTCCAGGCAGCAGGTGATCTTGGGGATCATGCCGCCGGTGACCACGCCCGAGCGGATGGCCTCGAACGCCTCCTTGGCGCTCAGGGAGGTGATCAACTCACCTTCGGCGTCGAGCAGACCGGGCACGTCGGTCAAGAGGTACAGACGCTTGGCCTCGAGTGCGGTGGCCACGGCCCCGGCCACGGAGTCGGCGTTGATGTTGTAGGTTGCGCCGTTCTCGTCCACGCCCACAGGCGCGATGACAGGGATGAAACCGTCGTTGAGCAGCGAGTGGATGAGCTTGGTGTTGACCGAGGTGACCTCGCCCACCTTGCCCAGGTCGATGATCTCGGGCGGGGCGTCCTCCTTCTCGACGGCCAGCTCCTTGGGTTCGGCCGTGATCAGCCGACCGTCCTTGCCGGACAACCCCACGGCCTCGCCGCCGTGCAGGTTGATCAGGTTGACGATTTCCTTGTTGACCTTGCCCACCAGAACCATCTCGACCACGTCCATAGTGGCCTGGTCCGTTACCCGGTATCCCTCGCGAAAGTGGGATTCGATGTTCAGCGCTTTGAGCATCTTGCCGATCTGCGGCCCGCCGCCGTGCACGACCACCGGGTTGATGCCGATGTACTTGAGCAGGATGATGTTCAGGGCGAAGGCGCGCTTGAGGTCCTCATCTATCATGGCGTTGCCGCCGTACTTGATGACGATGGTTTTGCCAAAAAATTCAGTGATGAACGGCAGGGTCTCGATGATGGACTTGGCCTGAAGCTGATACCGCTTCATGTCCCGTGCGCTGATGGACTCGTGTTTCATGCATGGCTCCTGGTTGCCGGGAATGTACCGGATTCGGGCCGAATTGTCGTGGAAACCCGGCGGGAAGTCAATTACGGCCTTTATGGGTGCATCCCCTCGCGGCGGCTGCCGCCGGGAAATTGTCGCGAGGTCAAAAAATTGCGGTTGCGGGCATGGTTTAGAGTCTGGTAAATCCGCCTAAAGTGCCAGGTGAACAACCAAAGGAAAGTCGTATGCGACTCAGTTTCAACAGGATGGAATGGGCGGGGTCCATGGGTGATCTGGGGACCCTGCTGCCGCTGGCTTTCGGCATGATCATGATCAACGGGATGTCCGCCACCGGGCTGTTTTTGACCGTGGGGCTCATGTACCTCCTGGCCGGGGCCTACTACCGTGTGCCCGTCGCGGTGCAGCCCATGAAGGTCATCTCGGCCTACGCCATCGGTCTGGCCCTTTCGCCACAGATGATCACCGCCTCGGGCATCCTCCTGGCCGTGATCCTCCTGTTTCTCGGGACCACCGGACTGGTGGACCGGGTGGCGCGCCTGGTGCCCAAGGCGGTCATCCGGGGCGTGCAGCTGTCCACCGGTATCCTGCTTTTGTCCAAGGGCGTTTTCCTCATCGTGGGCAAGAATCCGCTCCAGCTCATGACAGGGACCGGGGAGCCGTTCCTGCTCGTCCAGTCCATCGGCCCGGTGCCCATGTCGATCATATCCGGCGTGGTCTTCGGGCTGGCCACGCTGCTGCTGTTGCGCAGCAACCGCTACCCGGCCGGGCTGGTTGTGGTCATCACCGGCGCGATCTTCGGCACATTGTTCGGAGCCTGGAGGGAGTTGGCGGACGTTCAGGTCGGGCTGCATCTGCCCGAGATACTGCCCTTCGGCATCCCTACACTACCGGACTTCAGCTTTGCCCTGCTCGCCCTGGTGGCCCCGCAGATTCCCATGACCATGGGCAACGCGGTCATCGCCAGCCGGGACCTGAGTTTCGAATATTTCGGCAACGAGAGCCGGCGGGTTACGGATCGTGCCCTGTGCATCACTATGGGGCTGGCCAACGTCTTTGCGGCCCTGGTGGGCGGCATGCCGGTCTGCCACGGCGCGGGCGGCCTGGCCGCGCACTACACGTTCGGGGCTCGGACTGCGGGCTCCAACGTGATTATCGGCGCGCTCTTCGTGGCCTTGGCCGTGCTTCTGGGTGCCCAGGCCATCAATGTCCTGCACCTGCTGCCCATGGGGGTGCTCGGTATGCTCCTCTTCTTTGCCGGGGCTCAGCTCGCCTTGACCATCCAGGACATCCAGTCCCGCTCCGGCCTGTTCGTCATGATGATTATGCTCGGCATCACCATGGCCTCCAACCTGGCCTGGGCATTCGGCGTGGGCATCTGCATGGACTGGATCATAAAGCGGGGGCACATCTCCGTTTGAGTATGATGCCCGGTCGAGCGTAATTCCAAACGGCTTGCCATTTTTCCCCTGTCGGGTACTATGGTTATGAATCAGAGAACCTATCTGGAGGAAACCGCATGGGCAAGCTCATTAAGGAAAAGGACGCCAAGGGGCGGCTGCACATAGATACTCCGCTCATGGGCGAGTCGCTGGTGGACCGCTCCCTGCTCAAAAGCACCGAGGCGGGCGAATATTTCCGCATGCAGCCGGAAGTCAACGTACTCAAGATCGGCGGGCAGTCCATCATGGACCGCGGTGCCAAGGCGCTGTTCCCCATCCTCGAGGAATTGGTCAAGGCCAAGGAAAAGCACAAGATACTGCTCATGTGCGGCGGCGGCACAAGGGCCCGTCACGTCTACTCCATCGGCGTGGATCTGGGCATGCCCACCGGCGTCTTGTCCAAGCTCGGCGACAAGGTCTCGGCCCAGAACGCAGAGATGCTCTCGGTCCTGCTGGCCAAGCACGGCGGGGCGCTGATCGGTCACGGCGACCACCTGGAGCAGCTGCACATGTACTGCCAGCTCGGTTACCTGCCCATCACTACCGGTATCCCGCCTTACGGATTTTTCGAGCACCCGGCCGAGCACGGTTCCATTCCGCCCCACCGGACCGATTCCGGGGCCTTTCTCCTGGCCGAAAACATCGGCGCTCGCTCGCTTATCTTTCTTAAGGATGAAAAGGGTATGTACGAGAACGACCCGAAAAAGGCCAAGAGCCGCGACACGCTCAAGTTTTTCGACAAGATCCATGTGGACGAGCTTCTTGAGCTTGATCTCGACGATCTGATCGTGGAAAGGCCGGTCCTGACCTTCCTCAAGAATGCCAAGACCATGAAGTCCTTCCAGATCATCGATGTGCTCCGGCACCCTGAGCATCTCCACGCCGCCCTGGACGGCGAACACGTGGGCACGATCGTCTACAAGGATTGACGCTTCCGGTGCGGGGACAGGTTGAGCTCCGGGATAAGCGCTTCGATCCCTATTCCCCGAGGCCTTTCCGTCTTCCAATAACCGACCCGCCGCCCGAGGGGCGGGGCGCACCGGCCCCTGGTAATGAAAAAGACCTTGTCGATACATCGGCAAGGTCTTTTTGTCTCCCCGAAGGGGGGGGCTATTTTCTGAGCACTGAGCGGGCGGCATCATTTCGTGAACCGAAAACTCTTCGGAAAACAGTGCGGTCCACCGCTGCCCAAACCCTAGGCTCCCTTGTTCACGCCCTCGCCGTCACGGGAGAGGTAGACGATCTCGGCTCCGGTGTGCTCGGCCAGTTCGTTGAGTTCGCACTTGCGGATGCGCTTGGCGTAGATATTCAGATCGCCGCCCTGCACGCCGACAACGCGGAACCTCGGCTTCTTGGTCCCTTCCTCGGAACGCATGCGTTCACGCACGAAAATCTTCATTGTTGCCTCCTTGGGTTGTGCCTTAAGGGATAGTTGTCTATACTGTATATATATCCTCAAAGCACATATAGTCAATAAGGACTTTTCACAAATGTCAAAAAAAGTGGGCGGTGCCAAGCCGCAACGATATGTACAGCCCTCCTTACTCATGGCCCTCAAGGCCGGACCTTCCTACGGATATCAGCTTATTCAGACCATCGGGGACTATGGATTCCTGAGCGGCGACGCGCCGCCGGGCATGATCTACCGCCACCTGCGCCAGATGGACGAGGAGGGGTTGGTCGTGTCGAGTTGGAACAGCGAGGGCGACGGCCCGGCCAAGCGCGTCTATTCCGTCACGGACGCGGGGCTTGAGGTCCTGGATGCGTGGATACTGCATATGGGAAAACAGCGCGACCGGTTGGACGCCTTTATCAGGCGGTATCGGGAGTCGTAAGAGCGGGCCGTGCGGCCTATTCGGATCAGGACAGGATGTGACGGTACAGGGCGCGCTCCCAGCAGCTGGAGACCGCCACGGCGGTCCTGTGGGCCATGCCCAGGGAGCGGAGCCTGCAATAGATATGCAGGGGATTGAGCCTGTGTTGCAGGCGGGAGCGGATGTCAGTCATACTTTCTTATCGGTCTGTTGCGTCCGGGCGATTAGGGGGCGGGGCTGATGTTGACGATGTAGAAACGCGCCAGGAGCAGGATGGCCGCCGCGCAGACAAAACCTCCCCAGAACACGGCGTTCATGCCGCCCAGGGCGTAGAGTCCGCCCATGACCATGGGGGCCACGGTCTGGGCCAGGCGCAGAAGCAGTCCGTTGGCGGCCATGAACGCGCCGCGTTGTTCCATGGGCGCGATGGTCGTCAGCATGGTCATGACCGTGGGGATGTTCAGCCCCTGGGCCAGACCGAAACAGATGACCGGCGGGATGGTCAGGAGCAGGGTTGGGGCCTGGGGCGTGAAGACCATGCACAGGCCGTAGAACACGGCGGCTGCCGTGAGCAGGGTCCGCTGCCCGAACCGCTGGGTCAGCTTGCCCAACTGGAACGAGACCAGCCCGGTGAAGCCCGAGGCGGCCAGGAAAACCAGCCCGATGGTCGCTGGCGAAGCCCCAAATCGGTGGCTGAGCAGCAGTGGCAGATAGGTGATCAGCGGGCCGTACAGGATGATGAAGGTGAGCAGGGTGGTGGCGAACAGGGCCATGGCTTCGCGCGTCTTCATCCGCCGGAGGGCTTCCGCGAAATATTCCTTGAGGCTGCCGGATTTCTGGGGCTCCGGGGTGTCCATGAAAAAGAGGATGGTCAGCCCCAGGGGCACGGCCAGCAGGGGCAGCAGGAAAGGATAGTGCCAACCGAGCAGGGCCAGGACGCCGCCGATGGCTGGGTAGCCCGCCGTGCCCATGGCCAGGACCGAGGCGTTGTAGCCCATGGCCTGGCCGCGCTCCGCGCCGTGGTAGAGGTCGCCGATCATGGTCGAGTAGAGTACGCCCAGCGGGGCTGCGCCCACGCCTTGGAAGAAGCGCAGGATCAAAAGCTGGTTCATGGTTTGGGCGAAGAAGCAGGCGAAGCCGAAGCCGCTGAATACGAACAGCGAGGGCACCAGGAGTACCTTGCGGCCCATACGGTCGGCCATGATCCCGACCAGCGGGGAAAAGAGCACGCCGGGCAGGGTGAAGGCGGATATGACCAGGCCGATCTGTACCGGGCTCAGGTGGAGACCCTTCATGATGTCCGGCAGGGCCGGAATGATGGACGACACGCCGAGAACGGCCATGAGCGTCACGCCGAAGACGTATTGGAGGTTGCGGTCGAGGTAGAGCCTGCGCATCAGATGGCCGCGTCCATGAGCATGTTGTCGCGATGGACAGCCTCGTCCGAGACCGTGGGGCCGACGATGGCTGCCAGTTCGTCTGTGCGCTTGCCCATGATGAGGGCCAGCTCGTCGGCGGAGTAGTTGGACTGGCCCACGCCGAGTTCGTCGCCGTCCGCAGTCTTGATGAAGATGAGCGCCCCGCGCTCGAAACAGCCCTCAACCCCGGTGATGCCGATGGGCAGCAGCGACGTGCCCTTGGTCAACAGGGCGTTTGCCGCGCCGCCGTCCACCATGATGGAGCCGGACGGATCGTCGCGGTAGGCCAGCCAGAATTTTTTGCTCGAAACCACTCGGTCGTCGGGCAGGATGAGCGTCCCCGTGTCGCCGCCGTCAAGGGCCGCCGGGACGTCGAAATCGCCTTTGCCCGAGGCTATCAGGGTGGGCACGCCCAGCTGGGCCGCCCGCCGGGCCGCGCGCAGCTTGGAGTACATGCCGCCCGTGCCCATGTTGGTCTTGCCGTCGCACATGCTCTCCAGGTCCAGGGCCGCGATGTCCTCTATGAGCGGGATGGGCCTGGCGTCCGGATTGGCGTCCGGGTTCTTGTCGAAGACGCCGTCGGCGGAGGTCAGGTTGACGAAAAGGTCCGCGCCGATCAGTCCCAGGCACATGGCCGCCAGGGTGTCGTTGTCCCCGAATTCCAGCTCCCGGGTGGACACGGTGTCGTTTTCGTTGATGATCGGGATGACGCCCCATTCCAGGAGCCTCTCCAGGGTGTTGCGCGCGTTCAGGAAGCGGTCGCGGAGCTTGAGCCCGCTACGGGTCAGCAGAACCTGGGCCGAGATCTTGCCGTGCCGGGCAAAGGCCTCGTCGTAGTCGTGCATGAGCCGCCCCTGGCCCACGGCCGAGGCCGCCTGCCGGGACGCCATGTCCTTGCCGTTGCGCTGTTCCTTGCTGGTCTGTTCCAGGATCCGCTGTCTGCCCGCAGCCACTGCGCCCGAGGAGACCAGGACCACGTCCAGCCCTCGGTTCGACAACTCGGCCAGTTGGTCGGCCAGCCGGTTCATGGCCGCGCCGTTCAAACCGTCGCGGGTGGTCAGCACGGCCGAGCCGACCTTGACCACCACCCGCCGGACGTTGTCGAGCAGGGTGTCTCTGGTGATGCACGATTTCGTCATGGGGCGCACGGTACTCCAACTGGTTCCGGCCTGCAAGAAGGGACTTGAGCTGGATTCCCTTCCGTTCAAGCCGTCCGGCATCATTGATTTTAAAAATGTTATCTAAATATAAAGTCAATATAAAGATATGTGAACAAGTGTCGATATAAAGGAGTGAGCCCGGGTGATCCCCGTCAGTAAAAACATTGCCAGGAGTGAACATGGTCGATCCTATCAGCGCTGCCTCTTCGGCCCAATCATATATTATTAATCGGCCTCGCGCCGACGCCGAGCGGGCGAATCCGTCCGCCTCGATGGACGTGGTAGCCATCAGCGACGAGGCCAGACGTAAGGCGCGCGCCGAGATTGCCAACTCCGTTGGGCAGGTCGACCAGGAAACCTCCGTTCAGAGCGAAGAATCACCCTGGGGGCTGTCCTACGGCCTGCCCGGCTCTACCCACACCGAACGCACCCTCAAGAACGGGCATACCGAGATCATCGACGTTGAGGGTGCAACCCTGACCGTCCGCGAGTATGACGGGGACAAGTTGGTCAAGTCCGTGGATGGTACCATGGCCGACGGTCGGGCCGTGCTCGACACCAACTATTATGACAAGAACGGTAAGGTCTCCCAGTCCATCCATGCGGAGATGGCCAAGCTTGAGACCAAGAGCGGTTGGTCAGGCGCAGTCATGAACCGGTCAGTGACCTGGTTCGAGAACGGGCAGACCGTTCGTACCCTGGGCGACGAGATGTTCCTGCGTACCAAGAATTCCGGAGGGGGCGCCATCAGCTTGTCCGGCAACGACCTTTCACGCATGACCGGCAAGCTGGCCGACGACACGGACTCCCTGGCCCGCACGCTGACCGTGGAAACGCACAACCTGAACTATCACGCCGACATCCAGGAATTCTACGACAACAAGCAGCTCTCCAAGAGCCTCATCATCGACCAGGCCGGCGAGTTCGTCCAGCAATCCAACCGTCACTCCATGGAAGTGGATGGGATGGGGCCCATGTCCTCCCGCGAGCTTTCCCACGACACCCAACTCTCCGTGGTCAGCCATGAGTACGACCGAGACGGAAATCTCCTGCGCGAGGCCACAGTCACCGATGCCTCGGAGAACGGGGAAGGTGACGAGGATGGCAAGCAGTATCAGACGGTGGATGTCAGCTGGTACAAGGACGGCGAACTGGTCAAGCACGGCAACGGCTCCTTACGTTTAGAGGAGTTCGATGGGCAAGGCCTTATGAAGCGGCCCGGCGTCCTGGACCTTCTGGGCCTTAGCGCCGAGGAATATCTCACCCCCGAGCCGCAGAGTGCTTCGGAGCTGCTGGGCACAAAACTGCCGGAAAGCTCTTCCGCGCCTGAATCCTTCATTGAGGGGATAGGCCGGTCCGCCGCCAAGGGGCAGTACGGCTTTGCCGCCGACATGGCCGAATACGGCCACCGCAATCAGCCGTTTGCCGTGGAGTGGACCACCGAACTTTACGAGGACGGCGAGATGGTCATGCGCAAGCAGGACAGTCAACGGGCCCGGAACGCGCCGCATCGCAGCGTGGACGATGGGTTGACTTTCCGGCCCGGGGGCGGGCTGACCGAGGGCGACAGCCCGGCTGTTTTGGAAAGTAGCTCCCACACTACCGAGGTCATCGAGAACGGCAAGACCGTGGCCAGAGAGTCCCTGGAGACTCGGGAATTTCTGCAGCCCGACGAGAACGGCCCGGACACGCTCATGACCTTGGCCGACTACGATCGGACAAACGACGGCGGCGATGACGGGGTCAACGTGGTCTACAAGGGCGGTATCGGCCAGGCCGACACGGACTCGCGAGCCGCCCTGCGCGGGCTGGGTGCGGAACTCGACCTGACCATGGACGGCGTCTACGAGATGTACCGCGATGTGCGCGGACGCGGGAACCTGACCGACAAGGCCAGCGGGTTCCGGTTCAAGGGTTTGAATTAAGTCGGATTTTATCTGAACCAAGATAGGTAGGGATGCCGCTTAGTGGCGATGTCGGATAATGTCACCTCATGAAGGCAAGGGCTCGCACCCTTGCCTTCTGTCTTGCACCTTCGGCACGGTTACTTCCGAAGAAGTTGATCGAGGAAGGTAGTCAGGGCCGGGCCGTGCGGTTCGGGCCGAGTGATGAGGTGAAAGGTCAGTTCGGGAGTGGCGGCGGCAAAGGGGATGAAGACCACGTCCTTGCGTCCGGTGTCCGCCGTGGAGCGGGGCACGGGCGAGATTCCCAGCCCGGCGGCCACCAGGGCCACGGTGGCGTGCTTGGTCAAGACCTCCTGGGCCACGCGCAACCGCGCTCCGGCTCCTGAGAGCATGGCGGTCCATTGATCGTAGAGCACCGGGTTAAGAGAGCGCGGGAACATGATCAGCGGTTCATCGTCGAGTTCCTTCGGCTCGATGGCCGCTTCCCCCGCCAGGCGGTGCCCGGCAGGCACGGCCAGGACGTAGGTTTCTCTATGGTAGACGTGGCGCTCAATTCCATCCGGGCCGGCTCCGGACAGCCGAACCACGGCCGCATCCAGTCCCTTGCCCCGGACACGCTTCACCAGTTCCGGGGTGGATCGCTCCGATAACTCCATGGTGATGCCCGGATGTTTCTCGCCGAATGCTTTCAGGTCCGTACCTAGCGGCCCGTCGATGGCCGGGCCGATGAATCCCACGCGCAATCTGCCCACGCGTCCCAATCCCGTGTCCACAGCCCTTTGCTCGGCCGCTTCCATCTCGCTCAGGATGCGGCGCACGTCCAAAAGCAGGCTCTCGCCCGCCTCGGTCAGGGCCACGGACCGCCGGTCGCGCACGAATAGCGCGACGCCCAACTCCTCCTCAAAGGCCGCGATCTGTTGCGACAGCGGCGGCTGGGTCATGTGCAGGGCCTCGGCCGCCCTGCGGAAGTGCAGGGTTTCGGCCACGGCCAGGAAATAGTGCATCTGGCGGGTATTCATGGGTGATATTTATACCATATCACAGCACATGAAAAGCAATATTGGACGTATCACAGCCTCGGGACCATGGTGGTGAAAAGGAGGTTGTCATGGACAACGAACGATATGAACGAGGGTTGGAAATGCTCGCCCGCGTGGACGGCGAGCAGGGAGACAAGGTCGTGGAGGCGTTGGCGGACATCGCGCCGGATTTCGGACGGCTCATGCTCGAATTCGGCTTCGGCGACATCTACGCCCGACCGGGCCTGTGCCTCAAGGACCGGGAACTGATCACCATCTCGGCCCTGGCCGCCAAGGGGGCGTGCGAGCCGCAGCTCAAGGTGCACATTCACGGTGCGTTGAACGTGGGCTGGACGCGCGAGGAGATCGTCGAGGCCTTCATGCAGGTTGCTCTCTACGCGGGATTCCCGGCGGCTCTGAACGCGATCTTCGCGGCCAAGGCGGTGTTCGCAGAGCGGCAGTAGGGGGCTTAGTCGTCGTTGAGCAGGGCGAGCTGCCGCCACATGGCATTGAGCAGCTCGTCCACGCCTTCGCCGGTAAGGGCGGAGATGAAATAAACCGTTTCCCCGGAAGCCGCGATCTTGGACTTCAGATCGGCCAACTCGTCCTCGGACAGGGTGTCGATCTTGTTGATGACCTTGATCTGCGTTTTTTGGGCTATCTCGGCATTGTATTCGAACAATTCCTGGTCAAGCATGGCGTAGCCGTCCGCCGGATTGTCGCGGTTGACGTCCTCGGCGGCCAGGATGTGCACCAAAAAGCGGGTTCGCTCCACATGCTTGAGGAAGGTGATGCCCAGGCCGCGCCCCTCGCTGGCCCCTTCGATCAGGCCGGGGATGTCCGCGATGACCATGCGCGTGAATTCGTCGTTTTCAATGACTCCGAGGTTGGGCACCAGGGTGGTGAACGGATAGGCCGCGATCTTGGGCCGGGCGGCCGATACCTTGGAGATGAAGGTGGACTTGCCCGCCGAAGGCAGGCCGAGCAGGCCGACGTCGGCCAGGATCTTGAGCTCCAGCCGGAGTTGCTTTTCCTCGCCCGGGAAGCCGGGCTCGGCGTAGCGCGGGGTGCGGTTGACCGAGGACTTGAAATGCAGGTTGCCGCGTCCGCCGTCGCCGCCCTTGCAGATGACGATCTCGGTGCCATCCTCCACCAGATCGGCGATGAGCTCCTCGCGTGTGGTGCCGTCCTCTTCCTCGATGATCTCGAAGATGAGCGTGCCCACGGGCAGATCGACGATCAGGTCGTCGGCGGCCTTGCCGTAGCGGTCGCGGCCCATGCCGGCCTGGCCGTTCTTGGCCGCGTAGTTGCGCTTGAGGCGGAAGTCGTAGAGCGACATCAACCGTTCGGAGCCGCGAAAGATCACGTCGCCGCCCTTGCCGCCGTCGCCGCCGTCGGGGCCGCCCTTGGGCAGGTTGGCCTCGCGGCGCAGGCTGGCACAGCCGCTGCCGCCCTTGCCGGACGCCACCTTGATGGTCGCTTCATCCACGAATTTCATATAATCACCTCACCCTTTTCCGATTGGGTCGTTGCCCTCTCAACGCAAAAAACGGGCAGGGAGCATGACGTCTCCCTGCCCGGCAACTATGCTTGCGTATTCGAGAACTAGGCCTCGGCGGGCGTCACGCTCACGCGGGTCTTGACGACCCTCTTGCGAGTGAACTTCTCGAATTTGACCACGCCGTCGACCAGGGCGAACAGGGTGTAGTCCTTGCCCAAACCGACGCCGTCGCCGGGGTGAAATTTAGTACCGAGCTGCCGCACGAGGATGTTGCCGGCAACCACTTCCTGACCACCGAAGCGCTTCACGCCACGCCGTTGTCCGGCGCTGTCGCGACCGTTCCTGGAGCTACCACCAGCTTTTTTATGAGCCATGTTATCCTCCCTTCCTGGCGCTAGGCCGTGATGGAATTGACTTTAAGTTTGGTGTAATCCTGACGGTGACCCTGGGTCTTGCGGGCGTCCTTTTTGGACAGCTTGTGAAAGACCACGATCTTGTCGCCGCGGAGATGGCCCATGACTTCGCACTCGACCTTGGCGCCGTCAACGTAGGGAGCACCGATCTTGGTGTCGCCGTCGTTATCGACCAGGAGTACGGAATCGATGCTCAGCGCGTCGCCTGCATCAGCCTTCAGCAAATCTACATTGAGTTCAAGACCTTCTTCAACGCGGTACTGTTTACCGCCGGTCTCGATGATAGCGAACATAGTTAGAACCTCCAATTCGTAAGAGGAGGCAACCTAGCCGCAACCCCCGGTGGAAGTCAAGCCCTGAATTCGGTTTTTGCGCTTTTTTTGTCGTTTTCTTGCCGTCTCGGACACCACATCAATCAATAAGGCCCATGGGCTCCTATTGAGTCCGGGCCAGGACCAGGACGTCCACCCCGGCGCAGCCCGCCCGTTTCAGGGTCCGGGTGCATTCCCGCAGGGTCGAGCCCGTTGTGTAGACGTCGTCCACCAGAAGCAGCCGTTTGCCCTTGACCAGGGCCGGGTTTGCCGCAAAGGCCCCCTTGATGTTGGCCTGACGCTCCTTGAGCCCGAATCGGGTCTGGGGCGGGGTGTTGCGCGTGCGCGTCAGGCCGTGGACCAGCAGGGGCCGATCCACGTGTCGGGCCAGGCCGCGTGCGATTTCCAGGCTCTGGTTGAAGCCGCGCCAGACCAGCCGCCGGTCGTGTAGGGGCACTGGGACCACCGCGTCGGGCAGATGGACCGAGCGGGCGGCAAAGGCGCTCACGGCCAGCGCGGACAGGAGCCGGTTGCGCTCGAACCGGTTGCGGAACTTGTAGCCGAGGATCAACCGGCGCATGATACCGGCGTAGGGTCCGTGGAAATAGAGTTCATCCCAGGGCGGCGGGGCGGAGCGGCACTCCGGGCACAGACTGGGCGGGGCCTCTTCCCGACCGGACATCACGCCGCAGGCCGGACAGAGGCCGCTGGTGCGCAGGGGCAGGTCCCCGGCGCAGGCCGCGCATAGGTGGCTGTCGCCGTGGGGCAGAATCGCGCCGCAGACCGCACAGCGTCCGGCCCGCAGGCCGAGTCGCCGGACGAGGTCTTGCACAGGCTGGAACATTGGGGTCAGTCCGCCGGGCTCGGGGCGGTCTTCCACGCTTTGGCCCCCAACTCCACGATGCGCGTCTCGAAATCGTTTTTGGCCTGTAGGTCGTTGCGCGTGTCCACCCCGCGGAAGACCTGGGGGTCGGCCAGAGCCATGTTAAAATTCTGCATGAAATACTTGAGCGTCAGCCGTGCCCCGTCAAAGAGCTTTTCCCCCGAGGGCTGGCCCGCCAGCAGCACGGCGTGGGCCGTGCGACCCGGCGGCAGGTCTTGTATCCATGGTTCGTTGTCGAGCCGGGCCCGCCAGAACTGCTGGCCCCGGTCGATCCAGGTCTTCAGCCGCGAAGGCAGGTGGTAGAAGTAGATGGGCGAGGCGAACAGGATGGTCCGGGCGGACAGGCAGTGTGTGAACAGATCCCATGCCTGGTCCGTGGTTCCGAGCACGCACCGCTCCCGCCCGGTCCGTTCCGGCGAGTCGCAGTAGCCGCAGGCCAGGCAGGGCATGACCTTGACGTCGCGCACATAGAGCACCTCGGCCTGTCCACCCGCTTCGCGGACCCCCCTGGCCAGGAGTTCGGCGGCGTGGTCGGAGTTGCCTCCGCGACGGTGGGAACAGGCGAAGATCGCGGCGTAATCCATTCAGGACTCCTTGTCGTACACGGGTTGCTTGCGGGTCATGACTGCCCGGGCGTGGTCCTTAAGCTCCTCGACCTCGAAGGCCCAGTCCGGGAAGGTGTGCGCCTCGTGGCGCACCTGGGCCGCCGCCTTGAGCGAGACCAGGGCCTCGATGCGGTCCGTCCTGGCGAAACGGAGGTACCAACCTACCTCCAGTCCCACCCCTCAACACTTGTCGCGGATATCGATGAGTACGGGGGCGCTCATGATCAGAATCCTCCGACGAACGGGTTGTGGTTCTGCTCGTCCAGAACCGTGGTTTCCGGGCCATGACCGGGCAGCAGCCGGGTCTCGGGCGGCAGGGTGAAGATGTGCTCCCTGACCGAGCGCTTGAGCACTTCGAGGTCGCCGCCGGGAAAGTCCGTGCGGCCGATGGAGCGGTAGAAGATCAGATCGCCCACAAAGGCGGCCCCGGCGTCCGGGAAATAGAAGGTCAGGCTGCCGGGCGAATGGCCCGGGGTATGGAACACGGAACACTTTGCCCCGGCAAAGGCGGTCTCGCCCGGTCCGAGATTTTTCCATTCATAGAGGGCGATGGACGGCAGTCCCATGTCGCCGCCTTTGCCCAGCCATGTATCCAAAAGGTAGCCGTCCGCTTCGTTGGCCAGGATCGGCGCGCCGGTGGCCTCGGAAAGCGCCTTGTTACCCCCGGTGTGGTCGAAGTGCAGGTGTGTGTTCAGGATGGTGGTCAGGGTCAGTCCCCCGGCCTTGAGGTGTTCGAGCACGGGTGCCGGGTCCCCGCCGGGGTCCACGGCCACGGCCTCTTTGCCGTTGCTCAGGACGAAGCAGTTGGTCTGCAGGGCACCCAGCGGAAAAGTCGCTATATCCATTAAAGGTCCTCCAACATGAGTTCGGACAGGGGTTTGCGTTGGGAGCTGCCCTTCTGGTCCGGGTGGCCCAGGGCGAGGACGGCCTCCAGTTCCAACTCGGCCTCGGACAGCCCCAGGGCGGACAGGGCGGCCGGCTGGTCGTTGACGATTTGCCCCAGCCAGACCGCTCCCAGGCCGAGGGTGTGTATGGCCAGGAGCATGTTCTGGATGCACGCCCCGGCCCCCTGGTGGTCTTTCATCTCGCTGTACATGGCGTCCTTGTCCAAAAACACGCAGATGCAGGCCGCCGAGGCGCGGACGATGTGCGCGTATTTTGTGCACCCGGCCAGCTTTTCCATGCGCGGGTCGTCGCGGGTGATGACCAGGAAACGCCAGGGCTGGTTGTTCATGCCGCTGGGAGCCCATTGCCCGGCCTCAAGGATGGCGGTCAGGGTCTGTTTGTCCACGGGGGCCGTAGTGAACTTGCGGATGGAGCGGCGCTCGCGGATGGCCTGGAGCACCGGATTGTCGCTGGGATCCATGGTTGTTTTCTCCTTGTTTATTCGTGTATGTTGATAGCCTAGTACGAAACTCCGGGCAAGAGGCTGTGGCCTGATCCGGTGTGGGTGCGTATAGTAGTGCAGATGAGTTGCGGGTCCCATTCAGGGCCTTCCGCACGCATCAGGACATTATGAAGCCATGACGGCGGGTCCCCGGTATGGGCCCGCCTTTTTGGGCCGGGCAAACCGCCCGTACTCTTCAAAACAGGGAAAAATCAGGGTATGAAATCCGTGACGACAGACTAAAACAAGGTGAACGCATGGCAGAAAGCACGGACTCCGGCTCACTTTCCGAGACCTATCTCCAGATCAGTCCGAATATCCTGGCGAGTTTCCCCAAGTTCAGGCCCCCGGTTGACCTGTATGTCTACGATCCGGTCGTGGGCCGAACCGGGCGCTATCTGCGGGCCGGGGAGCGGCTTTCGCGCGAGGGGCAGGACGAGGTGGCCCGTTTCGCCGAGGACGGGCTGCTCTTCCTTTTGCGTGAGGACTACCGCGTGTACGCCGAGCATTTGAGCAAAAAACTCGGCCTGCTGCTGGTGGAGGAGGGGTTTCAGCCCCAGGAGGTGGCGGAGATATTCTTCATCGCCCTGCGGAACCGCATGACGGATTTTCTGAACCAGCCGCGCGAGGACACCTTCGAGGCGTTGCGCAGAGACGTCTCCATTCTGGCGGAATATGTCTGGATCGACCCGAGCCGGGTGGCTTTTCTGACCCATACCCTGGAGCGGGAATACGACCTGGCCGTCCATTCGGTGAACACCATGCTCATCGGCTTGGCCCTGTACCTGCGCCTGACCGGGGACAGGGTGGAGAAGACCGTGCTCATCAGTCTGATCCTCGGTCTTCTGCTCCACGATCTGGGTATGGTCATGGTTCCGAAATTCATCCGTGACAAGACCCAGTTCCTGGTCCGCCGGGACCGGGAGTCCATCGAACGGCACATCGAGGCTGGGCGGAACATGGTTCGGCGGCTCAAGATACAGGACCCGGTGATTGTGGAGTGTATGGGCCAGCACCACGAGCGGCTGGATGGCTCGGGCTACCCGGCGCGCCGGTTCGACAAGAATATTTCCACCATGGGCAAGCTCTGCGCCGTGGCCGATTCCTTTTCGGCCATCATCGGCGACAGGCCCTACCACTCGGCCATGGATATGGCCGAGGCCGTGCGTTTGCTCATCGGGGACGGGAAGCGGTACGACCCGGCCCTGACCACGCTGCTGGCCCAGGTCATGGACGAGCGCGTCACAGGCTGATGTAGCCGCCCGCCGCGGACCGCTCGGGGTCCTCGAATCGGGCCATGGCCGTGAGCATGGGCTTGAACCCGAAACGCGCGTAGAACGGCTCTTTGCCCGGTACGGACCACAGTACCACGCCCGGCGTGCCGAGGCGCTCCAGCATGGCCTCCATCATCCGGGTTCCCAACCCCTGGCCCTGGTATTCCGGGAGCATGCATAGGTCGTAGATGACCGAATGCACGGTATGGTCGCTCAGGGCGCGGGCGATGCCCACGAGGGTCTCCCCATCCCAGGCAAAGCAGGTCAGGTCGCTGTTTTCGAAGGTCTTGCGCAACACGTCCGGCTCGCGGGTGCCCAGCGGTGCCAGTTCGAAAATGGCCGCCGCCTTCACCCAGTCGATGCCGTCAGTCTCAAAGGTCAGGGTGGTGCCCGCGTTCATGACCGCCTCCACCAGGAGCGCATTCGCACGATCTCCTTGTTGTCCGAAACACGGGTCAGGCTGTGCAGGAAGGTGTCCATGGACTGGTCCGGTTCGGCCATGGCGCATTCCGAGATCAATTCGTCGCCGGGAAAGGCCTCGCTGCGGAACTGGATGTCCACTCCGTGGCAGCGGTGCTCGGCGATCCAGTCGGCGGGCACGGCTTCGAAGCAGTATTCCAGATATTTCACGTTGTTTACGTGGCCGTTGATATCCATGTCCGAACGCCGTGCCATGAGGGGCGCGCGGTGCTCGCCCTGTTTGAGCCGGGTCACGGCCTTGGTCGGAAAGGTCAGGGCGTGCTCGCGGTCCGGGATGAACCGCTCGTTGAGCACGGTCTGGGGCGGGTCCGGGCGGTGGGTCTTGGCGTTCAAGGTCACCCAGGAGGTGGTGGCCCGGCCCATGGGGCCGTCGTCGTCCAGGACCAGGAAGTCGCGCAGGGCGACCAGCCGCTCGTTGCCCGAAGGCCATGTCAGGATGTTCGTGTGTCCGCCGAAGCCGGGCAGTCGGTCGACCACGAGGTGCAAGCGGGCCAGGATCCAGAAGTGGCCGCTCTGCTTAAGGTCGCGGTGCCCGAAGCCGAGCCGGTCGGCGTGGCGCGAGGCAATGTCCTGCAACTGGTCGCAGATGGCGGTCACGGACACGCGGCCGTCCGGACGCGGCTCATAGGATCG
>Ga0075011_10000714_pt1 | contig 17570 bp, 18 predicted proteins | sample TARM_MetaG_T_14_FD_72354 | JGI IMG/M metagenome (GOLD analysis project Ga0075011, IMG submission 72354) | Freshwater microbial communities from Pennsylvania, USA, analyzing microbe dynamics in response to fracking - TARM_MetaG_T_14 | ecosystem: Environmental > Aquatic > Freshwater > River... | reverse complement strand
TCCAGGAACTGGGCCAGGACCTGACCCGGCGCTGGCGTCTGGTCATCGAAATGCGCAACGTGCCGTTTGAAACGCAGAAGCAAATCCTGTTCTTCGTTGGCGAGCGGCTGCCGCGCTTCGGGCATGGCGCCCTCGATGCCACTGGCAACGGCGCCTACCTGGCGGAAGTGGCCGCGCAGAAGTGGGGCGCACGGATCAGCGAGATCAAGCTTTCGGCCGAATGGTATCGCGAGAACGGCACGCCCTATGTCGACGCATTTGGCGACGAGACCGTGCAGATCGCCAAGGACGACGACGTGGTGCGCGATCACCAGGCGCTGCAATATGTGAACGGCGTGATCAAGGTGCCCGACGATCTGCGCTATCCGGGCAGCGACGGGCACATGCGCCACGGCGATACCGGCATCGCCGGCATGTTAGCCTGGTTCGCTTCACGCCAGGGTGCGGTTTCCTATGGCTATGAGCCGGTGAAAACCGAGCGCCGCGATGACACGCGCTATCGCGATTATGCCGACGATGACGACGACGATCGCGACGACGATTGGAGCGGGCCAGTCGGCCGCCGGCTCAGGACAGGAGGAATTGCGTAATGGTTCTGGTCGACCAGTGGGGCCAGCCCCTGCGGCGCGAGGTGATGACGCGTGAGATCGGCGGCGCGGGCATTACCGGCGTGCGCTCCCCGATCGCGGGCTATCCGACCGATGGGATGACGCCCACGCGCCTGGCCAACCTGCTGCGCGCGGCGGCCCAGGGCGATCCGCTCGAATACTTCGAGATGGCCGAGCTGATCGAGGAGCGCGATCTGCACTATGCTGGCGTGCTGGCAACGCGGAAGCGCAGCGTCACGCAGATTGACATAACCGTCGAGGCCGCATCGGACGATGCCGAGGACGTGCGCCGCGCAGACATGGTGCGCGAGTGGATTGCGCGCGACGAGCTGGCCGACGAAATGTTCGATATGCTCGATGCGATCGGCAAGGGCGTGTCGTTCACGGAAATCGTCTGGGACACATCTGAAGGCCAGTGGTATCCGCAGCGCCTGGAATGGCGCGATCCGCGCTGGTTCACCTTCGACCAAACCACCATGAAACAGCCGATGCTGCGCGGCGGGGTGGATGGCGGCGCGGTGGCCGAGCCGCTTCCGGCGTTCAAGTTCATCTATGCCCAGATCAAGGCCAAGAGCGGGCTGCCGATCCGCAGCGGCATCGCCCGCCTCGCGGCCTGGTCATGGATGTTCAAGGCGTTCACGCAGCGGGACTGGGCGATCTTTGCTCAGACCTATGGCCAGCCGGTGCGCATCGGCAAGTTCCACGAGGGCGCCACCAAGGAAGACCGCGCGACGCTCTATCGCGCGGTGGCCAATATCGCGGGCGACTGCGCCGCGATCATTCCCACGTCGATGGAGATGGAGTTCGTCGAGGCCAAGAACGTCGGTGCCGGCTCCGATCTCTATGAGCGGCGCGCGGACTGGCTCGACCGGCAGGTTTCGAAAGCGATCCTGGGGCAGACCACCACGACCGACGCGGTGTCTGGCGGCCACGCGGTCAGCCAGGAGCATCGCCAGGTGCAGGAGGACATCGAGACCGCCGACTGCAAATCGGTTTCGGCCACGATCAACCGAGACCTGATCCGCCCCTGGATGGACCTGGAATTCGGCCCCGGCCGGAAATATCCGCGCCTGGTCATCGCCCGGCCCAAACAAGAGGACGTGAAGCAGCTCACGGAGAGCCTGGCCGCGCTGGTGCCGCTTGGCCTGCGTGTCCAGGCCAGCGAGGTTCGTGACAAGCTGGGCCTGTCCGAGCCGGATGCCAGTTCGGAAGTGCTTCAGCCAGCCCCGAAGCCCGAGCAGCCGGCGCCGGCCGCGATGGCGTTGCAGTCTGCCCAGCCGCCAGCCAAGCCGGCAGCCGATCCGCATCCGGCGGCCCTGATCGCGGCGGCCATGGCGACGAAGGCAGTGCCAGCCGTGGGGCAGATGGTCGCCTCGATCGAGACCATGCTGGAGAAGGCGCGCGACCTGGGCGAGTTCCGCGACATGCTGATGAGCGCCTATCCCGATCTACCGGTCGATACCCTGGCGAAAGTCATGTCGCAGGGCATCGCATCGGCGCTCGCAGCCGGTCGATCGGACCTTGTCGAGGAAAGTGGGGCATAGGCGCCCTGCGGCGCGCGCTGGGGCACGTTTGGCATCCACCATCACAAATCGGTGCCGACTGCCTTCTTAGCCCTTCTTAAAACCTCTCAAGCGGCCATCGGAGATCAATCGTGAGCCACCCGTCCGCAGTCTCAGGTGCATTTGGGCAACCGTTCACCCAGCAGATCGCATTCTTTCGCGCCAAGCTGGGCAACCTGGTGCCGACGCAGCGCTGGGACGATATGCAGGCCCAGGCCCACGATACGGGCTTCATGGTGGCCGGCGCCGCCAAGGCCGATCTGCTGACCGATCTGGCAGCCGCCGTCGACAAGGCGCTGTCCGAAGGTCGCGGGATCGAGGAGTTCCGTCGCGACTTCCAATCGATCGTGGCCCGCAACGGCTGGACGGGCTGGACCGGCGAAGGCAGCATCCAGGGCGAAGCCTGGCGGGTGAAGACGATCCTGCGCACGAATGCCTACACCAGCTATTCGGCCGGCCGGCATACGCAGCTTCTGGACGGCAATTTCGCGTTCTGGGTCTATCGCCATGGTGACAGCCGCGAGCCACGCCCCGAGCACCTGGCGCTCGACGGGATTGCCCTGCCACCCAGCCACCTGTTCTGGATGAAGTTCTACCCGCCGTCCGATTGGGGGTGCAGTTGTTATGCCCTGGGCGCGCGGACGGCAGCCAGCGTGCGCCGCCTGGGCGGCAATCCGTCGAAGACGCTTCCCGCGAACTGGGACGCGATCGACCTGAAGACAGGTGAGCCGGCGGGCATCGGCAAAGGCTGGGGTTATGCGCCCGGCGCATCGGTTGCCCAGGCGGTGCAGGCTGTGGCGGCCAAGATCGGCAGTTGGGATTATCGGGTGGCGAAAGCCTTCATGGAGGACGTTCCGGCGCCGCAGCGCGACGCACTGGCGCAGGCCTATCGCGCATTGCCGAGCACGGCCGACGACGTGCGCCGCTATGTCCAGGCGATCGAGCAGGATCGTGCGCCCGCCCTGGACGCGCCCTCGCGCACGCTGGGCCTGTTGACCGAGGACCAGATCGCATCGGCACAGGGCGTGAAGGCCAATGGCTTCGACTTCTCGCTTTCGGTCGACGAAGTGCGCCACGTGCTCAGCCAGCATGGAGATAGCGGCACCGAGCTGGCGCGTGGGCAGCGCGCGGTCACGGCCGACGATTTCGCGCTGCTGCCAGCGATCCTGAATGCGGGCCAGCCACGGCCAGTGGGCAGGTCGAACCGCCATGATGCAGCCGTGTTCGAAGTGACGACCGAGATTGGCGGCGAAACCTATGTCACGCGATGGGAGTATCGGAGCAAGCGGCGCACGCTGGCGCTGCAGAGCTTCTTCATTCGGACTGGGAAGCGTGCCTGATCGCCCCTTCCCGAACGTTCGCAACGGAACCGGTTATTGGCCGGCAGGTCGATGCGATCAGGCGGAGTTGATGTAGCATGATCCGTACCGATTTCAACGCGAGCGAGGCGGCTGACGCGATCCGCAAGGCGATTGCCCAGTTGGCCGATATGCGGCCGCTGTTCCAGGACGTGACGGAATACATGATCGAGGCAACGCGCCAGCGTTTTGCCAAGGGCGTCGATCCCGAGGGCAACGCCTGGGCGCCGAAGGCGCAATCGACGCTCGATCGCTACAAGCGCATGGGATACGGCAAGCTGCCACGCCCGCTGATCGGCGCCGGTCGGCGCCTGTCGCGCGAGATCGTGGGGGAAGCGACGCGCGATGGCAGCGTGATCGGATCGGCGCTGATCTATTCGCGGGTGATGCAGGACGGCGCGGAAAAGGGCGAGTTCGGCAACGATCGGCGCGGCCGCCCTATCCCCTGGGGGCGCATTCCGGCTCGCACCTGGCTGGGCATCTCAGCCGAGGACGAAAGGCAGATCGTGGACATTGTCGACGAGCACCTGGCCGAGCATATGCAGCCGGGCACGTGAAGCCACCTGACGGGTTGACCTGAAGGACGGTTTCAAGCCATCACGACCAAAGAACAGGCCATCGGCTGTTTCTGGCCCGCTTCGGCGGGCATTCTTATTGTCGCTGCGTCGGGGCACACCCTTGCCGATGACGCGCAAAACCCCCTCCATTGCACTGTGTTCGGCCCTCGACATTGCCCACGGCGATGGCGTGCCGGATTGGGTTCACCTGCTGCCGGCCGGTGAAATTCGCACGGTCGACGGGCGTGGACCCTATCGCGCCACGTCGTTGCAGTCGGTGATCGACCACTCGCTCAAGCCTGGCGACAAGCTGCCGATCGATGAGAACCACGCTACCGACAAGGGTGCTGCGCTGGGCCTCGCCGCGCCGGCAAGGGGCTGGATCGTGGAGCTTCAGGCGCGCCAGGACGGACTGTGGGGCCGTGTCGAATGGACCGGCGAAGGCGCCAAGCTGATGGCTGACAAGGCCTATCGCGGGATCAGCCCGGCGATCCTGCATACGGCCGACAAGACCGTGGTCGGCGTGCTGCGCGCAAGCCTCACCAACACCCCAAACCTGCAGGGCATGGTGTCCCTGCATTCGGAGGAAGTGCAAATGGACTGGAAAGCGAAGCTGATCGAGCTGCTCGGGCTCGACAGCGGCGCCGACGACGCGGCCATCGAGGCGGCGCTCAAGGCGAAGATGGCCGGCGGTGACGGCGAAAAGATGGCGCTCTGCGCGCAGGATGTGCTCGACCTGCCGCAGTTCGTGGCGTTGCAGAGCCAGCTCACGGAGATCACCGGCAAATACAACGCGCTGTCCGAAGCGACCGCGCGTACCGCATCGACCGCGTTTGTCGACGCCGCGATCACCGCCGGGCGCGTGGGCCTCAAGCCGGTGCGCGACGAGTACATCGCCCTGCACATGCAGGACGCCAGCCGCGCGGAAAAGCTGATCGCCAGCATGCCGGTGCTCAAGGGCGAAATGCTCCTGGAGACCGTCCAGGCCGACGGCGGCAAAGCCCCGCTGAACAAGGATGACCGCCTGGTCATGGCCCTGTTCGGCGTCAGTGAAGACGAATACCGTGAAGGCCTGAAGGCCAGCGGTCTGCACAAGGAAGCCCTGTAATGGCTGCTCTCACTGCACCGCGCAGCACGCCCGAAAAGGTCGGGCCGGAACGCGCCGTTCCCCTGGCCGCCAATGCCAAGGTCTATCAGGGCGGCATGGTCCAGATCGCCGCGTCGGGATACGGCGTGGCCGCCGTTGCCACTGCCGCCAACGTGACCATCGGCATGGCGCGCGAGACCGTCGACAACACGGACGGCGCGGCCGGGGCCGTGTCGGTCAAAACGCGCCGTGGCGTGTTCCGCTTCGCCAATTCGGCGGCCGGCGACGCGATCGGCCGCACCGAGATCGGCAAGACCGTCTACGTCGTGGACGATCAGACCGTCGCCAAGACCGACAATTCCGGCGCGCGTCCTGCCGCCGGCAAGTGCTTCGACGTGGACGCCAATGGCGTCTGGGTCGAGTTCCTCTGAGGGGCCTGCATCATGGATATCACTACCGACAATCTGAACCGGCTGCGGGTCGGCTTCAACAAGTCCTACCAGGGCGCGCTCGGCTCGGCCGGGAACGATGCGCAGCGCATCGCCACCCGTGTGCCCGCGACCCAGAAGAGCCAGACCTATGGCTGGCTGGGCAAGCTGCCCAATGTGCGCGAATGGATCGGCGCCCGTGTGGTCCAGAACATCTCCGAAAGCGACTACACGATCAAGGAACGGCCGTGGGAACTGACCATCGGCGTCGATCGCGATGACATCGAGACCGACAACCTTGGTCAGTATGCCCCGCTGTTCTCGGAAATGGGTGTCTCGACCGGCGCATTCAGCCAGCAACTGCTGTTCGGCATGCTGCTGCTGGGCTTCACCACCAACTGCTTCGACGGGCAGTTCTTCTTCGATACCGATCACCCGATCATCGGTGCCGATGGCAATATGACCACGTTTGCCAACACCGACGGCGGCAACGGTACGCCCTGGTTCCTGATCGATATCAGCCGTGCGATCCTGCCGATCATCTGGCAGGTGCGTCGCGACTTTGGCGACATCGTCGCGCGCGACAAGGTCACCGACGACAACGTCTTCGACCTGAACGAGTTCAGGTACGGCGTGGATGCCCGCATGAACGCCGGCTTCTCGTTTCCGCAGCTCGCCTGGGGTTCGAAGCAGGCGCTCGATGCAGCGCACTACGAGACCGCCAAGGTCGCGATCGGCAGCATGAAGGGTGACAACGGGCGCCCGCTTGGCCTGGGCAAGAAGCTGCTCCTGGCCGTGCCGCCCTCGCTGGAAGGCGCCGGGCGCGCGATCCTGACCTCGCAACTCGTCAACGGCGGCGAAAGCAACAAGTGGGCCGGTTCGGCCGAGTTGCTCGTCACGCCCTGGCTGGCCTGAGGAGGATAGGTCATGGCGAAGGCAGCAACCTCCACCAGCCCGGCCGTCAAGCCGGGCGAAGGCCAGGGCACAGGCAGCGAAGCCGGTGCGCCTGGCGCCCGTGACGGTGCGAGCGGCGGCCAGGTTGGCGGTGACGAGGAAGGTGGCCCCGACATGGTACAACCGATCCTCGTGCGTTCGGTGGCCGCGAAGGGCCGCTGGCGCATCGGGCGGCATTTCACGCAGGATCCGATCCTGCTCGATGCGGCCGAGCTGGATGATGATCAGAAGGCGCGCCTGGCGGGCGATCCCGAGCTGATCATCCAGGCCGTGGACTGACGGGGGCGGCCGGTGAGCTATGCTACCCTGCCACTGCTGATCGAGCGGTACGGCGAGACGCTGCTGTTGCAGGTGGCGGATCGCGCAGTGCCGCCGGCCGGCGCGATCGACAACGGTATCGTCGATCGCGTGCTGGCCGATACCGACGCCGTGGTGGATGGCTATCTCGCCGGCCGTTACGTCCTGCCCCTGCAAACCACGCCGCCCTTGTTGGCCGACATTGCGGCGTCAATCGCGATCTACAAACTGCACGTCTATTCTCCGGAGCAGAAGATCGCGGACGAGTATCGCGACGCCATCGCCAGCCTGGGCAAGATCGCGACGGGCACGATCCGCTTGCCCGTTGCCGGCGTCGAGCCGGCCGGGACCGATGCGAACGGCATTGTCGTCTCCGATCGGCCGCGTGACTTCACGCCCGACAACCTGCGCTGGTTCGTATGATCCGGGTTGCAGACGTGAAAGAGCGGATCGAGGCCCTTGTGCCCGATTTGGCCGGTGCGCTCGGCACCGCAACCGACTTTGCCGCGCTGATCGAGCGCAACCAGGTGCCGCAACGGCCAGGCGCATCGGGCTTCATCCTGCCGGGCCGACTTGTCGGTGGCCCTATGGGCGCAATGACCGGCGTGTTCACCCAGTCGGTGCAGCAAGGCGTGATCGTAGTGCTGAGCGTGCGCGTGGCGAGCGATCCCACGGGCGCGATTGCGCTCGACCAGCTCAGCCCGGTTATCGATGCCGTGATCCGCGCCGTGTGCGGATGGTCGCCCGACAATGCGCCAGGTGTCTGGGCGCTTTCGTCGGCCGAGCTGGTCGGATCAACTGCCGGCACGCTGATCTACCAGATCGATTTCACGCTCCAAGACCAGTTGAGGATCACACCATGAAGAAGCTTGCCGAGCCGGAAGCGCCGGACAGCGGCAATACCGCCGATGCGATGGTCGATGCGGGCATCGAAGCCGCCGCACCGATCGCTGCGACCAACACCGACGCTGCCGCCATGCCGGCGAGCGGCGGCAGCTTTATTCGCCAGCCCGATGGATCGCTGGTGCGTGCCAACGATGAAGAGGGGGCCGCCTAATGGCCAAGTATTGGAAGAGCAAAACCATCCTCGCCAAGATCGAGCCCACCTATGGCGTCGATCCCACGCCCACGGGCGCGGCCAACGCGATTCTGGCTGAGGACGTGAGCTATACGCCCATGGAGGGTGAGTGGATCAAGCGGAACGTCGAGCATACCTGGTTCGGCGCGAAGCCGGGCGTCGGCACGGCCTATCGTTCGACCCTGACATTTTCCGTACCGATGGTCGGCTCGGGCAGCCTGGGCGTGGCGCCGGGCTGGGCGCCCCTGATCCGCGCGTGCGGCGTGGCCCAGGTGGTGACCGCCGGGGTGAAGGTCGAATATGCGCCGATCACGGATGCGCCGGAGTCGGCCACGCTCTATTTCGATATCGACGGCACCAAGCACGTGATGCTCGGCGCGCGCGGCACGGTCATGTTCAAGCTGGGCGCGAGCGGCATCCCCATGCTGCAATTCACGCTGACTAGCCTGTTCACCGTGCCCGCCGAAGCGGCCAAGCCGACGCCCGACTATACCCAGTTCGTCGACCCCGAGGCGGCGAGCAAGGCGAATACCCCGACCTTCACAATCGGCGGCGCCGCTTTCATCCTGCGGGATTTCGAGCTGGACCTGGGCAACGACGTGCAGCCGCGCATGCTGATCGGCCAGGAAAGCATCATCATTGCCGATCGCGAAGAGACGCTGAAGGTACAGGTCGAGGCTGTGGCGCTGGATGTCTACGACCCGTTCACCGTCTGCAAGTCCAGCACCAGGCAGGCGATTGTGCTGGCTCACGGCACGGTGAACGGCCGCAAGGTCCGCTTCGACCTGCCGACGTGTCAGCAGCAGATGCCGACATATCAGGAACAGCAGGGGATCCTGGAATGGCCGCTGACTTTCACACCGCTGCCCACTGCCGGAAACGACCAGTGGAAGATCACCCTGACCTGATCCAGGCGCGCGCCCCTTTCGCGCGGCGACCGGTTTCGGCAACCGCGCCCTTTCTTTGATCCAAGAGGTTTATCCATGTTCAAGATCACGACCGATCCCAAGTTCACGCACATGGTGACCGTGTGCGTTCCCGTCGATGGCGGGTTCAAGGATCAGACCTTCCCCGTGACGTTCCGCGTGCTTCCGCTCGATCAGCTTGGCGACAGGGAAGGCAGCGCCGGTCAGATCGAGACGCTGCGCAAGGTCGTGGTGAGCATGGGCGATCTGGTGGACGAGAATGACCAGCCGATCAGCTATTCGGACGAAATCCGCGATCAGCTGATCCAGTTCTCTTTCGTGCGCCTGGCGCTGCTCAAGGCGTATATCGAGGCCATGTCGAAGATGAAGACGGGAAACTGAAGGCCGCTGCCCGCCACTGGGCGGGCGGCGGCAAACGGGACTTGTCCAACGCGGCGCGCGAGGCCCGCGAATTTGGTATCCCCGAGGAGATCATCGCGAAAATCGAGGGCAGGAAAGATGATCGGTTCGAAGTCTGGGCAGAGAACTGGGCTACGCTCGAAGCCTTCCTGTTCGTGTCAACGCAATGGCGGGTGGTCAACCGGGGTGGCGGCCTGGAGCCGATGCTGACCTACTGGATCGGCCTTGACTATGCAGCAGCGGCGGCTGGCCTGGCCGGGGCTGGCATCGAAACCACCCCTGAAATCTGGAACGGGCTGCGCGTGATGGAAAGCGCAGCCCGCAATGTGCTCAACGGCAACCTGGATACGGACTGATGGCGCTCAAGACATCCCTGGTGATTGCCGGCGACGCCAGCTCGGCCACGGCCGCGCTGCGGGACACCGATGCAGCGCTGGCGAAGAACGCTGCCCAGATGCAACGCTTGCAGCAAGCGACGGCTGCCGCTGACAAGTCGATCACGTCTTTGGCAGCGGCGCAGGGCCGGGCCAAGGCGGAAGCGGAAGCGGCCAAGACGGCGTTCCACAACTCCGAAATCAGCGTGGCTGAATACAATACGCGGCTTCTCGAAACGAAGAGCGCGCTATCTCTCTTCGAAGACCAGCACCGCAGCGCGATCAAGGCGCTCAAGTCCGCCAATGACAATATGGGCGAGTCGGTCGTTTCGGCCGGTCAGGCCCGAGCTGGCTATCAAAACCTTGGCCGCCAGATGCAGGATGTTGCAACGCAGCTGACCGGCGGCGCGAACATCGGCACGATCATCTCGCAGCAGGGCGGCCAGGTAGCCGACGCGCTGGCGCAGATGGGCGGCCGGTTCGCTGGCGTTGCAGAATTCCTGGCGGGACCATGGGGTGCTGCCATCATCGTTGGGGTGGGCCTGCTGGCCAATCTTGCCGAAGGGTTCATCAGCGCGGGCGATGCGGCCGATGAAAACGCGACAGCACTTGCGAGTGTGAAGATCGGTTCCGATGCCCTTTCGACCATTCAGACGACGCTGGGCAACGTCTTTGACCTAACCACGGGCAAGATGAAGGACCAGACATCAGTGGCGATGGGCCTGGCCAAGGCTTCGTTGCTACTGGCCGAGGCGCAAGCAAAACAGCGCCTGGCCGATGCGAACCGTACGATCGATGATGCCAACAGCAAGCAACTGACCTTCAGCGCCGGGTTTGGTGGCGGTTTCAGCATCGATCGCGTGCGGCCGTTGGAAGGCCAGGTTGCCAGCCAGTTCCGCAACGGCATGATCAATTCCTCGCAGGCGATCGACACGCTCAAGCGCTGGCAGGAGCGCGGCAAGATCACCGATGCCGTTGCGACACAGCTCGCGGCCGCCATTGCCAATGCCGAGGCCGAGGCCAAGAACCTCAAGGAATTCGATGATGCCTATACCAACCTGACATCGGGCAAGCTGGGCGGCGAGTTCGCCAAGCCCAAGAAGGAACGGACCAAAAAGCCGAAGGCGGATCACTCTGCCGAGTTTGGCGAGGACACCGCGCGCAAGATTGCCGGCATCGCGGACCAGTTCACCGATCTGCCAACTGTGGTGGAACGCTCCAACAAGGCGATGCGCGACCTGGACGCCATCGTCGCTGACATTGGACGGAAGAACCCGCCCAACCTGAAGGAACTGCTGAGCGATGTCGCCAGCGCGCGCGGACTGATCCAGGACAGCCTCAACAAGCCGTTTGACGAATACCTGCAAAAGGCACGTGAGGCAGAGCAGATCGACGAACTGCTGGCAGCCGGCAAAGATGATCAAGCGGCTGCGTTGCGAGACGTGTTGCAATTAGAGCGCCAGATGGAGCCGCTCGATGCGCAGCGCTTGGACAGCGTCTTGGCAACCACACAAGCCGCGCGCGAGCATTCCATGGTACTGCGCGATCAACGCGCAATTATCGAGACGCAAGTGCGTGCAGTCCAGGACATGCGTGGCGCGCTGGAACAGACTGTCGCCAATTCTCTTCGCGGTCGGTTCTCCGTGGCAAATGTGCTCAACTCGCTGGGCAACGCATGGGTCAACATCACGTCGCAGAAGATCGTCGAAAGCGCCTTCGGCGACACGCTACGAGCGCTAGAAAGCCGTGCGAGTGGCGCTGATCGTGTCGAGACAGCGGGCGAGCAGATCGCCCAAAGTCTCGACCAGGGTTCGTCGGCCGTGAAAAGCTTTGCTGATATCGTGGTCAAGGCACGCGATGCGATCGAGCAGCATGATACAAGCGGCACTACTTGGGCCCCCACAGTCAACAATACGCCTCGCATCGATCTCAGCGCCAGCGCGCTCAACGACCTGACAGCGGCTTTCGACAAGGCAATCGGTCAGAAGACCAGCAGTGCCGATAGCATCACTGGCCCGGAAATCGTCGTGAACGGGCGACGCAAATCGGCCAACGTGTCCGGCGCCGGCAGCCTCCTCGTCGACATGGCTGATGGGATGCTGCGCTCGATCGGCGTGAAAACGCCGCTGGTAATCAGCCAGGCGCTGACCAAATCGCTCACCAAGATCGAGAAGGGCATTCCCGAAGCGCTCGTCGGCGCGTTCACCGGGCAGGCCGTGTCCAAACTGATCCTTGGCGGGATGGGTGACGGCATTGGCGGCGCGATCGGTGGTGCGATTGGCCAGAAGCTGGGCTCCACGTTTTTGTCCAAGGGATTGGAGCAGATCGGCGGGAAGCTGCTGGGAAGCCTGGGTGGGCCATTGGGATCAATCGTGGGCGGCCTGGCCGGTGGCTTGCTGGGTGGCCTCTTTCGGAAGGCACCGACCGGATATACGGTCGTTACTGCCAATAGCACGTCGAGCGGTGGCAATAATGCCGAAGCCAAGCAGCAGACGTCTACTATGGGCAGTACGCTGCAATCGACGATCCAAGCCATCGCGGACCAGTTCGGTGCAGCGCTTGGCGATTATGCCGTGTCGATCGGTAAACGGAATGACTATTATCGCGTCTCAGCTTCCGGATCACCCAATGTCAGCAGCAAGTATTTCAGTCAGCACAACACCAATCCGGACAGCCTTTATGACGGCCAGGACGCTGCAATGGCGCTGTCGCTGGCGATCCAGAACGCCATTTCTGATGGTGCCATCAAAGGCATCTCAGCGGCCGTTCAGAAGGCTCTGAAATCGTCGAGCGACATCGACAAGGCGATCCGCGAGGCGCTGAAGGTCCAGGAGGTAGAACTGGCGATCGGCGGTCTGGGCGCCGAGATGGAAAAGCAGTTCCGCACATTCGAAGTACAGGCCCAGGAGCGTCTGCGCATCGCGAAACAATACGGTTTCGACGTGATCGCGGTGGACCAGCGCAACAACGAGGATCGCATCAAGCTGGCCAAGCAATTGGCTGATCAGCAAGTCGGCACACTGCAGAACCTGATCGACCAGATGACCACGGGTTCGCTCTATGAGGGCTCGGCTGTCGATCAGCGCAATGCCATTCTGGCCCAGATCGCGACAACGAAGGTCGAGGCAGACAAGGGCACCGAAGGCGCGGCCGATAAGCTGGCACAGTTGCTGGAACAGCTCAATTCGGTGTCCAAGGATGCCTATGGCACGACGGGCGGATTTGCGGCTGATCGGCAGACGATTCTGGATGCGGCGCGCGACACGATCGCCCAGGCGAACGCGCGGATCGCGGCGGCCGAAGCAGCGGCAAAGACCGATCCGGCGCTTAGCACGACGAACGCGGCGCTCGATGAGAACAACGCCCAGAACGAAGACATCATCACAGCTCTCAGCCAGTCCAATGCCTATCTCGCCAAGATCGCGGCGACGGGCACGTCGACAACAAGCGCGCTGGCTGCGCTGGCGAGGACTTCATAATGGCCGCGCCGGTCATCCTGTTGGAAGCCCAGCCGCGCCGCGCGGCCGATGGCGTTGCCGAAACGGTGCGCCTGGCTGGTGGGGGCGCCGCGCTGCCCTATTTCTATTTCGGTCAGCACTGGCGTGCCGGCATCGTGGGCCTGCCGACCTTCATCTGCGCGCTGGATTTCACGGGCGAGGATCTCGGCACGGGCGGTGTGCCGCAGGCGGCGGAGATCCGCTGGGGTGGCGCCAGCCAGGCCGACCTCGACGCGCTGGCTGCCTACTTCTGGGGCGATGCATCGATCACGGTGCGGATCGCCCCGGAAGGCGCGGAGCCCGCCGTGGTGCTGGCCGGCAAGGTGTTGCAAGCCACGATCGAGGACGGCGGTCTGAAGATTGCCCTGGCCGATCCATCGGCTGACCTGAAGAAGCCCCTGCTGACCGATCGCTATGGCGGCACGGGCGGCCTGGATGGGCCTGTAGACTGGGCCGGCACGATCAAGCGCCGAGTGTGGGGCCGTGTGTGGAACCTGCGCGGTGACCCGATCGACAAGGCCAACAACATCTATTGCTATGCCGATCCGGCGCGGCCGATCCAGGCAATCACTGCCGTGCGCGACAAGGGCGCAGCGGCGGCAGCGCTGACCACCGTGGCGTGGGCCGGCACGGCAGCCGCCACGCTGGCTGCGCTTCAGGCGGCCCCAGCGCCGGTTGGCGGTGGGGTGCTGTGCCCGTCGATCGCGTGCGTGAAGTGGTGGACCCAGCCGGCCGGTGATCTGTGCGCGGACCTTCAGGGCGAGATCGGCGCCGGCTATGTGGAGACCACGGCCGAGATCGCGCAGCGCCTGGTGCAAGCTTTGGGCGGCCCGGACTTCGCGGCCGGGACGGTGGCTTCAGCCGCTGCTGCCCGGCCCGCGCCGGTGGGCTGGATCGCCAAGGACGAGAACGAGACGGTGTCGTCGATGCTCGATGCGCTGCTGGGCCATAGCTCTCTGCTGTGGATCCTCGACGGTGCTGGCAAGATCGTGCTGCGCCAGTGGGCCTGGGGTGCAAGCGTGGCGGCGGCGGCGAGCGAGGACGTGTCGCGCAAGGCTGTGTTCAAGCCGGTGACCACGCGCAAGCTGGGCTACCGCCGCAACGAACAGGTCATGTCGCGCGGCGACATTGCCGCCATCGTGTTTGCCACCGACGTGGCATTCAACGATGGCGTACATCTGCAGTCGCTGCAGCCGGCCGAGGCTGGCGCCACGGCTGGCGCGCCTAGCGGGACGCCAGTTGGCTCAATCACCGCCGACGATGTTTCAGGCACGATTAATTCGGGGGGTGGTGTGGCCCCCAATAAGGTGACGACAATCGCGATCACGCCGGCCGCTGTTACCGCCAATGGCCTGGTCATCACCAATCCGAGCGTCAATCTGCTGCCGGCAGGTAATTGGGTGGATCTACAGACCTACTCGTTCACCGCAACCGGTGGCGCACTGCTTGTGTGGGGGCGATTCGATACGCAATGGCAGATGACCGGCGGTGAAGGCGTCTACTTTATCACCTACCGATTGCTCCGGAATGACGAGCCAGTGATGGTTTGCGGTCCAGCGTTCGCGGGGTGGATCAAGACGTCACTCCTCGGCAGCGAAGGCAGCGGCATGCCCATGGCCTTCTCGTGGATCGACTACCCAGGCGCGGGCACTTTCACGTACAAAATGCAGGCTTATGTCACGACGGTCACGTCAGGCACCTTCGCGTATATCAATGCGCTGGTGCGCCAACTCATGGTTATCGAGGTAAAACGATGAAGCGCTTCGTTGTCTACGATGCGGCGACGGGCCGCGTTCTGCGCTCTGGGACATGCCAGGACGATGACTTGGCCATGCAGGCAAGCCAAGCGACGGGCGAAGCGGTGATGGAGATCACGGCCGAGTGCATCCGCGTGGCGGAGGTGGATCTGGATGCGGTACGCGGCGCGCTTTATGCGAAGATCGATGCCGCTGCCGAGGAAGTGCGAGCGCGGTTCGTGACCTCCGGCTCGGCCCAGGCGATGATCTACCTGAAGAAGGAAGATGAGGCGCGCGCCGTGGTGTGGGGGCAGAGCAAGCCGACACCATTCCTCAATGCGGAAGCGGCGGCCACCGGTATGACCGTGGCCGATCTCGCCACACTGGTGATTACCAAGGCCGATGCCTGGGCGGCGAAGGCGGCGCAGATCGAGGCGCTGCGGCGCGCGGCCAAGGCGCATGTTGCCCAGGCCGACAACATCGCCGCCATGCATGCCGCTGCCCAGGTCGACTGGGCCGAGATCGAGGCCTGATCCATGGCCACGGTCGATCCCGTCTATGCCCAGTGGTTGCAAGACCAGGCGCTTTATCAGGTGAGCGAAGATGCTGCTCTCAGGGCGCGTTGGGGTGTGAGCGGCATTACGGCCGAGCGGATCACGACGATCGCGCTACAGGCCGACGCGCAGGCCGAGGCCGCGCGCCAGCTCGCCTTCATGGGCGGCCCGCTCGTCCAGGATGAGCACGTGCTGGTGGGCCAATGGGCAGCCAAGCTGGGCCAGGTGATCACGATCACCGGCACGAAGCTTGGATACGAGGCCGGCCTCGATGTCTTCGTGATCGGCGTGAACGATGATCGCGCCAAGGGCACATCGACCGTCACCGTTCTGAGGAGGCTCTGACCCGTGTCCAATATCCTTCTCCTGGTGCCGTCTTCTCTTGCCGCGTTCGGGGTTTCGCGCGGGAGCGGCGCGGAGAACCTGCTGCGGCCAGATCCGCGCGAAATCTGGCTCGATAGCGCGGTCGGGTCGGCCGTCACGATCGACATGGACCTTGGCGTGGCCACGTCGATCGACACGGTATTCCTGGGCTGCCTCTATTTCGCCAGCCAGGATGCAACCTGGACGATCACGGGTGGCGTGGCTGACTATGATGAGCTGACGATCAAGGCGGCCGGCGATCTGCGCGTGCCGGAGCGCGCCGGGCGTGTGTCGCACTTCTCGCATGCTTTCTGGCATGGTGACGACGTGCTCGTGCGCTATGTGCGGATTTCTATCACGCAGCCAGTCGGCGCTTCGCCGCTGGGCATCGGCGTGTTGATGATCGGCTCTGCCTTCGTGCCAGAATTCAACCAGGTGTGGGGCAGTGGTCGCGCAGTGAAAGACACAGGGAGCGTCGCGCGGCTGCCCTCGGGCGGGCTCGCGATTGTCGAAGGCGCTCGCTACGGCAGTTATAAATGGGCCCTGGAAGACCTCTCAAACGATGAGATCGACCTTCTGTACGAAATCCAGCTCGATCGCGGCGAAACCAGGCGCGTCCTGGTCGTAGAAGATCCCGACCAGACTGCCGGCCTGCGCAATCGCATCCACTATGGCGTGTTGACCGGACTGCGGCCCAGCTCGCGCAAGTCAGCAACCCAGGGGCAGTGGGAATTGGCGATGGAAGATTGGGTATCCGAGTCGGATGCCGTTGTACTGCAACTGCCAACGCCAGCGATGACGCTAAGCGGCACGCCGATCTCGTTCGGCGGCGAAATCCTTACGATCGGGTCCTGATCATGCCAAAACCAATCGAGAGCCTGAGTGGTGATGATGCCATTGCATTCCGCGAGGCACTACGACCACATCTCAACTGGCTGTTGAACGATGAGAATATCCAGTCTGCAGATGGTTTGGACGCGATCTTAGCCGAGATTGATGCCGCAGTGGCCGGGGTTAAGGCGCTGCAGAAACCAGTGCTGACGGTAATGGGAAGCGATGTATCGAGCGTGACCAGCGTAGTTGTTGGCACTCTGCTGGATAGCGGGAACCCTACCAACGCTGGCCGTGTTCAATTGTCTGTGCCGGTGTCACATGCAGGTTTTACCAGCAAGGTCGAATGGTCAATGACAGCAGCAGGCATGGGCGCGCTCTATGCCGCCGAAATGCTTGCTGATGGCACATACAAGGTGATTTACGTGCTCCCCGTCACTGCGGTGGCTGGGCACAATGCTGTCGATATCACCGATGCGCCCTATATCAGTTCAGCCGGATGTTGGGGATATGAGCGGTTTACCGGTGGCTCGGTACGCTATCAGGCGATGGCAGGAGTAATCAGCCCCTATCTCGATGCAGCAGAGATAGGCACGGTGGGGGATATCGCTGCCGTGGCGGGTACATCACCTGTCATAATCGCGATGCGCATAACGCAGGTTTATGCACCTTCCCCGATAACCAGTCGTGTAGCGAATGCCCAGGCCGCAGCGGAAGCAGCATCGCAGGCGCTCACTGCGTTGCAGGCAGCACACTATCCGCTGGCCGAGACCGTTGGCGATGTGACGGCGACGACGAGCGGTCCCGCCAGCAACGGCTACTGGTGGGCGACGGCGCCGTTCAGCGAGACCGGCCCGCTGCGCGCGGTGCGGATCGATGCCCAGGCGGCTGGCACCGGGACGCTGATCCTCGCGCAGATCGACGGCGCCACGCTGACCCCGCTGCATGCCTGGTCGATCAC
>Ga0075011_10000713_pt1 | contig 17573 bp, 7 predicted proteins | sample TARM_MetaG_T_14_FD_72354 | JGI IMG/M metagenome (GOLD analysis project Ga0075011, IMG submission 72354) | Freshwater microbial communities from Pennsylvania, USA, analyzing microbe dynamics in response to fracking - TARM_MetaG_T_14 | ecosystem: Environmental > Aquatic > Freshwater > River... | reverse complement strand
AACTAATACCGAGACTTTTGTCTATCGGGGCGAAACGACGCTCTATCTGGCCTACGACGGATTGGACCCGCAATTCCGCACCCAAGTCCTCTTGAGTGGCGAAGCCATCGGCGAACCATTGAGTGTGTCCGGTAACGCCATCCTCCTAACAAGCACGCCGGAACAGCGCGAAAGCTGGTACGGAGAGGAAATTTCCGTCACGTACCGTTTGGCGCGCAGCTACAGCGTCGAATACAACGAAGACACCGCCCTCGACAGCTTCCGGTTGGTGTTGCCGAACCACGAAAACCAGCCGGTGACCATCACGCAGGAAGGCAACCGTTTCTCAAACCAGCGACTGGCCCGCGAAATCGAACTCAATCCTATCGTCAATCCGCGCCATACCGGTTTCTTGTATTTATCAAAAGAAGAACAGCGAACCGAGTCGTTCCGGCTGAGTCTGTCGAGCGAATACTTGATTGCCAACGGCGTGGATTCGGCGGACTTCATCGTCGAATTATTGGACAGCGAAGGCAATGAAGTATTGGCGCCTTATCTGGATGTCTTCCTGATGGACGAAAACGGACAGCAAGCCGCCGGTATCGGCAGTTTGGCTCCGGTCATGAACCGCGACACGCTGAAAGCGCGCCAAGCGGCAGGCCGCTGCTACTTCCGTTATCAAGCCCCACTCATCCGCAAGTCCGACCAGCCGCTGGCGCAAAAAATCTTCGTAGTCGCCTATGACCGCAAACACAAAATCGGCGCCCAGCTGCCGCTCTTCCTACGCCCGAGCGAACCGGTCTATACGGCCAACGGGGAAGATTACCTGAACACCGCTGCACCGCTAACAACAAGCCCGGATGCCGCCATCGTCTTCGAATACGTGGCCCGCTACTATGAGCGCGCTATCCCCGCCGACAGTGCAGTCGCTCTGTTTGACCAGGACGGCGACGGCAGTCTCGGTCGCTCCGATTTGGAACAACTGTTGCAGGAACAAGGCAACGACGCCCGCATGAAGGAACTTGCGGCCGCACTACTCGCAAAGGAGGCTTTCTAATTGACAACCTTACCCCATTCCAACCCTGAAAACGGCTTTGCGTTGCGCATCGGCAAAAAACTGCCGAAACGCGCAGCCAACCTGGCCTATGTCCATACCGACACACCCGCACCGGAAAAGAACATCGTTATCTTTGACCAGAGCGATGCCATCTTCGAAAATACCTTGGCTCCGGGCAATGAACAAAGCCGCAATGCCACAACCGATGAAGCGGGCTATCTGCAGACAGCCGAAGGACGCTTGACGCTCGCCCGTCCGGAAATCTTCTTGGCCGACAGCTATTCCCTTGGGGAAAACCCAAAACCGCTTTTCTATGTGTCTGCTAGCCGGGAATTGTTCGATGCCCGCAACAGTCTGCTGCGTTTGTCGCTCTCCGGGGCTTCCGCCAGCACCGCCAAACGCTTTGAACAATACCGCGCCGAAGAACGCAACCGTTTCCTCTATGAAGGCGACAAAATACGTCTGACGCAGACCGGCGGCGTGCCTTTGACTAACGCGGACCGCTATAAAATCTGGCTGGAAAAAGCCGGCAGCGATGCCTTCACTTACCGCATCGTTGTCGAATCGAATTTCCAGGAAGGCACCAACGGCTACGAAATCCATTACCCGGCTTATCTTTCTGGGCGCAATATCATGCGCATGGAAATCTTGAACCCGAAAACGCGCTACACCGAAGTCACAGACCCGGCCTTACTGGTAGACAATCCGTTCGCTTACTGTCTGGAGGCGGCTCCCGGTGGCTACCACGTCCGCTTGCAGGAAGAACTTTCCGAACCGTTCCTGTTGACGCCGGCCAACCGCCCGCCTTACCGTTTCCGCTACGCCATTGAGGCGGACTTGAAGACACGCCTAAGTGAAAAGAACCCAGCCAAATTGGCGGTCGGTTTGATTTACATTAACGATACGGTCTTCAACGCCGTCAAAGTGACAAGCGCCATGAAGAAATTGGTCTTCCAGAACCCTTCCTTGCCGGCTTACCTACAGTTCTATAATCCGCATCCGGAAAACGGAGCGGTTCCCTCGGACAGTGTCTACTGGCTGGCGGATGTGGAAATGCCGCGTGAGCATTACCAGGATTACGACATCCTGATTTTGGCCGGATACGGAGACAAGGACTTGACGGCTGTCGCCGAAAACCTGCAAGCCTTCTTCGCCAAAGGCGGCACGCTATTGGTGGACAACTGCGGTTCGGGCCAAGCTGCCCTCAACACGAAGAATAACGAGGACGTACAGACCTTCATCGCGGATATCGGGTTCTCCCGCAGCACATCGGCAACCCAGCGCCGCATCTTCACCGAAAATGCCCTTTTCCGCGACCGCTACTTCTCGCTGGCCGACGACACCTTAACGGCTATGGGCAGTGCCAATGCTGCGATTGAATGGGGCGAGTCGGAAAATCTGGATGACTGGACGGTTGAAATTACCCACGAAAACGGCACACCCGCCCTCTTAAGGCGCAGCATCAACCGGGTTGGAACGTTGATTGTCTCCAACATGGGGCTATTGCTGGATGTGCTGTATGGCAAACCTGCTACGCTTTCCTTCTTCTCCAACTATTGGCTGCACTTGGCGGAAAACCGCTCCTTCCTGACGCCGGTGATAGAAGAAACTGTCCTACACCGCGATAACCTGTACCCGACGGAATACACCGATGCCAACGGCAGCGTGCACTACCTCGATGACCAGAACGATAGCGATGAAACCCAAATCGTCGCCAAGAAACTGTTGGCACCGAGCGTGGCTGCGCAAGTCTTGCCGTATTTGCCGAAGGCTTACCGTTCCTATCAGAGCGGCAGCTTCCGCCTGCGCTTGTTGGACGCGCAAGCCTTGCCGGTCGAAAACCCGGCCTTTGAAACTCTGCCAGCTAACGGCAAAACAAATTGGACGGCTTCCGCAGCGGACGTCCTGCCGGGTTGGGACTTTGTCGTCGGAAACGGAACCGCAACCGGAAGCTTGTCCGAGTCAGTCTTCTATAGCGGACGGCGCGCCTTCAAACTGGAAACGACCGCAAGCCAAGCTTATCTGGAGCAAGCCATCGGATTCCTACCTGCCGGCAAATACTTGCTGGAAGTGCGCCTGCGCGGGGAGAACGCCAACGGCAGTCCGTTCGGCATCTACCGTGAGACCGGCGAATCCTTGGCTGAAGCCCTTCCGATTTCCGGCAGCTTCAACTGGTTCAATCATTCTTTGGCTTTCGAATTGCTTGAAGGCGAAACGGTACTGCTGCGCATTGGGTCTTTGACCCAAACAACTGCCGTCTTCCACTTCGACGACATCCGTCTGGCGAGCCAAGGCGATGTCCGGATGACGCCTGACGGCACCGGCAATGACCCGCTCTACGCCTACGCTTTGACGCCGCAAGGAAAAAACCTGGAAGCGGTACTGGAGGAAGCGACGAACAACACCGCCGATATCGTGCGCATCGAAACAACCGCTTCGGTATCGGTGGCTGTCACCTCTTTTGTTTATGAATGGGACATCGAAAGCAACAGATACCAGAAACAGTACGGCAACAAAAAAGAAACCCGCTTCACACTCTCAGCTTCCCAAGGCGAAGCCGTCCTTTCGGACCTGTTGCCGCTCCTGCCTCCGTTGAAAGCCGGACGCGAGTGGGCACGCAAAGACCGCGTCTATTACGAAGTGACGGTCGCTCCGGAAGACACCAATCTGACGGTCACCGGTTCCGTCTACGACCCAAGCGTTTCCCGCTACTTCTTCTCACCGGCAGGCGAATGGGTCATCAATCACAACAATTTGCGCTGGAACAGCATCGACTCAACCGTACAGGTGCGCGCGACTTTGAAAGCCGACACACTGAAAACGACGACGAATCGCTACAGCATCCAATTGCAGGACCGCAACCGCATCGCTATCTCCGCTCCAGCAACGACCGATGAACACGACCGTTGGTATTTGCGGGTGACGAACGGTTCCTTCCAGAAGAATAGCGCCAACGCCAAGGATGCGGTGCGACTGGCGGAAGCCGGCCGTCCCGATTTCTACGACGAGCGCCTGGTCGGCACGCATACCTACACTTTGCCGGAATACCGCCGTCAAACGTTCTATCCGCAATTCGGCCAACGCCTGATTACGCAGGAACGTGCCACTTACTTGGATGAACGCACGCTGCGTGTGAACCGGACGCCGCTCATCATTGAAGAGGAGACGGTGGAACGGGAAGTGTTGACGCCACTGGGTACCGACAATCTGTTGTTCCAAAGCCGTCATTTGTTCTGGAACAAGAATGCGGACCGGGTGCCGCGCATCTATCTGGATGAATTCGGCACCAATGAACCAGTGTTGCTAACGACCGGATTCGTTATCGACTACGAAGAAGGATTGGTGCGTTTCGAAGCGCCAAGAAGTGGGGTTGTCTTAGTCAGTTATTGGCACGATAACTTCCGTATCACCAAACGCAGCAACAGCCACAAACGCATCCGCAAGGAAATCTTGCCGTCGGCTGACCGTCTGACCTTTGACTCGAAACACACGAACTGGTTAGTCTCGCCAGCCCCGATTCTGCGTCGCGGCACAAACATTATCCACCCAGGGGAATACGTCATCGATTATGCTAGCGGAACAGTGCGCTTCTTCCAAAAAGTGAAGGAAAACATCACCGCCGAGTACAGCTATTTCGTCGAAACCGAAATCGCCTATGCAGACGCCAACCGCTTCACCGGAGAAATCCGTCTGGAGAAACCGGTCTCCTTCCGCGATGAAGTCTATGTGTCCTACCTGGCGGAAGAACCCGCACTGGAATACAAAGGCTATTACGATGAATCTTTCGGACGGTTCCTGCATCTGGATTTGAATCCGACGGCGGGACACACCTTCACGCTGCGCCAGAACGAAGGCGGCCAAACTCGCTTTGTCGAAGCTGCCGGCGAGAAATTGCTTGGCAAGGAAGTCTTCCTGTATCTGTTGCCTCAGCAATCGGTCTATTATGACCGCATCCGTGAAAATGAACACTGTCTGCGCCATGTCTTTGGACAAGCCGATTGGCTGGCCGTACAAGCAGCCGACCCGACCGCTTTGTTATTGGCGAAAATCCAAGTGCGCGAAAACACCAGCATCGAACAAGCCGTCGTACTGGATGCGCGTCGCCCCGGCGGCGGACTGAAGGAATCCGTTTCCGATGCCCGTATCCAACGCTTGGTAGGCCAAACTTCGGCTTTCTGGGACATCGGTTCCTTCGATGGTTTGGCTTACTACAAGAACGGCGTCCTTGTCGTGCGCGTGCCAGAAACGGTGCTCGACGCCAACGGCGGTCCGTTCAGCGAACAACAAGTCCGCGGCATCCTTGATAAATACATGGCTTACGGCGTGTACCCCATCATCGAATACCGCGGCAAGGACCAACCGCGCTACCGCATCACCACCAACGGACAAGAGCGTCCGGATGCCGGCGCCAGCCTGACCTTCTCCTTCAGTTACTGGAAGGACGGCGCTTACCATGAGAACGATGTCTACTTCGTCGTCTACGAAAAAGGATTCGCTGCCTTGACGATGGACGAATACCAAAAACTGCTGAACGCCAATACGTTGGTGTCAGACAAGGAATACATCATCTCCGACAATTACGATGCCTACATGGCGCAATACTTGTCGCAGGAACCGGAAAACAGCGTAACGTACACGGTCGAGAAGGAGAACGCCTTTGTTCTCGTCATGGCCTATGCCGACTTGGCGCATACGCAATTGCTTGCCCGCATCATTCTCTAGGAGGGTTTAGATGGAAAACGAAAACAACCTGTATGGGCTGATGCACCTGTATAACCCGGAGACCGACACGACAGCGGTCTCCTGGTCCTACCGGGACCAACCCGATTTGGAATATTTTATCTTGGAGATGTACGACGACATCGCCAAACAATGGGTGCCCTACGACGGATTGATGGGCATCATCGAGAAAGAAGCACCCTATTGATGAAAGGAGGATACCTGCTTGTTTCCTGAAGAATATACACCTTTCACCCTGAAGCATGACGCCAGTTACGACGGCGACCCCGCCGGCGATTATATCCTGGCGGAACACATCAACGCCCTGCAACAAGCCGCCCAACGCATCGAACAAGCCATCGGACTGGAACCCAATCCGGACGTGACGCTTACCGAGCGCATCCGCGGACTGGAACGGCTCAAACCTTTGCGCGTTCCGAACCTGGGCATCTTCACCGGTTCCCTGGGCAGCAATGCCAGCACCATCATCTCCACCCTTTCCAGCTACGCGCTGGTCATCCTGAGCGAACGCGGTTCCTATCTGCCGGAAGTCGCAGCAGGATTGGCAGAAAAACACATCCCCGTCTACGGACAAATCGATGCGCAGCAACCTTTGGCGGTTGTGCAGACCGAAATCGGGGAGTGGGCCCAAGTCGGCGCAGCCGGCATCTACTTGAAAGGCTTCGGGGACGGGGTTGCCACGACCCGCAACGCGGAACAGGCGTTGTTGGATTCGGTCCAGCAAGCCGGCCTCTCTGTTCTGCTTTCCGGCAGCAACCCGGCCCGTTGGCTGGAGAATCATGCCGACCCCGCTTACAACCCGGATGGGTTGACACTGACTTTCCCGCCAAAGGCATTAGTACAATTGCGCCCCTTCGGTTACGGCAGCAAAATCCAGACCTCCGGCGAACTGATGGTCTACACTCTGCCTTTACTGCAGGCTTTTAGGGAACGGGAAGTCGGCATCATCGGGATGGCCGACACACCGAATGAAAAAGCCTATCAATATGTCCAAGCAGCCGGACTGCTGTTTGGACTGGACTACTTGTACAACGGTCTGTTCGACGGAACCAGTTTAGGAAGCCGGACGCCGCATTACAGTTGGCCAAGCTATCTAGGCGAATGGCGGACGAACGACCCGCTCATTTTCCAGGACGGCACCAGCCTCTACCGGGACATCCCGAACGGGCGCATCCGCATCCGCGACGACTTGTCGATGCAACTGGAAGGCTACACGCTGGATTCTTCGCTTCTGAATTGGAGCGAGAACAGCATTCCGGGATTCGCCATTGCCGATGCTTCAATTACGCCGTCGAAACTGACGACTTATGACATCGCCAAAATTGTCGAGTTGCTGAACACCACGACCGACGAGAACTTGAAAATCGATTCCGTAAAAATCGCTGCCGACCCGGACGGGGCTGGTTTGCCGATAAACATTCCGTCCAGCAACATGAAACAAAACGTGGTCCAAGCCATCAATGAACGGGTGCTCTTCGGAGCGGTTTCGAGCACACAAATCAACGACGCCGCTATCGAAAGTTTGTCCGCCAGCAAACTGACCGGCACCATCCCGATGGCCAATATTGAAGGCTTTGTGATTCCAGCCATCAACAAGACGGCTTCGCTGACGAACTTTATCAATGTGCCACTGTTGAAAGCTATCAACCTCGAATCTACCGGCACCATCAGCGCCAACGCTATCACCGGCGACAGTATCAGCATGCGGGCTGGGGCTTTCACGGAAGCCCTCTCGACCCTTGATGCGACTGTTTCGAATTACTTCACCGGTAAAGACGGGGAATTCTTCAGCCTCTATGTCGAAAAATTGACGGCAAAAAGTCTGACCGGACTCGACAGTCTGCACCTGAAGACCTTGAGCGCTGACAATATCGGCACGCTAGTCATCGATGCCATCAATGCCAACATCGCCAACGGTACGTTCAACAACATCGTGACCGAGGCCTTGACGGCGACCACCATCAAAACGAACCTGATTACGGCCCTGAACAGCATCACGACTGCTTCCATTACGAATTCGGCTTTGTTCGGGACCGCCGTTATCACCGACGCTTCTATCGCGAATCTGTCGGCTTCCAAACTGACGGCCGGCTCGATAAACACCGCACTCATCAACCTGTCCAGCCCGGACGGGCATCTGCAAATCAATGACCGCACCATGAAAGTCTACGACTCAGAAGATGCGCAACAGGAACGACGCCTGCGCGTGCAAATCGGTGACATCAGTGAATGGTCGACACCGGAAACGCCTGCGGACTTCGGTTTGCTCGTATTGGGCGAAGATGGCACAACCCGTCTGTATGACCATACCGGTGTTTACAATGCCGGTATCAAGAATAATGCCATTTCGAACCTGAAAATCCAAGACAATGCCATCAATGACCGCGTCATCCAAGCCGGCGCTATCTATACCCGCCACCTGACGGCTGACGTGATTCAGGCGGACCATATCGCAGCCAACCAAATATTGGCCAAACATATCCTGGCAGAAACGATTACCGGGGACAAAATTGCAGGAGCAACCATTACAGCTGGCAACCTAGCAGCCGGAAGCATTGAAGCCGGGCATATCCTGGCCGGCCAAATCGATGCCGGGCACATCAAAGCCGGCGCCATCACGGCAGACCGATTAGCAATTGGTTATAGTGTCAACCTCATCAAGAATGGCTTTGATTCTTTTGAGCAGCAAGCACTAGGTACTTTTAATAGTATTCTGCTTGCCGGTACCGCCCAAGGGGAAATCGTCGATTCCTGGAATTTCGACGGGAACAAATCGCTCTATCTGAACGGAACGAATGTTTCCAACCGCATCCGACTGGACCAATCGGTCGAAAACGGCAGCATTGTCTTGCCGGGACGAACATACATGTTGAGCGTCTATGCGCGTACCTTCAGTACGAACAATGTGCCGATTCGCATCGGTCTGGCCTACAATACCGGGGCTGTTGCACTGTCACCTATCCTGACGCTGACAAACAGCGACCGCGTGACGCGCCGCTATGCCAGTTTCACAGTGCCGGAAGGCGCCTTGCGCGCCTCGGTTGTGCTCTCGGTTGAAACGACCAATACCGGCGTCTACTTCGACTGTCTCCAGTTAGAGGAACTGGAAGACAACCAAACCGAACCGGGCAGTTGGAAATCGACGGCCACGACCGTCATCAACGGGAACAACATCACGACCGGACGCATCGATGCCGCCCGCCTACACATCGGAGCCGGAACGGTCTTCGGGAACGAAAACGACATCATCGACATCACCGATGCCGGCATCAAAGCCAAGTCCGCCACTGGCTGGGCGATGCTCAACTCGAAAGGTTTGGAAATCCAGGGCGGCGCCTTCAAGCTCGCCTCAAACAACGTCGACGGAACGAACGTGACCATCGACGGCACCAGCGGGATGACAGTCGAAACGGTGCACAACCGAATCGAACTCGACGCCGCCAACGGTCTGCGCGTCATCAACAAAGACCAGCAACAAATCATGTTGGACGTCGACCCGAATACCGGACAGGTGCGTGTTTCTGGTAGACTGATTGTCTATGACGCAAACAACCCGCTGATGCAGTGGACAATGGAGGAAAAAATCGCCACCATTGAAAGCAATGTCACGACACAGACACAGGATTTGGCTGCCACCCAGCAAGATGTGACGAATGCCCAAAACAAGTTGAACGAATTGGAAAGCAATATCGTTTACAAGGTTGATTTGACCTCAACCAAAGGGTTAACGTTTAAGAACGGGAACCTCGATACGGAGATTTTCGCGACCGTCTACCACGGCGCTACGGATATCACCGCTACGCTGCCGGCCAATGCTTTTGTTTGGCAAAAGACGGACAGCGCTGGGGTTCACGACACAACTTGGGAAACCGCTCACGCCGCAGTTGGCGCGCGCTTCCCGATTACTTATTCCGAAGTCAACGGCAAAGCCAACATCTTCTGCCTGATTGACATCCCAGAAACTTAACAGAAAGGAACTTGCCCTATGCCTATTGTCGCTTCCAGTCAGTTGACGCTGACCGATGTATACGACAGCAAGCAGCTCGCCCTTTCCATCCGCCCTTCGCGGCAAACCTCGGTCATCTTCGACGGCATTTCGGTCTTCCAACCGGATTACGCCGTCGTGCCGCAGGAACTGACGCCGGAAGTCAGCGTACTCGGAGAGGCCGGCCTGATAACAACCGGCATCACCAGCTGTACCTGGACCAAGCGGACCGCCAATCTGGCGGCCGTCCCGGTCCCCGGCACCGACCCTGCTTACAGCACGACCCCTATCGGAACGGGAGCGCTAACGGCACTGGTAATTGCTGAAAATCCGGTGGTGAACACCGACCTCGTTTCCTACGAAGCGACCATCATCTATTTGGACCCGGTGCTAAATGAGTCGATTACGTTGGTTGCTTCTTGCGATATCCGGCGCATCACCAATGGTGTGACCGGGAAAAGCGCCATTACCTTGAACCTGACTAACGACAACGCTAGCCTCTCTGCTGATGCGGACGGGTTTGTGGCTGACTATAGTAGTATGCAGACCGAACTGGAAGTGTTCTCTGGTGTCACAAATGTCACCGATGAGTGGACCATCACCACGATGCCGAGCATCGGCGTAAGCGGCACCCAGAACGGTGCGCAGTACCAGGTTACCGACATGACGGTCGACGACGGGACGGTTCTGTTCCAAGCCACCAAGTCCGGATTAACCTATGAGAAATGGTTCTCGGTTTCGAAAATCCGCCGCGGCGAGGATGCCTACCGGATAGAAATCGTCTCCAGTAACGGCAACCTGTTCAAGAACGGGGTCATCAACACCGTCTTGTCCGCAAAACTCTACAAGGGTGACGAGGATATTACGGCCAGCACCGGCATGCAGTACTTCGTCTGGACACGCACCAGCGCCGACCCAGCTGGTGATACCACCTGGAACCAGAACCACGCCGCCGGGGCAAAAAGCATCACCATCACCGATGCCGATGTCCAGGTCCGAGCAACCTTCAATTGCCAATACATCAACGCTTAGAGGAGGGCGCATATGCCTATCAACCAAGATACCCATTATGTCATCAAGAACGGTATCGTGGAACAGCCGGCCGTCGTAAAAGACGGCCTTGAGCTGTATTACGACGCCAAAGGAAAACACAACACGGACGTCCATAAGGGGACCCTGCTGGACTTGTCCGGCAACAACCGCCACGGCACGCTCATCAACTTCGCCTACGAGGGCGTTTCTGGCTACCAAGAAAACGGCACCGGCGGCATCCTCCTGGATGATGTCGACGACAAAATCGTGCGTCCGGCCATCCCCAATATCCAATACACCAGTGCGAGCAAAAATCTATTCAACAAATACGGAAACCTTAATGAAAAACCAAGTACCGACAGTGGAACTTACGAAAATACCACATATGACGCAGCAAATGATTTAATTGTTACATTAGGGGTTAGTGGTGTTAGGTATGGTTATGGTCAAAAAATTGCAGTAAAAAGAAACACTAATTACGTATGCAAAGCGACCGCAATTGGTGTAACCCAAAGGATATCAATAAGAAAAGACGCTTCTACGGCTACGCCACTTGCAGATTGGAATATAGGTGCAGGATTAAGCGACAGTAGAACTTTCAACAGCGGAGAAAACGACTTTGTTTATTTTATCCCATTAACAGGCTCTGTGTCTGGAACGTACGGGATAAGGGATGTGCAATTAGAAGAAGGAACTTCTGCTAATTCGTACACTCCATACATCCCTTCTATTAACATGACTTATCAGTTGAACAGTAACATGATTAGTTTCAATGGAAGAGAAGTCCGCTTTGTCCGAAATGGCATTGTAGTCAAACGAAATGGTATCAATTTGATACGGAATAGCGATATGTTAAGTGGAGACAAAAAATTAGTGACAGTGCCCACTTCTGTAATATACGCCTATAAATCGGTTCCGGTATTAGGCAGGCCATACAAAACTCCCGACTCTTTTTATCTTTCTGGAGAAGTGGAAGCTAGTGAGGGAATATCTGGATTTGGTATTTACTTAAGGGATTTTACTTCTGGAATCAAAAATGGAGACCTAAACATTCCACCGGTATCAATAGGCAATCCTTTTAAATATGAAAAAATCGTTAAATTGCCAGAAGGTGTAAATAATGACAATTTAATAATCGTTACCAGAGTTGAAGGCGCAGCTAAATCTTTTGTTAAGTTTTCAAAATTGCAATTGATAAACTTAACAGAAGTGTTTGGAGCTGGCAATGAACCGGATTTAACGACGATACAATCCGAATCCGATAAATGGGCCTGGACCCCAAATCCGCTTGACTTGATTGAGTCAGAATCATTATTTGGCAATTTACTGGACGGCGTCGAAACCCTGCAAGGCAACGATTTCGAACAACACGAAGATGGCGTTACGACCTATACAAATGAAGCGGAAGAAGGTTCCGTTGTGCGTGTGGACATCGACGGTATTTCCGAACAACCTTTACGATTCCGGACAGCTGAGGGTGAACAGTTGGTTATCACAGAACACGATACAGGGGATTCCATCAAGAAAATCGAATTCTGCGGAAATTCGGTTCAAGCTGCTGATAAATACCGCGAAGTAAGTGGAACAAGTGCGACTATCGCGCTGGAACTGCATGACAAAACGGTTGCGGATAAAGTCGTGATTGGCGGAAACACAACCCAATACATGGAAACGTCAAATGTTGTCATGGATGGATTAGAAATGTGGCTAAGCGGACGAAATTTTACAAATAATCCTACCACAACTGTATGGAAAGACCTGACCGGTATAAACAACGGAGCTGTTAGTGGATTCGCCTACACATCAGTAAGTGGTTCTGATGGGGCAGGTGGCATTGTGTTTGACGGTGTTGACGATGGGGTTATTGGATTGCCTTCTCAAACAGTATATGACTATAGCAGTTTCACGTTAGAAGTGAAATGCGTTATAGATTCAACGGCTGTTGCAACATCAATTATTTTAGGAAACAGATATCGCGAAGGTGTGACTTCAAGCTTCTTTAAATTGACCCCAAATATGTTTGAGTATTATGTAGATTCTGTACAACACGGAATAGTAAATGCTGTTACCAAAAATACATTGGTTCATTTAACTATTGTAAAAGACAAAAACACGTTAAAGTATTTTACTAATGGTGTACTAACTTCAAGCAAGACGCTGCCTATAGGCCTTGCTATGCCTCCGATGCCGTTTGGTATAGGGAAAGACCCATTTAACACAAGTACGCCAGAACCTTTTAAAGGCAAAATCAATTTTGTGAGAAAATATGGTCGGGCGCTTACTGATGCAGAAGTTCTCCAAAACTACAATGCAGGCTTGGCGATTCCAATCCCAAACATTGCAATGCCGCAAGAAATAAAGCATATAAGCAGTGGCAGTAAAGTATTGGTGCGAGGGAAAAACATCTTCAATGTTGAGAAAGTAGCAAATAGTGCTTATTTAACAGACATGCAAAATGGTTTTAGAATCAGCAATAACTACGCGAATGGCGCTGCATATGCAATGTACTTGAAGCCAAACACCACATACACTATGACAGCACAAAAAAGTTTAGTTAGTGGAACAATCAACGAAACCATCGGTGGGAGTATTAGGTTGTATAACCAATCCATTTCCGCTTCAATCGAAATATTGTCACAAGGAATGGGTAATACCGTCAAAACCTTCACAACACCAAGCAATGTTGAGGAAATGTACATAATGTATATTTACGGAAGCTCTACTGGAGTGATTGATTTTTTAAATATGCAGCTTGAAGAAGGCTCCATCCAGACAAGTTACGAAACTTACACAGAAACAGAAATAAACATTCCAGTAACCCTTCGGAGCATTGGATAGAAAGGAGATAAACTATGGCAAAAATGCAGGATACGTATAACCCAATTACAGGAGAATACGTAAAAAAAATTGGAGACTGGATTTCACTAGAAGGAAGCTTGCCGTGGAGTTATGCTTACCATAACGCAACGAGTAACAGCGTTTATTTACCAAAGGCAAATATTCCAGGAACAATAAATGGAATTACTACTGTTTTCAAGGGATTCAAATACGACTCTACAGAATGTGTGATTTCCGATACAGGAGGAAGAGTTGGTGCACAAATTGCTTTGCCAATAAAAGAAACAGGATTTTCTCCAAATGTGGCGCATTTTGTAAATGAGTACAAAGCATATTTTTATGGTTGGCGCATGGCAAATGCAGATGGGACTTCTCCGTATTATCGGTCGGAAGTCCCATACAATCCCACAACGTGGGCTGAATGGACTGCAACTGCTCCAGCAAACGTAACAAAAGACATTACAGGCATAGAATGGACTTCACAACAAGCATACAACGACGTAATAATTACAACACCAATAAAAGCGACTACAAAATATGGAATTCTTTACAATGTAGTCTCAACAACTTGTATTGTTCCAATCATGATTAGTGGTGGAACAGGCGCGTCATTCAATGTTAATGGTGTAAGTTTGGGAGTGCAAACGGCGGGAATAAAGAAAACCGTTTTGACAAGCATGTCTTCACCAACAGGTAAATTTGGACTCACAATTGGTATGACTGAGCCGGTTGGAAATAAAATTAAATTGAAAGATATAAGGATTTTCGAGCTTCCTACAGGTTCGCAAATTGAGGCAGACTTCACAAACTTGTCAGCAGACGAATTGTCTGCTAGGTACACCTTCAATGGACTTTGTTTAAAACATTGGAAAAAAGTAACAGATGGAACTGGTCTTACTTCTACATTGCCTACAGCTTCTTATGCGGGATATACGCCGTACAAGATGATTTATCAGTTGGCAACACCGGAAATCAGCTATTTAACACCAAAAACGGAAGTCCCTCTATACACAGACAAAAATACTTACATTGAAACGAGCACACTAAGCAATTGTAAAGCGGATGTTACTGTTGGCTATAAATTAAAATCTGGAGCAATAGCTGTCGGCGGAGACATTGTAGGGCCTACACCGGATTATCCAATTGCTGTAGTAAGCACGAGTGAAACCAGCTTATCTAAAGGTTCCGTAAGGAGTCCGAATATAATCGTAAACGGTAGTTTCTCTAATGGGATTACTGGATGGTCTGCTGTAAGCACAACATCAACTTATAGAAGTTCCCCGGCTTGTGGATATAAACAGTTACCAGCTTCCGGAGCAGCTCAGGATATAGCAAGTGGAAAGCCTGGAGACAAAATATATGTAAGTGGTTATATAAAATCCGGAGCTGGAAGTACTGCGAATATAGGTATTTTTGATTTAGGAGGATTCTTAAACAAGAGAACTATTGGAAGTACAAGCTCTACATCTTTTTCGCGAGTTTCTGGTATTACAGAAATTCAAAACACAAATGGATTCAAAATTGATATCGGCACGACAACTGGAGAAGCTTGGTACGATGACATGTTTGTGTGTAATCTCACAGCTTCATACGGCGCTGGCAACGAACCAACCAAGGCTCAGTGTGATGTTCTTTTCGCTACTTGGCAAGATAAAGCCATCACAGAGACAACTCTCCCAACACTACGTAAAATTGGAACAGTGGCGGACTCATTTAATCCAGAAACTGGAAAGATTGTTAGAAGAATTGGGAAAAAAGTATTTAACGGAACAGAAAGTTGGTCAACTCAAGTAAACAATGCCGGTAATAACTATATCACTCAACTTGCAAATACTTACTATGTAGACATTTCAGATGCGTCAACAACAGACACAAACGACAGTCTTTCAAATATGTTCAAATATTCCCAAATAAACAATTACAACGACACATCAAACAGGGATAACTTAATAGGAACAGTACACAGGATAACCCCTGCAGAAAAACGTAGGTTCTTTCGCATAAGCAATGAAGAAATAGGCATTAATTACGACACCATTTATCCAATAAACGACGCAACAACAACACTTGTAAAATTCAAGGCGTGGTTATCACAAAAAAATTCTGAAGGCAACCCTGTGTGTTTGTATTACGTCCTAGAAACGCCAGTAATAGAAACTTCTAGTGTAATCAACATGGCCACCTATGGTCCGGTATCGGTAATTGATTGTATCGATTTGGTAAAACCAATTGTAAAATCAGATTACAAATTAAAACCGGAGGCTATCGCTCTCGCTGGAGATTTTATGGCGACCCCAGAATGCACAAACGACATAAAAGACTTAGGTAGCAGTGTTGACGTTGTGAGTTCAATTGGTAAAAGAAACGTTGTTAGACAGTCAAATGAATTTAATACTGGTTTTTCGCACTCTACTGGGATTGTTCCAAGCATTACAACTGAAGGGTATTTACAGACAGTAACGGAATATGGAAACGGAAATTGGTTTTCTGGATGGGTTAAAACTCACACTGGGATTGAAAGTAGTTTCAATGAAGGTGACCCCTATACAATTTCATTTACAATGAAATCTCCCGACCATACAGTTTCTCCTGATATTTATTTGAAAGAAGGCATGGGATACTTTAGGTTGATAGGAACAATGTCCACTGAATTCAGTGTTTTCTCTTATTCTGGCACGTGGAAAAAAAGCAACAACTTGGCATTTCATTTTGGACTTAGTCGCGTAGTTGGAACAACGATAATTAAAAACTGGAAAATCGAAAAGTCATCTACATTAAGCAATTGGACGCCAGCGATAGAAGATGTTTCTTATAACATTTCTACTGATGGTGTTTACAAAAACAACATTGCGCTCAGCGCGCCTCTTCGTAGTATCGGCAATCTGCGTGACAGATTATTTAAAGATTCTGATGGAAAATGGAAAGTAGAACGGAACATTGGCGAAAAAGTGTTTAACGGAACGGAAACATGGACCCATTCAGCCGATACAAATTGGAACAAAGATGTAAATGTCTATGAAGCAGAAATCAGCCTCCCTGGGAAAATACTGGTAGAAAACTCTCCAGCGATTTCTAGCCATTTTCCGAAAGAAACATTCTTAAATCATTATGGGTGGATTTCTAAAGGAGAAAAGTTCTCGATTCATAGCAGCACTATGATGCCAGTAACATTCAACATTGAAAGATTATCTTCTTTATCTGTTAATGCTGTAAAGGAATGGTGCCTGTCTGAATATAACAAAGGGACTCCATTGACGGTACAGTATCAGCTCGCTACCCCAACTTACGAAACACTTTCACAGGAACTGCAAACGAGGCTTGACAACATTCCGACTTTTGCAGGCGGCAACTATGTCTATACAGTCGCCAACGACAATTTGCAGCCGACGTTGCATGTGGATTACAAGAAGCTATCTTGGCTGAAGAGCCGCCTGTTGTTGAACAGCCTGAAGATTTACAGCCGCAACCTGACCGATGCGGAAATGGAACAGAATTACCGGATTGAAAAAGAACGCTACGGTATGTAGCCAAGGAGGATAATGGAATGAATTTTTGTTTTGGATTGCTAACGGATTTCCAAGCGGTGGGGTGCGACCCTGCCGGTTTTCGCCAATCAGTGGACGGCACGATGGCTTTATGTCACGACAAATGGGCACAAATCTTTGTGCCGGATTTGGAGAACGATGCCCGCTTTACGGTATTGATGCATGGTTCCGAAGAATTTGATGCGCTGATAGCGGAACAATTCACACTGAAAGAAGAAGTGTAAACGAGGCCCCCGCGCGGGGCCTTTTTCTTTGAAAATACCAATTGCAAACGAGAAACGATAAGGTTACGTTAATGCAAACGGCACAGAGAAAGAGGCCGCAAAATTCACACACAAAGGACTGATTCCCTCATGGCAGTAATCTCTACTGGACAAATAACCATCGTTGACTACAA
>Ga0075011_10000712_pt1 | contig 17597 bp, 23 predicted proteins | sample TARM_MetaG_T_14_FD_72354 | JGI IMG/M metagenome (GOLD analysis project Ga0075011, IMG submission 72354) | Freshwater microbial communities from Pennsylvania, USA, analyzing microbe dynamics in response to fracking - TARM_MetaG_T_14 | ecosystem: Environmental > Aquatic > Freshwater > River... | reverse complement strand
GGGCTGTCCTGTACAGCTGCTAACCACCCGGCGCCCTCTCGAACTTAGCAAAGTACAGGAGGCCGAAATGGCTTATTCACACACTACTCTCGACCAGTCCAACATCATTCCTTTCCCGGTACCGGTGCGCTCGTGCGGTAAGGATCACCTGATCCAGGAGATCGCCGAGATCCTCAACAGCGCCGAATCACGTACCGAGGCTTATGCCGAGGATCGCCTGGCCGATCGCCTGGAGCGCGTTGCAGAGCGCCTGGAGCGTATCGTCCAGCACGCCTACGTTTAACTGCCGGGAGATGACGCCATGAAAAGCACACTCACCGCACTCAAGGCCGAAGCTCTGAGCGACCAGCAGCGCCTGATGTTTATCGACAACTTTGCTCGCATGCTTTACAGCGGCCAGGGTAGTGCCAGCAACTTCGCGCGACAGATCGGAGTCACCGAAGCGGACGGACTGCGAGTATTCTTGGGGATGCCTGCTTCGTCCTTGACTGATCAGCAGCGGCGTATCTTCGAGGCCATGTACGCCTACACGCTGGACCTACCAGTGATGCCGCGCCCGGAGCTGTGGACCGACGAGCCGACATGGACCCCGATCAACCCGAGGCGTCCCGCTGAGCGCTCCATCGAGCAGTGCCAGCTGGACTTCGAGTTCATCGAGTCGTTCGGCATTCGCCGGGCGGTGTGGGAAAAGGAGATTCTGCTGAGCGACATGAAGGCGGTGGCCGCCAAGATCGAGCGTGGCGGCGACCTGTCGGCCACCAATCTGCGCCTGTACATGGCCTTGGCACTTTTCGGATTCCGCGACCCATCGCAATTTTTCGTGTAGACGACTGCTGAACATCAAAATTAAACAGGGTTTAAACACCGGAGAGCGATTTTCTCCCAAAAGATGACCCAAGGTACTGCCCGAGCGGTTGCGAGGCTCACAGAGCCTTACAGAAGGATTCTATAATCAGCCAGGCCATGGACGGCCGCCCCGCCATTCGGCACACTATCCCAGTCCCTTTCTTCCCTCCCCGCACCATCCGCTGAAGTCGTTCGCCTTACCGCCGCGCCGCTGGGTTTCGATACTGGCCTCCACAACACCGGAGGCCGACATGCAGCGCATCGAGATTTTCAAGCCCGGACGGCATACCGCGATGTCCGGCGAAACGTTCGGGTTCAGCGAGCAGCAGCTGCGCGACAGCGCTGCCGCCTACGATCCCCAGCTCCATGAAGCCCCCATCGTCGTGGGCCACCCCAAGCACGATCACCCGGCCTACGGCTGGGTCAAGTCGCTGGCCTACGGCGAGACGCTGACCGCCGAGCCCGACCAGGTCGAGCCGCAGTTCGCCGAGATGCTGGCCTCCGGCCGCTTCAAGAAAGTCAGCGCGAGCTTCTACCGCCCCGATTCCCCCGCCAATCCCAAGCCCGGCGTGTACTACCTGCGCCATGTCGGCTTCCTGGGCGCCCAGCCCCCGGCCATCAAGGGCCTGAAGCAGATCGAGTTCGCCGACGGCGACAGCGATGTCGTCGAGCTGGAGTTCGGCGAGGTCAACGCCAGCATGGTGCAGCGCCTCTTTCGGGGGCTGCGCGAGTGGATGATCGGTGAGAAAGGCATCGAGACCGCCGACAAGGTGTTGCCTGACTGGGGCATCGAGCACATGGAGGACAAGTCCTCTGCCTTCAGCGAACCGGCCGCCAAGGCCGACCAGCCACAACCCAAGCCCACCCCGGAGGTGACCGACGTGGACAAGCAAGAATTGGAGCGCCGCGAGAAAGAGGCCGAGGCCCGCGAGGCGCGCATCAAACAGCAGGAAGCCGAGTTCGCCGAGCGCGAGCAGAAGCATCGCGCCGAGGCTAGCGCCACGCTGGTCGACGACCTGGTCAAGCAAGGCCGCATCCTGCCCAAGCACCGCGACGGCCTGGTCGCCTTCATGGCCAACCAGGACGCCGAGGGCGCATTGGAGTTCGGCGAGGGTAAGGACGCGACCAAGACCACCGGCCGCGCCTTCCTCGAGGAGTTCCTGAAGGAACTGCCCGTGGCGGTGGACTACGCCGAGCGCGGCGCCGCTGGCGATGCCGGCGACGACCAGGTGTATGCCGCCCCGGATGGCTATCACGTCGACCCCGACAAGGCGCGCGTGCATGGCCAGGCGCTCGCTTACCAGGAAAAGAACAACTGTGACTACGTCACGGCGATCCGCGCCGTGCAACGCGGAGGACACCAGGCATGAGCCAGAAGATTAGTGTGCTGACCGGGACGCTCACCGCGCTCGGGGCAATCAGCCAGTTTCGGGCGGTCGGCTTCGATGGGGCACAGGCCACCGTGCAGGGCCAGAAGGTGGCCGGCGTGGCGACCGTCAAGGCCGTGGATGGCGACGACATCGGCGTGGATATGGTGGGCACCACCATTATCGAGGCGGGTGCCGCCATCAGCGTGGGCGACGGCCTGATCATCGACGCCCAGGGGCGCGCCATCCCCACCACGGGAGAGATCAACATCCCGTCCGGCGCGACGGGCGTCGCCTCTACGGCGGCCAATGGCGCGATTCTCGCCGGCGGCGAAATGCCCGAGTACGTCTTCGCCGATGCATTGGAGTCGGCGGCGGCTGCCGGCGAATTCATCGAAGTGCTGCTGCGCCGCTAAGCGGCGGGTAACCGTCATTCAAGGAGTCATTAAACGATGACCATGAACAATCGCCAGGTCCGGGTGATCGACCCGATCCTCTCCAACCTCGCCCAGGGCTATACCCACCCCGAGCGAGTCGGTTTCGCCCTGTTCCCGCGCGTGCCGGTCAAGCATCGCGGCGGCCAGATCATCGAGTTCGGCCGCGACAGCTTCAAGCGCTACAAGACGCGCCGCGCGCCGGGAGCCAACACCAAGCGCCTGCAGTTCGGCTACGAGGGCAAGCCCTTTGCGCTGACTCAGGACGCCCTCGAGGGCCAGGTCCCTTGGGAGCACATGCAGGACGCCAACCAGGTGCCGGGCATCGACCTGGGTACCGAGGCCACCAACGAGGTGATGGATATCCTCTCGCTCGCGCTCGAGATCGAGCAGGCCGAGCTGGCCACTAACCCGGCCAACTACGGCGTCAACAACAAGGACACGCTGGCCGGTACCAGCCAGTGGAGCGATCCCGGCTCCGATCCCGCCAAGCAGGTCCGCGAATACCGCGAGGCGGTGCGCTCGATCGTCGGCATCCGTCCCAACGTGATGGAGGTCTCCGCCAGCGGCTTCAATGCGCTGTGCGAGCATCCGAAGATCATCGAGCGCTTCAAGTACACCGGCTCGGACTCGATCACCGCCGAGATGCTGGCCCGCCTGTTCAACCTGCGCCGCATCGTGGTCGGCGAGGCGGTGTACATGAACGAGGGCTCCAGCCAGATGGTGGACGTATGGGGCGATTCGGCCGTGCTGGCCTACGTGCCCGAGCAGATCAGCTCCCGCCGCGCACCGTCGTTTGGCTACACCTACACCCTCGAAGGCCACCCGCTGGTCGAGGAAGCCTACAACGAGCGCCCCGCCAAGAGCTGGATCTACCCGGTGACCTACGAGCGCGCCCCGGTGCTGTCGGGTATCGAGAGCGGATTCCTGATCCAAGACCTCACGGCATAACCGGTGCCCGTCCATCCATGAACGGCCTGCCTGGGCGGGCCGTTCATCAAACGAGGTGAGCCATGAAGTACCCACTACTGCAACCACTGCGCCACAACGGCCAGCGTATGCATCCCCCGGCCGAGGTCGAGCTGGACACCGACAAGGACAAAGCCGACATCGAGCGCCTGGCGCGGCGTGGCGTGATCGGTAAGCCCGAAGCTGCTGATGGTAAGGCCGACCAGGGCGATGGAAAGACGCAAGCCGGCGATGGAGAGACCGAGTCGCAAGCGGCCAGCGAACCGGTCCAGGCCAATGCCGATGACGCCACCCCCGAGCAGGACGGCGAGAGCGCTGCGGAGGAACAAGGGGCTGAGGCAGTGCCGGATCCGGAAGCCAAGCGGGCGCCGCGCAAGACCGCCAGCAAGTCCACCAAGGCGAAGGAGTAAGCGATGTACGCCAGCGTAGCCGACATGGTCGATCGCTTCGGTGAGGTGGAGATCATCGAGCTGACCGACCTGGAGCACACCGGACTGATCGACACCGCCGTGGCCGAGCGTGCCCTGGAGGATGCGACGGCCGAGATCGACGGCTACCTGGCGTCCCGCTACCGCCTGCCGGTCACCGACGCGGCGCCGCTGCTCTCGCTGCTGTGCACCGACATCGCCCGCTTCCGCCTGCAGAAGGGGGTGAGCACCGAACAGGCACGCCAGCGCTACGAGGACGCCGTGCGCAAGCTGGAGCGGATCGCCGACGGCAGGATCAACCTGCCCCAGGCGACGCCACCCCCGGCGGCAGGCGCGCCCCAGACGGTCAAGGCCCAGGGCAGCACCTTCAATGACGACACGCTGCGGGGCTACTGATGATCGCTGAAGCCGAAGACGCCATCGTCAGCGCCTGCCAGGGCGTGCTGGGACAGACGGTGAAGACCGTGGAGATCCTGCCCGGCCCCTGGGACCAGGACGCCCTGACCCTGGCGTTTCGTCGCACGCCTGGTGTGTGGGTGTACTTCGACGGCGGTCAGCCGGGCAAGGGCGCGCGGGGCAACCGTCTCGACGCGCGCTTCCTGGTCTATGCGGTCACCAGCCACGCCAGCGGCACCCGCGAGCGGCAGATCGGCAACAGCCACCAGATCGGCGCGTACGAGATCGTCGAGCGGGTGGTGCCGACCCTGGCCGGCCAGCCGGCGGCGAAGCTGGGCACGCTGATGTTCCAGGGGCTGCGCGTGCTGACCCCGGCCAGTGCCCAGCGCAAGGGCGTGGCGGTGTACGAGATGACGTTCGGTCTGGAGATGGCATTCCCGGCCCCGCGCGACATCGCCGAGCTGGCCAACTTCGCCATCTACAGCGGCACCCACCACGTCGGCGATGGCCCGGACACCGAGAGCTACACCGATATTCCCACGTAGGAGTGACAGTCGTGCAAGACAAACGCTTCGTAAAACCGGCCCGCGAGGGCTTGGTGGTGCGCCATCCGCGCAACGGCCGCCCACTACCCGACGAGGGCGACTGGGTGGAATGGAACCGCTACTGGGCACGCCGCCTGGCGGAGGAATCGGTCGTCAAGGCCGAGCCACCCAAGAAACCCAAGGCAAAGCCTGTCGCGCCTGCCGCTGACGAGAAGGAAGCTGACTGATGACCGTAAGCTCAACCGTGTTCAATCAGATCCCCGCTGCGCTACGCGTGCCGGGCTGGTACATCGAGTTCGACAACCGCCTGGCCGGCAATAGCGTATTCGCCGGCAAGCTGCTGGTGATCGGTCAACGCCTGGCGAGCGGCACCAAGGCCGCCGGCAGCCTGGAGCGTGTGACCAATCCCGAGCAGGCCGACGAATTCTACGGCCGGGGCAGCATGCTGGCCGAGATGATGCGCGCCATCAAGGGCGTCGACATCTATACCGAGACCTGGGCGATCGCCCTGGATGATGCCGCCGCGGCGGTCAAGGCGGGCGGCACCATCAACGTGACGGTTGGCCCGTCCGAGACGCGGCCGCTGGCGCTGTATGTCGCCGGGTACCGCCTATGGGTGGAGCTCGCTGCCGGCGATGCGGCGGGCGTCGTGGCGCAGGCCATTGCCGATGCGATCAACGCCGATGACCGGGTGCCGGTGACTGCCGCCGTCGATGGCGTGACGACGACCCAGGTCAACCTGACCTGTCGCTGGGGCGGCGTGACCGGCAATGACATCGACCTGCGTGACAGCGTCAAGGGCGAGAAGCGGCCTGCCGGGCTGACACTCACCTACGGTGCCTTCTCGGGCGGTGCGGCCAATCCCGCGCTGGATGCGGCCTTTGCCGCCATGGGCGATGAGTGGTGGAACTGGATCTGCCTGCCCTATACCGACACCACCAGCCTGGACGCCATGGATGCGGAGCTGGCCGATCGTTACGGCCCGATGCGCCAGATCGGTGGCCGCGCCTTCGCCGCTTTCCGGGGGACGCACAGCGAGACCTCGACGCTGGGCAACGGCCGCAACTCGCCGCACGTGACCATCATGGGGACCAACCTGGCGCCGAGCCCGACCTGGTTGTGGGCCGCGACCGATTCGATCGTTGCCGCCGCCGCCCTGGCCATCGATCCGGCCCGTCCGCTGCAGACGTTGGCTCTGCCCGGCCTGATTGCCCCCAGCGAGCGCGATCGGTGGGACGACGGCGAGCGTAACCTGCTGCTGTACGACGGCATCGCCACTTATACCGTCGCGCGTGACGGCACGGTGCAGATCGAGCGCCAGATCACCACCTACCAGACCAACAGTGCCGGCGTCGCCGACGACAGCTACCTGGACATCAACACGCCGGAGACGCTGGAGCGCATCCGCTTCGAGCAGATCAGCACGTTCGCCCAGAAGTACCCCAGGCACAAACTGGCCGCCGACGAGGATCGCGACTTCTACGATCCCAGCCAGCCGATCATGACGCCCAAGGTGGCCCGCGCCGAGCTGCTCAACCTGTACCGCCTGACCTTCATGGGCGCCTACGGCTGGACGCGAGACTACCCCGGCTATGCCGAGAGCCTGCAGGCGAACATCGATCCGAATGACCCGAGCCGACTGAATATCATCGACAGCCCGATGTTGATCGGTCAGTACCGCGTCCACGCCCAGCAGACCCAGTTCCGGCGCTGATAAGCGCCGGTTAACCATCCGTTAACAGGAGGGCAAAGCCCCATGAGCGGAAAGATCACCGGGATTGTCACCATCCGCGTGGATGGCCAGGAGATCCCCAGCGAGCGCGGCGCCACGCTCAACCCCGGCGGTGTCAACCGCACCACCAAAATGGCCGGCAAGCGCGTCTACCACAACGAGGAGCCGGTGGCGCCGACCCTGCAGTGCACCGTGCTGCATGCCGAGGATCTGGACCTGATCGAGCTGAACAAGATCCGCAATGCCACGGTGCTGTTCGAGTGCGACAACGGCCAGGACTACATGCTGACCGGCGCTTTCGTCACCGAAACCCAGGAACTCAACAGCGGCGAAGGCACCTTCCGCCTGAACATGGCCGCCCGCACCTGCGAGAGGATCTAAGCGATGGAAGACAACACCTACGATCTGGACGACCAGCTCGATCACATCGAGCTGACCGAGGAAGAGAAGGCGCGTATCGACGACCAGGGCGATGCCCTGGTGATCACTCTGGTCGAGCCGCTGAGCTACGTGGCCAGCAAGCTCGACGGCGAGCGTACCGTCGAGACTCTGCGCCTGCCCAAAAAGATCAAGGGCAAACACCTGAAGAAGATGGACCAGGCCAGCGGCCATGTCGGGCAGGGCCTGGCGCTGCTGGCGGCACTTTCCGGGCTGCCTACCCACGCCGTGGATGAGCTGGATGCTCGCGATGTGGACCTATGCCTGCTGGCGGTGGAGCCTTTTTTGCCCAAGCGCCGCAAGACTGGGCGGCGCTGACTCGCGCGGTCGCGGTGATGTTCACCGGCTTCAATCCGGTGGACCTGCTGGAGATGGAGATCGACGACCTGGTGTGGTGGTACCACCAGGCCGAAACCCTCGCCGAGGAGCTGAAACACCATGGCTAACATGACGACCAGCATCATCATGGAGCTGGTGGATCGGGTGACACGCCCGGTCCGCCGTATCCAGCAGACGCTGTCTGGCCTTGGCCGTCGTGCCGGGCTGGATCGTCTGGCCGGTGCGGCGCGGCGTGTGGGCTCTGCCATGGGCGGCGTGGTGGGCCAGGCGCGGGCGCTGGGCGAGAGGTTCCTGGTGATGGGTGGGCTCGCCGCCGGGGCGGTGTGGGGCGTGGAGCGCCTGGTGTCGGGTGTGACCGATGTCGGTACCGCCGTCCAGGAGAGCGCCGAGCGGCTCGGCGTGGGTACCACCTGGTTGCAGGAGTGGCAGTTCGCCGGGCGCCAGTTCGGCGTGCAGAACGACGCCCTGGTCGACGGCTTGAAGGAGCTGGGCCTGCGCGCCGACGAGTTCGTGATGACGGCCGGTGGCCCTGCCGCTGAGGCGTTCGGACGGCTGGGCATCGGCATCGATGAGCTGCGCAAGACCGGCGGCCGCACCGAGGCGCTGTTCGACCTGGTGCGCGATCGACTGGGCCGGGTCCAGAACATGGCCGCCCGCCAGCGCATCTTCGACGAGATCTTCGGCGGCCAGGGTGGCGAGCAGATGGTGGCCATGCTGGGCGCCACCCGCGAGGAGCTGGACGCGCTGATCCGCCTGGGTCGCGAAAACGGCGGCATCCTGGACGAAGAGGCCATCGAGCAGTCTCGTGAGTACAACCGCGAGATGGGCAACCTGCGTCAATCGCTGTTCGGCATCCAGACCACGGTCGTCGGCGAGCTGCTGCCGGCAATCGTCGAGTGGATCGAGCGCATGCGCGAGCTGGCCAGCGCCAACCGCGAGGCGATCAGCGAGCGCATCCTGGAAGGTATTCGGAGCTTCTGGAGTGGCCTTCAACAGGTTGGGCGCGTCGTTTCATGGCTGGCCGATGAGGTGGGTGGCTTCGGCAATTTGATGTTGTGGTTGGCCGGTGTGATGTCGATCTCCCTTCTCGGCTCCATTGCCACTGCCGGGTTGGCAATCATCAATTTCGGCATCCTCTTGGCCACCACCCCAGTCGGCTGGTTCCTTGCGGCTGTGGTTGCCATCGCCGGCGCGGCTTATCTGATCTACCGCAACTGGGACGGCATCGTCGCGTGGTTCGGCGACCTGTGGGAAGGCATCCAGGCGTGGTTCGGTCAGGGCATCGGCGGAATCATGCGCGACCTGGCGTCGTGGAGCCCAGCTGGACTGGTGGTCCGCGCTATCGATGGCATCTTCGAGGCCTTCGGTGCACGTCCGATGAGCGAGATGGTGGCCGAGTGGTTCAGTGGCGTGCGTGAGCGCGTAACGCAGCTATGGGATCGCATCCAGGCATGGTTCGGTCAGGGCATCGGGGCGGTAACGCGCGACATCCTGTCGTTCAGTCCGGCCGGGCTGTTGTTGCGGGCCATTGACGAGGTCTTCGAGCTGTTCGGCGCAAGGCCGCTGTCGGACATCGCCGCCGAGTGGATCGGCACCCTGGTGGATGGCGTGGCAGGTGCGTGGGAGGCGTTGCCCACCTGGGTGGAAGGTCGTTTCGAGGCCTTGCGCGGGATCTTCGCCGGCTTCTCGCTGGGCGATATCGGCCGGGCCTGGATCGACAGCCTGCGTGCCGGCATCGCCGAGGAGTGGAACGGCCTGACCAACTGGCTTTCCGGCAAGATCGAAGGTCTGACCGCCTGGCTGCCCGACTGGGTCAAGGATGGCTTGGGTATCGAGGCGACGCCACAGCCGACCGGCACGCCGGCGCTAGGGGCGCCGGCAGGTGGCGATCGTCAGGCGCCGTTGCCCGCCCAGGCCCGCGTCGATGTGGGTGGCGAGTTGCGCGTCGTGGTGGATTCGGAGGGACGCCCCCGCGTGGCTGAGGCACGGCGCAACGGGGGCATGGACTTCAATGTGGAGTCGGGGATGCTGGGGGTGATGCCGTGAAGCTATCGATCATCAACAGCTTTCTTGCTGGCTGCATTGGTCATCGCAGCTTGATACGCGCCGCCGGTAGCCACTGCGAACACGACGAGATAGATGACGGGGTTTGCGCCAGGCAGCAGGAAGGCGCTACCAGCTGCGAGCACTGCGCCGACAGCGACCGCTGCAAGCGCGCATTTGTTCGAAGACTTCATGGGTCTGTCCCCTTTATTAGTTCCAAGCGTACCCAACGGAGCTTAGCACATGAGCTGGCGTGATCGGATCGATCCCGAGCTAACGGGAAGCTATCGCGGGGCGGCCTTCCATGTGGAGCGTGCCGACACCCAGGGCGGCCGCCGCTGGCTGGTGCACGAGTATCCGCGCCGCGACCGCCCTTACAGCGAGGACATGGGGCGCAAGCCGAAGGAGTGGCGCCTGGCGTTCTTCGTCGCCGGCGACGACTACGATCGGCAGCGCAACGCCCTGATCGAGGCGCTGGACGAGCCCGGCGCGGCCACCCTGGTGCATCCCTACCTGGGGAGCTTTTCGGCGGTGGCCACCGACGTGCGCTGGAGCGAGTCGACCCGCAATGGCGGGGTCTGCACCTTCCAGGTCACGTTCGTGGAGAGCGGCCTCGAGGCGTACCCGGCCACCACCCTGGACACGCGCCGCGAGGTGAATCAGGCGGCGGATGCCTTCGAGACATCGCTGCTCGAGGACTTCATCGATCAGTGGAGCGTCGACGGCCTGCTGGGCTGGTCATTGGTGGCGGTGGAGCGCGACCTGGCGGCCATCGTCGGCGGCCTCGAGCAGGTGGTGGGTGGCATCGCCGCCGAGGTGGCCGAGGCGATCCGCACCCCCGCGGGCATCGCTGACATCGTGCTGGGCGGCTACAACCGCCTGCGCAACGCCGTGATGCGCCCGATCAACGCCCTCGACCTCTATAGCGGTAACAGCGTGCTGGGCGGCTACAACCGCCTGCGCAACGCCGTGATGCGCCCGATCAACGCCCTCGACCTCTATAGCGGTAACAGCGTGCTGGCCAACCGCGACAGCGGTGGCGGCGGGCGTGTGCTGCTGACCCCCGGCACCCCGCGCCGAGCCGCTCGGCTTCTGCGCGATACCGGTACCAGCGGCGACAGCGTGACACCGCCGGTGGCGGACACCCCGGAGCGCATCCAGCGCGCCCAGAACACCATCGCGGCACGCCAGCTGAACGGCCGTGGCGCGACCCTTGCAGCGGCACGCCTGGTGGCCGAGACCGACTGGGTAAGCCGCCAGGACGCCGAGGCGGCCGGGGCCGACACCCTGGCCCTGATCGACCACGCCGCGACGACCAGCGAGCCGATCAGCGACCAGGTGTATGGCGCCCTGGTGAAGCTACGCGCCGCCGTCTCCGAGGATCTGCGCACCCGCGCGGTAGCCCTGCCCGGCATGACCACCTACACCCCGCAGCGCACGCTGCCGGCGTTGGTGGTGGCGCATCGCCTGTACGGCGACGCCACCCGCGCCGACGAGATCGCCGTGCGCAACAACGTGCCGCACCCCGGCGCGCTGCGCGGCGGTATGGAGCTGGAGGTGCTGAGTGAGTAAGCGCGACCCGACTGAACGCAGCCCGGTAGTCCTGCAGATCGGCAGCCAGCGCCACCAGGGCTGGCAAGAGGTGCGTATCCGCCTGTCGCTAGAGCAGATCGCCGACAGCTTCGAGCTAGTGCTGACCGAGCGCTGGAGCGAGTCCGGCCAGGTGCGCCCGGTGACGCCGGGCGAGCCCTGCACGGTGCATGTGGGCGACGAGCTGGTGGTGACCGGCTACCTGGACGAGGTGCTGCCGGACTACGACGCCGAGAGCCACACCATCGTGGCCAGCGGCCGCAGCAAGGCCGCCGACCTAGTGGACTGCAGCGGCCCCGATCGGCGCTTCGACGGCCGCACCCTGGTGCAGATCGCCCAGGTGCTGGCCGAGCCCTACGGCATCGAAGTGGTGGACACGGTGAACGCCGCCAAGCCGTTCCGCGCCTTCGCGCTCGAGGACGGCCAGCCGATCGCCGAGGCCATCGAGCGGGCGGCGCAGATCCGGGGCGCCCGCATCGTCAGCGACGCCGAGGGCCGCCTGGTGATCGTGCACGCGGTGCAGCGCGAGGTCCGCAAGCGCCTGGAGCTGGGCGGAAACATCCTCAAGGGCGCGGGCGTGTTCAGCGACCGCGACCGCTTCAACGAGTACATCGTCGAGGGCCAGACCACTGGTACCGACGACTGGAACGGCGAGCAGGCGGCCGGCCCGCGTGGCAGCGCCCTGGACCCGCGCGTGAGATCCCCGCGCACCACGCTGATCGTCTGCGATACCCCGGCGGATGGCGCCGACTGCAAGGCCCGCGCCGAGCTTGAGGCGCGCATGCGCTGGGCCAAGGGCCGGGGCGTGACCTACACGGTGGGCACCTGGCGCCATGAGCAAGGCGTGTGGCGTCCCGGTGACCTGGTGCACGTGCTCGATGCCTACCTGGGGCTGGACGAGCCGCTGCTGGTCAGCGACGTGCAGCTGATCGAGAGCGAGGAAGGCCGTCGCGCTGAGCTGCGCGTGGCCCCGCCGGCCGCCTTCGAGCCGGTGCCGGTGCCGGAGCCCGAGCCGGAGAGCAACGGCAGCGACACGCCGGCGGGCTGGGGGTGGTGATGGCCGATCAACGACGCACCTGGCAGCGGCTGATGGGGCCGGTATGGCGGCGGATTCGCCTGCTGGTCAGCCGTGGCGTGCTCAAGCTGGTGGACGACTCGCTGAAGTTGCAGAGCGTCCAGGTGACGCTGCTGGGCGACCAGCCGGCCTATGCCGAGCGCTTCCAGCAGTACGGCTTCACCTCGCACCCGCACCCCGGCGCCGAGGCCATCGTGGCCGCCGTGGGCGGTGCCCGCGCCCACCTGGTGGCGCTGTCGGTGGACGACCGTCGCTACCGCCTGAAGGCGCTCGCCAAGGGCGAGGTGGCCATCTATGACGACCAGGGCCAGCGGGTACACCTGACCCGCGCCGGCATCGTGATCGACGGCGTGGGCAAGCCGGTCCAGTTCGTCAACTGTCCGGACGTTCATATGGACGGCAACCTGCACGTCGCCGGCGACGTCTCCGACAAGAACGGCTCGATGCAGGAGATGCGCGACACCTACAACGTCCACGATCACGGCGGCGATAGCGGTGGCACGACCAGCAAGCCTAGCCAGGGGATGAGCTGATGGATATCGCGCTGCGTTTCGACGCCCTGGAAGAGATCTTCGATCTGGCCATCGATGACGGCGACTTGGCGACCGACGAGGGGCTGGAAACGGCAGTCATCCTGTCGCTGTTCACCGATCGGCGCGCGCTCGAGGAGGATCGCTTGCCGGACGGCACCTCCGATCGCCGGGGCTGGTGGGCGGACGCCTACAGCGATCGTCCGATCGGCTCTCGCCTATGGCTGCTCGCTCGGGAGAAGACCCTGGATGAAGTGCTGCGGCGAGCGAAGGTCTACGCCAGCGAGGCGTTGCAATGGATGGTCGACGACGGTGTCGCCAAGCAGGTGGTGGTCGATGCATGGAACATCCGCAGCGACACCCTGGGCCTGCGCATCCAAATCTATCGTCCGACCGGCCTGGCGCTGGAACGGCAGTATGACTACGTGTGGCGAAACGCTGCATAACGGAGGGTTAGATGGCGTTTAAACGGCCTTCATTGCCGGAGTTGATCGAACGGGTCGATCAGGACGTGCTGGCGCGCCTGCCCAAGGCCCAGGCCGCGCTGCAGAAGCGGTTGACCCGTGTGGTGGCCACCGCCGAGGGCGGCGTGGTCCATGGCCTCTATGGCTATCTTCAGTGGCAGGAACGTCAGCTGTTCCCGGAGACCTGCGACGACGACATGCTCCACTTGCATAGTGCCGGCGTGCCGCGCAGACAGCCCGCCGCGTCAACCGGCCCTGTCATCTTCGAGGGCACCGATGGCTCGGTGATCGTTGCCGGCACCCTGGTGCAGTCCGAGGACGGTGCGGAATACGCGACCGATGCCGAGGTCGAGATCGCTGCGGGTACCGCCGAGGCAACGGTTACCGCCGTAGAAGCCGGCGCCGATGGCGACCTGGCAGCGGATGCCACGGTGAGCCTGGTCTCGCCGATCGGCGGCGTCAATTCGCAAGCCACCGTGGGTGCCGATGGCATCGCCGGTGGTACCGATCTGGAGAGCTTCGACAGCTGGCGGGATCGCATCTTGCTACGCCGGGCGCGGGTACCGCGCGGCGGTGCCATCGGCGACTGGGAAGGCTGGGCGCTGGAAGTGCCGGGCGTGACGCGCGCGTGGGAAGTGCCGCTGGGCATGGGGCCGGGCACGGTGGTGGTCTATATCGTGGCCGACGATGCGGCAGACGGCCCCCTGCCATCGCAGCAGCTCCTCGATGCCGTCAAGGCGCATATCGAGACGCGCAAGAACGTCACGGCTCACGTCTATGTCGAGTCGCCGATCGCGGTGCCGTTCTCGCCCCAGCTCAGCGTGGTACCGGATACCGCCGAGATCCGCGCCGCCGTATCCGGCAGCCTGCAGGATCTGGTCGAGCGCGAGGGTGAGCCCGGCGGCACGCTACTGATCACCCGCATCCGTCACGCGATCAGCTCGGCCGGTGGCGTCGACGACTACGACCTGACCGATCCGACGGCCAACGTGACCCACCAGACCGGTGAACTGCCCACGTGGGGAGGCGTGACATGGCCAGCTTAACTGTCGATGACTACCGGGCGCAGCTTGCCGCCCTGGCACCGCCGGGAATGGCCTGGCCCACCGATCCCGAGAGCCGCTGGCAGAAGCTGCTGGCTGGGCTGGCCCAGGAGTTCGCCCGCGTCGATTCTCGCGCCGGCCAGCTCCTGATCGAGGCCGATCCTCGCCAGGCGCTTTACCTGTTCGACGAGTGGGAAGCGAGCTATGGCCTGCCTGGCGATTGTGCGCCTGCCGACCAGAGCCAGGCTGACCGTGTCGTCGCGCTGATCGGCCGCATCATCGGCCAGGGCGGTATGCGTGCCGCCGACTATATCGCCCTGGCCGAGGGCCTGGGGTATCCCGGCACAAAGATCATTGAGCCGAGAGAGGCAACCGTCGAAGTCGAGACTGCTACCGGGCACACCGGCGCGGTCATCGGCGACGACATGAATGGCCAGGACTGGGAGTCCACCTGGACGGCGCAGATCCCGAATGGCGTGGTGCGTGAGTCCGTCATTGACGAAGCCATAATCGGCGATCCGCTGCGCAGCTGGGGTGACGAATTGGTCGAGTGTGCCCTGCGAGGGGCGCGCCCGGCATGGTTGATCTTACAAGTTGGGTACCTGGAGGAGGCATAACCGTGGAAAAGATCGGAGCGTATGCGGAGGCCGACCGCGTCACGGCGGACGGCGAATGGCAAGCGGGCAACCCCGCTACTGGCCAGAAAGCCACCCCCATGCTGTCAGCCTATTTCAATATGCTGCAGCGGGAGCTGCTGGCGGTGCTGTCGGCGGGCGGGGTGGCGCCGGATGTCAATATCGAGGATCAGCTTGCAGAGGCAATACAACGCCTGACTGCTCGCAACGTCACCACCGTGACCGGTGTAAGCGGTGGTACCACGCAGGCGCTGACCATTGCTGAAGCGGGACTGGTGCTTGTCGATGCCACGAATGGCGCCGTAACGCTTGACCTGCCGGCGGCAAGCGACAACGGCGGGCTGCGCTATGACTTAGTGCGTATCGACAACAGCGCGAATGCTGTGTCTGTCACTCCCGGCGGGACTGACACGATCGACGGCGCAGCTTCGCTCGACATCGCCGTCGCTGACCGGCGCACGCTCGTTTGTGACGGCACGAGCGTATGGCGCCGGCCGGAGCCAGTAGCGTCGGAGAGCCAGCCAGGGATGGCGGAGTTTGCCACTCCCACCGAGGCAGCGAATTACTTGAATGACATGCTTGCGCTATCGCCGTCGAGCCTAATTGCGGGAGTACTTGGCGCGGGCGGTGCTGGAACTAGCGATTACATTGCACTCCCTTTCCGCGACAAAACGACCGGCGAATTGCGTCACCTGATAGTTCAATGGGGAAGCGAAATCTCGTCATCCTCGGGGCCAGTCACAGCGTACTTTCCTATTGCCTTCCCAAGCGCATGCCTACGCGTCGTTATCACCTCCATTGGTGGAGGTGCAGGTAGAGCAAGCATTAGCGGCGGGCAAACACAAGAGACCGCTTCATCATTTAGTCTTAATACTTATGATCACGCCGGGGCGAGAGCGCCAGTAACCAGCGGGTATATCGCAATCGGCATCTGAGAGGTTTCCATGAACTTTAGCGCACAAGCAAATAACTTTTTCCCAGATGACCTTCGTGCAGCCTATGAGGCAACCGGCACTTGGCCCGCCGATGCTGTAAAGGTCACCGAGGAAGAATATGCAACCTACGGCCAGGGCAATCCCCCCGCTGGATACCGCCGAGGTGCTGATGCCAACGGCCACCCGACGTGGGTCGAGATCCCGCCCGAGCCCGCCGCTGATCGTCGCGCTCGGCAGCTCACCGCCATCGACACTGCTGCAGGCGCTGCCCGGATGCGCTACGTCTCGGCCGGCCAGCTCATCGAGGAGGAGTACCGCCAGGCACTCACAGCCGTGCAACAGTGGCGCGCCGATGGCAGCCCCGCTACCGCCGTGCCGCCCGAGGTCCAATCCGGTGCCGACTACTCCGGCATCACCCATGAAGAAGCCGCGGTCGAGATCGAGCAGACAGCGGCCAGTTGGGAGGGCGTACTCTCGCAGATCCGCGACCTGCGCCTCTCCGGCAAGGCCTCGGTCAAGAAAGCGCTTGATGCCGAGATTGAGACAACGGCGCAAGGGTATATAGACAAGCTCAAGGCGATGACCCCGGTCTCGGGATAAGAAAGAGGAGCGACCAGCGTCGGTGTTGCAGCACCGGCGATGGCCACCAACAAGCAGGACTAGTCTGCAAGCCGGCCAAGGCTCCCCGCCCGGTACCGAGCGGGGCGTAGTTTAGGCCAAACGCATAAGCGTGATAAGGCTTGACATGACGACACGAGACATCAGGTGCGACCGTTGCAACCGCAAGCTGGCAAGCGCAAGTGACTTTCGATACCTCCAAATCAAGTGCCCGCGCTGCGGGATGCTCAATACCCAGAGAGCCACGAGCTCCGAACCTACGCCCGACAAGGAGCCAACTCGTGGCCACCCCAATCATTCCCTGGATGGGCGGCAAGCGCCGCCTGGCTGACCGGATCTTCCCGCTGATGCCCGACCACCAGTGCTACGTGGAGCCATTCGCCGGCGGTGCCGCCTTGTACTTCCTGCGCCCGGTACCGGCCGAGGTGGAGGTGCTCAACGACGTCAACGGCGACCTGGTCAACCTGTACCGGGTCATTCAGAACCACCTGGAGGAGTTTGTCCGCCAGTTCAAGTGGGCACTCTCCAGCCGGCAGGTCTTCGAGTGGCTGAAAATGACCCGGCCGGAAACGCTGACGGACATCCAGCGCGCTGCCAGGTTCTACTACCTTCAGCAATCAGCGTTCGGCGCTCGCATCGAAGGGCAGTCCTGGGGCACCGCCACCACCACCCCGCCTGGCCTCAACCTGCTGCGCCTGGAGGAGACCTTGTCAGCGGCCCACCTGCGCCTGGCGAGCACCTACATCGAGCATCTGACTTGGCAAGAATGCATCCGGCGCTACGACCGGCCGCACACGCTGTTCTACATGGACCCGCCGTACTGGCAGACCGAGGGCTACGGCGTCGACTTCGGCATCGAGCAGTACGAGGAGATGGCCACCTTGCTGGGGGAGATCCAGGGCAAGGCCATCATCAGCCTCAACGACCATCCAGACGTTCGCAGGGTCTTCGCTGGCTACCACATCGAGTCGACCGATATCCGCTACACGGTAGGCGGTGGGAAGGGCTCACAGGCCAGGGAAGTGCTGATCTTCAGTTGGGACGTTCAGGCCGAACCGGCGGGGCTTTTTTAAGGGCAGTATACGGGCCGGTTAAGAGGGGGTTTAACCGGCCCCGGAAGATGTCACAATCCATTTGGCTCAGCGTCGCGATTTATGCGGCGCGCTACAG
>Ga0075011_10000711_pt1 | contig 17610 bp, 14 predicted proteins | sample TARM_MetaG_T_14_FD_72354 | JGI IMG/M metagenome (GOLD analysis project Ga0075011, IMG submission 72354) | Freshwater microbial communities from Pennsylvania, USA, analyzing microbe dynamics in response to fracking - TARM_MetaG_T_14 | ecosystem: Environmental > Aquatic > Freshwater > River... | reverse complement strand
GATCCATTTTGCGGCGATGGAAGATTGATAAAATTATTCATTGAACTTTTATCCGAAAAGGGTTTCAAAGATGTAAATCTTGAGATTGAGATCTGGGATATCTCATTAGATAATGTTAAGGAAGCTGAAAAAGGAATAAAAGAAGCGGCCACACAATACTTGCTTGATATATCTATAACAAAGAGAGTGGCGGATGCATATGTAAATTACAGGTCGTTCTCTTGTGAGTTTGATATTTGCATTACTAATCCTCCATGGGGAATATTAAAACCTCAAAAAATATTCAATGCAAAGTACAATGATATAGAAGTTGAGGAATACAAAGCAGCTATAAGCACTTATGATAGTTATATGAAGCAAGAATTCTACTTGTCACAGCCAACATCTAAATTTGGAAAATGGGGAACTAATCTAGCAAAGTGTGGCGTGGAAGTTGCATTGCAACTTATTAATCGAAAAGGTGTATGTGGGTTTGTTTCGCCCGCTTCTTTACTCAGTGATCAGGTTTCTGTACCTTTAAGAAAATGGATTTTTCAGAATCACAAAGTATTTAGTGTCAATTATTATCCTGCAGAAGCTAAATTATATGGAAAGGCAGATACATCAAGTATAACAATGGTATTAAGAAAAGGTGAAGAAGAACCAGATATTTGTGTATCTTTATTCAATAGAGAATTAGAATGTAAAACACATTTGTTAAATAAGAGCGAGTATGCTTATATCAAGCATAAGTCATATACATTTCCCTTTGACATTGGTATAGAAAGAATTCCGTTGTTAATGAAATTTGAACAGTTTAGGACAATAGAAGATTACTCAACTTTATGGAGAATAAAGTTTACTAGAGAGATTGATGAAACGCGTATCTCCGAGAAACTGAAGGAAACTGGAAACGTTGTTTTCATTAAAGGATATATGGTTGACAGATTTAGAATTAATATTGATCCGATTATGTATATTGATGAATCTATTGTTTCAGTTCCTGCATCAGTGCATAAAGATAAAATTGTTTGGCGTGATGTTGCAAGACTGTCTTCAAAACGAACAATGAAAGCCACTATTGTGAAAAAAGGATATATAGCTGGGAATTCATTAGGAACAGCATATTTAGAAAGTGATAATTTAAATCTTCTGAAAACATTACTTGTAATAATGAATTCTTTCGTATTTGAAATGCAAGTTAGAGCTCTTTTAACAACAAATCATGTATCAGCTGGGATAATAAAGAAGCTTAAAATCCCTGAGATTGATAAACATACAGAGTACATTGCTACTATGTATGATAGATTTTTGGAAGGAGAAGAAATAACAGAGCAAGATTTAGAGTGCACCGTAGCAAAAATTTACAAATTGAGCAAAAATGAGTTTGTAGACTCATTATCAATTTTTCAGCTAGATGAATACGAGAAAGAATTATTATTTAAAAGCGCAAACAGAATTCTGAATTAAGGAAGGATGGTGGACTATGATAAGTAACCATTATGCATCAAAGTTAAGTGAATTAGATATGGAAATAATAAGTCATGTTCCTCAAGGTGGAAATTGGAAAAACATACCTGAACATGTACCCTCTAAAAGGTTAGAACAAATAAGGCAAAGCTATAAAGACGGAAAAGGCAGTAGATCAACATATTATGGTAGGTTAAGAAGTGATATGCCATCCTACACAATAAACACCTATTTTAATAGACCTGGTAATGGCTGCCACATTCATTATGATCAGAATAGAACATTATCACAAAGGGAGGCAGCTAGGCTACAATCATTCCCTGACAGCTTTACTTTTGTAGGTTCTAAAACGGCTGTTAATAATCAAATAGGGAATGCAGTACCGCCACTACTAGCCTATCAAATTGCTGAAAATATTCCATTTAAAGGACAATTTGTTGATTTATTCAGTGGTGCGGGAGGACTAGCTTTAGGTTTTATTTGGTCTGGTTGGAAACCTATTGTTGCAAACGATATTGATAATTATGCCATTGAAACTCATAAAAGGAATATTGGTGAAGATGCGATTTTGGGGGACATAAATGATAGTGAAGTTGTAACATATATTGTAAAGAAATGTAAAGAAGCTAAGAAAAAAAATCCTCACTTGCCACTCTTTGTTTTAGGAGGACCACCATGTCAAGGATTTTCAACTGCTAATACTAGAAGGGGAGCAGATGATTATAGAAATTGGCTATTCAAAGGCTATTCAAAAATCCTGGAAGAAATTAAACCAGATGGTTTTATATTTGAGAATGTTACAGGTATTTTTAACTTAGAAAAGGGTAAATTTTTTGAAATGATACGTGATGACTTAAGTCAGCATGTTGGATCATTAAAAGTAGATAAGTTGAACAGTGTTGAGTATGGCATACCACAAAGAAGAGAAAGAGTTATCATTGTTGGTGGGGAAAACGAATGGGTAGATGCAATGAAGATAGACCCTATCACAAAGAACCCAAAATTAAAAGGGGAGTGTAAATTACCTAGAGCAATTAGTGTTGAAGATGCTCTTTCAGATTTGCCTAAAATTGAGCCAACCGAAGATGGTAGTGAAAAAGACTACGCATCAGAACCTAGAAATGAATATCAGCGATTTATGAGGGGTGAACTAACAGCACAAGAGTATTTAAATAAGCTTAGATAAAAAGAGCAGTAAACCAAGTAGGTTTACTGCTCTTAATAATTTATTCCCTAGAATACCTGCTGTCGTCCCAATTGTCTGACAATGTTTTTGCCGTGATATCCATAATTTCGAACATTGTAGCCCTAGCTTTAACAAAACCAGGGTAATTCTCTATTAGTTCATAATCTAACTCGTTCAAGAATTCTTCGAGGTCAAAATCTTTAATCTCTTCAGAATCAAGAATAGCCATAAGTTTATTATTTGTTTGCTTAATATACTCAGATGAATCTTCCAAACTGTCTAAGGCTGATTTCTTTAATTTCTCAATTGAATCATTTGTAAAGAGATACCCATTGCGGTTTTCTTTACTAGCATACTCTGCTAATGATTCAAAAGCTACCCTTATTTTACGTATCTTTTGTATATTAACATATTTTAATGTACTAGTTGTATCGTTGAAACTAGCTTTCGCAATGTTATTATTAATTTCTACCGAATTGAAATTATAATCAAAATTTGCATAGCTCAAATTCAAAAACGTGAATAGAAATAAATAGTGTTTTTGAACTAGAAAATCATTCAACAACATCATTGCGACATTACGATTATCCCTCATTACTCTTGTTAATCTTAGCGCTGTATCTGTATCGCAGACTTTATCCTTAGTATACTTCCATATGGATTGTGCATACCAAGTTACAATTTCTTCCCCTTTTGATTCGGCTTCAATTAAGTGCTGTACATCAGAATAGTACATCCTATTATTTTTTGCGCTATTGCAAGGTGCACAAAGTAACTGGAATTCTGGACGATGACAAAATCCTAGTGAAATAGGTCCAATATGATCTGCACTACATGGTCGAGGGTGTTTATGTCCATCACCTTCATTTGCGCAAGGTTCCTTCTTCATTTTCGAATTGGCACTAATGTAGCCCATTAATTTGTTTGCAGTAATCCAGTTCCCATCAACCCAGTTTTCAAATGCTCGCCTATCTGTTGAATATGAAGCTAGATTTTCTTTAGACCTACCTTTGTCAGCAGTGCTTCTACAACACCGATTAAAAGAGTGAAAACCATCAAGTCGGTCTGGAGCATTAGACATTGCGCCTGGACCGAGCATGCTTGGCTCCGCAGGTATATATACTTTATCTAACCAATCTGTCCAAGAATCAATAGAATTTGGAATTCCCGAAATAGTAGAAAATTGTTTGCATTTAAATAATGCTGGTAAATCATGAAATATTCTTTCTCCGTAAGTGTCGTAGAAAGATACGATGAAGTCGAGAACATGTGTTAAATCTGTAATTTCATATGAGTCATCAACATAGGTCAGTTTTTTGACGCGTTTTATAAAATTACTTGATAAGTAACTATATCTGATATCCATGACATTGCCGCAAACTTTGCAAGGTTTACGGCCGGTAGGGTGTATTGATTTTGCCACCTTACTTATCCAATGATTTGCTGATGTACTAATCCCAACTTGACTGGCCTTTTCTTTCCACCATGATAAGCGTTTATCATGAGTAAATTGAAATTTACCTGATCCTCTATTAGAAGGTGCTTCCCACTGGATGCTGCCATCATCGAGTCTTAAATCAGGCATACCCTCAAATACTGGATTCTTTACAATTTCTTCCTCATATTCAATGAATTTCTCATTTGCTTCGTAGTTGTTTTTTTTTGCCCCTTTTTTAGCCAATATCACACCTCTTTTCATTGTTATTTATTAATTTTATCAGACTATTGTGTAAATGTACATACTAAAATGATGTTTAACGTAAAATCACTTGACAAAATAATATTAATATGTAAAAATAAAAGACAGATAATAGAAATGAGGTGGTTGTGTTGGACGGTATCAAAATCAATGAAAATCTATTGCGACGAATAGTTCGGTGTGTGGATAAAGCCGTTGCAGATGATGTTCCTCAGTACTTGAGAGAACACTACAAGGAAACAAATAACGCTGTAGCTCACTTGAGAGGTGACTTCATAAATGATAATTTGAAAAACCTCGTGGTCAGTGGTGATATTGAGTTGTTACCATTCAATCGTTCGAGCTGGCAAGGAAGAATAATCGTTGATCATGGAGAAAAAGTAACATACACGGTTACAACGCAGCAGACCCTGCGGTCAATTCCTAAAAAGCAAAGAAATAAACCCCATTATCTACATACATTACTATATAAAGAAAATGGTGAGTATGAAGGTGAGGGGAAGCAACTTACATTGATGGACATGTATCCTTTTGAAATAGAGGATTTAGAAAGAGATTATGAAACCATTGTAAATGGTCGTATTAGCCCCGAAGACGGGTATGTTCACTATGTTATTGCATATGAATCACAGAATAGTGAATTAATCGATATACAGTTGGAATTCTTGGATAAAGATTTCAATACCATCACAACCGCATCTCTGAATGAGCACATAAAGCCGGACTTTGCACGGCTTACAGATGTCGAGCTTGTTGATGAGGGCTTTGATGACAATATTGAAGCTGAGGAAGAAGGTTTAGTATCTATAAAACCAGGCCTTCGACCAAAACTAAAGAAAGGTCAAAAACAAGCCTGACAAATAATTAGTCAGGAGATGAGAGATCATGGATAAAAAAATATTTAACGGGAAGCGCTTAAAAAATGCTAGGTTGTATAGAGGGTTGACGCTTACTGAACTTGCAAATCGGACTGATATAAGTAAACAGTCAATTTCTCTTTATGAAAATGAAAAGAATGTCCCGGAGCATCAACGAGTGCAAAAACTTTCAGCTGAACTCAATATCCCCTACGATTTCTTTTTTCAAAAAGACAGCTTTGAGACTATTACTGATGTTACGTACTTCAGATCATTGGCAAGTGCGACAAAACTAAATAGAACTGCTCAAAGTATAAAATTGGATTTTGTTGCTAAAATGTATGAAGTACTCTATGAGTATATTGATTTTCCAGTATTAAATATACCCAATGTTGAATTTGATGGGATAGATGATGAATTCGATGACCAAGGGCTTGAGGAAACACGAAATCAAATAGAAGAGATTTCAATTAAGGTAAGAGAGCTATGGGGGTTGGGAGATAACCCAATTAAAAATTTACAATTCACTTTAGAAAAGAATGGGATTATCGTTACTGGTTTCAGCACAGAAGAAGATAAGATAGACGCTTTTAGCCAAAGAACAATCATTGGTAATCAAGACATGTTTTTTATTGCTTTAGCACTTGGCACTAGACCAGAAGGGCGTATAAATTTTGACATGGCTCACGAACTGGGACATATATTGTTGCATCCATGGAGTGAGAATCTAGAGTTAATAACTAAAGAAGAATTTAAGGCTCGTGAAAAACAAGCTAATATGTTCGCAAGTGCGTTTCTTTTACCTAAGACAAGTTTTGCAAAAGACATTCAAGCTTACCCAACAGATTTGAAATATTATCAGTTCTTAAAAAAGAAGTGGAAAGTATCAATTCAAGCAATGGCTTATAGAAGTCATCAGCTTGGAATAATCTCAGATAACCAATTTCAGTACATGATGCGCCAAATATCTAAGAATGGGTGGAGAACTAAAGAGCCTGGTGATTTTCCACATAAATTGAATGATAATATTTTTCAAGGGGCTATTAATCTTCTCATAAAAGAAGAAATAGTAGATCCCCAAAAACTACTACAAGTATTTAAAAAACACGGTATAACACTTTACCGTCAAGATATCGAAGACCTTCTTCATCTTAAAGAAGGAACATTATTCTTCGAAGAGGAAAAGCCTAAGATTATTCAGCTCAAACGTCCATATGATGAAAGTGGAGGAAGTGAATAGGCATAAGCGAAGCAGCTTCCTATAATGAATCTTATGGAACTTTTGTGCAGATTTTGCAGAGAGGTTTCATTATTGATTTGTTATGAGGGGCTGCTTTTTTGTTTGTTGTGTTGTTATTAATTTATCACTCCTATTAAAAGCGATATGCCTTATTGTTTTGGGGGGTGATCACATGTGTATGCTTAAGGAGGAGTGGTATTGGGGAAATTACATACTTTCAAGGGATTAATAGAAGAGCAATGTTTTGATGATATATTTGAAGCTCTAAATGCTTATATAGAGCAAAACCCGGACAAGTTCGCAGGAGAATCTAATACAATTGATGACCCTGATGAAGCTGAACTATCTGATATGAGAATGCAGTTTGTAACGGTCCATGAACACCCGAATAACCATTTGAAATTTGAAGTGGTTGTATCTGCTGAAATTGAAATATCACAAAGAATGCCACATAGTTATAGTGACAGTGATGGCATTACACAGTGGTTTTCAGTAGAATGTTCAGCGGAGCTTAAAGATGGACTTAATCATCTTCAGATATACGATATTGAAATATATTACAGACATAAACAGAAGAAAGAAGGAAAGCTGTCAGAATACCTCGTGCCTATAACGTACAAAGAGATGCTGGATGATGTGGCAGAGGATTTCTTGTCAAGACATTACCCTGAAGCTTTAGAAAAGCCGGTACCGATAAAGGTGGAAGATTTAGTTGAAAGAATGGGTCTTTCAATAGAATATATCCATCTATCAAAGACTTGTACTGTATTTGGTCAGATATACTTTGCGGATGCTGAAGCGAAATTCTATGACAGCGAAGATGGAGTATATAAGCAGAAGGATGTTCAAAGAGGCACTATTATAGTTGACCCCAATGTATTCTTCATGAGGAATGTTGGATCCGTTAACAATACTATTATTCATGAATGCGTACATTGGGATCGACACAGTCTATTCTTTGAATTGGAGAAGATATTCAATCCTATTTCAAAAGCTATAACCTGTCAGGTCAAGGAAGGCAAGAAAACTGAGAATGACGGTACTCCATACGAATGGATGGAGTGGCAGGCTAATCATCTAGCGCCAAGAATACTAATGCCAGCCAAAACTACAAAACAAAAGATTGAAGAGCTTATTGAAAAAAATGAGAAAATCCTTCCAGATGCAAAACGAGTTGATATCATAGAATCCGTGATTTTTGAGTTGAAGGAGTTTTTTGGTGTTTCAATAATGTCAGCCAAAATTAGGATGATTGATTTAGGATATAAGGAAGCTGAGGGGGTTTATACCTATGTGGATAATCACTATGTACTAAACCACAGCTTTGAGTTAAGCGCTCTTCAACGGGGGCAGACTTATACAATCAGTGCACAGGATGCTTTGATAGAGTATGCTACGAATCTTAATTTTAGAGCAATTATTGATTCTGGTAGTTATGTTTTTGTAGACAATCATTTTTGTATCAATGACAGCAAGTATATAAAATTTGATGAAATTGGCTCTCCAAAACTAACTGATTATGCTCTCCAGAATATGGATGAATGCTGTTTTGTATTTGATTTCAGACTTAGAGATAACAAAGCTTATGGCATCCAGTATTATTCAGAGTGTACACTGTTCAAAAGCGCAATTTCAAACAAAATTGTCGAAACTTATTATGATCCCTCTGAACATAATGATGAAATTGTTCAAAGAGCAATGGATTTGAGAGAAACGGTTGCTGATATCGTCAAGATCAGAAATTCATTGCCGGCCGAGTTCTCAAAAACCCTTAAAGCCCACATGAAAAGAAAAGGCTGCACAGTTGAAAAGCTTGCTGAACTATCTTTGATTGGCCCTAAAACTATCCAAAGGATGAGAAATGAAGAAGATTACCCTGTTGAGATGCATCATGTTGTTGCTCTTTGTGTAGGAATGCAATTACACCCGATATTCAGTAGAGACTTACTGAAAAAGGCGGGGAAGAGTTTTAAAGGTACTGAATTGCATATAACATATGAGCTAATCATCGATTCTCTGTACCCTGAGTCCATTCATTATTGTAATGAAATCCTTAATGATAACAACTTACCCCTACTTGGAACAGAAGATTTGAAATAAATTTTAACCTAACCGGACACAGCATGTCCGGTATTTTTTTGTCTAAAATCAAGGCTCCTTACAGATTGCGATTTTTCAATTGCACCTGTAAGGGGCTTTTTTTGCGTTAAAACCGGACATTCTGTGTCCGGGGCAAACCTAATGAAACACAGTAGTATTAAGGCATGAGTTAGCTAATTGGTAGGCCAGTAATCACTTTTAAAGTTTTGCGAAAAAGTTTTTCTAACTATGAAATGAACCTGCGTAGTTAACTCTTATTCTTAAACCACAGAGCACAGGGAGGAGGTGAGAAAGCGATGGGACCAAATGAAAGACGTATGGAAATCATGGAAACTCTTTGCCATAGACGGCAAGAAACCATGGGAAATCTAGCATTTGAGTTTGGAGTCAGTGTCAGAACAATCAAGAATGATATTGATCATTTGTCGCTTTCTTACCCACTTGAAACAATCTGTGGACGTTATGGTGGAGGTGTGAGGGTGGCTGATGGTTTTTATATGAACCGAAAGTACCTAAAGCCTGTGCAACAGGAGTTACTGGAACGGTTAAGCGCGCAACTGTCCGGTGATGACCTCACTGTAATGAATAGCATCTTCAAGGATTTTGCTCTGAACAAAAAGACGGGAGGATCCCGAATGATGAAAGGATGAATAGACGATGAAGAAGATATTTGTTTGCTCTCCCTATAGAGGAGACGTTGAGAAGAACACCAAACGAGCTGCGCAAGTAGCCAGAATCCTATGTGAATGTGGCTATATGCCAGTTGTACCACATCTGTATGTTCCAAATTTCTTAAGAGAAGAGGACCAACACGAGAGGATCCGAGGCATTGAGCTTGGCATTGAACTGATGAAAGAATGCGATAAGATTTGGCTCCTTGGCCCAGAAATCACAAGTGGTATGGAGTATGAGCTTGAAGCGGCAAAAGAGCTGAAGATTCCCGTTGTGATGTATGACGAAGAACTGAGACAGATTAAAGCCAAAACACTACCAATTGATGATCGCGTGGATGATCGTATCCGTGAGATTCTCAAAGGCTTGAAATTAGATTAGAAAGGATGGAAAGTCATGAGAAAAGTTTATTTAACCCTGGCTGATGGGTTTGAAAAGTTAGCTGCTGGATATCGAGCTTTGGCTGAAGAAGGTACAAGCCCAAATCCAGTAAATGAATCACCGACTAAAGAGGAACCATCCATCGACATTGAAACGGTAAGAGCTGTTCTTGCTGAAAAAAGTCGGGATGGGAAAACCAAAGAAATCAAAGCACTTCTTATGAAGTATGATGCCGGAAAGCTTTCTGGAGTAAACCCGGAAGACTATGCCAGCCTGCTTTCTGAAGCGGAGGCCCTTTAATGGGGGCACATGCCAGATTTTCTCCATCAGCGGCACACCGCAGATTGAACTGCCCTCCGTCATTGGTGCTGGAGGAACAGTTTCAAGATGAAGAATCTGGATATGCAGCGGAGGGTTCTGCCGGTCACGCACTGGCAGAGCACCTCATAAAAAAGCACCTGAAGGTAAGAAGCAAAAGACCAGTGTCTGATTATTATTCAGATGACCTGCTTGAAGCGGTGGATGAGTATGTATCCTATGTCATTAATGAAATTGAAGAAGCCAAAAGGACATGTAAAGCTCCAATTTTTTCTGTGGAACAGCGAGTGGATGCATCAGAATATGTGGATGAGTGCTTTGGTACAGCAGACATGGTCATCGTCACTGACAAGGTGGCACACATTATAGATTTGAAGCTGGGAAAAGGCGTGGCTGTGTTTGCTGAAGATAACCCACAGTTGATGATTTATGGTCTTGGCATCCTGAGCATGGCTGAACTTCTATACGATGTGGAAATTGTCAGGATGACCATATTCCAACCAAGGCTCAACAATTCAAGCACATGGGACATTGCACCAGATGAACTTAAGAACTGGGGCGAAGAGGTTCTAAAACCCAGAGGAGCTATGGCTCTGATGGGGGCAGGAGAATTCAAATCAGGAAACTGGTGTCGCTTCTGTAAAGCCAGAAATCAATGTAGAGCCAGGGCAGAACAGTTTCTAGCCCTTGCCAAGTTGGAGTTTAAAGCACCGGCACTTTTGTCTGAAGAGGAAATCGCTGAAGTGATAAAAGTTTCTGACGAGCTCTCCAAATGGGCATCTGATGTTTATGCATATGCTCAAGAGCAAGCCATCGTTCATGGAAAAGAGTGGTCGGGCTTTAAATTGGTCGAAGGTCGAAGCAACAGAAAGTATTCCAGTGAAGAAGAAGTAGCTGAAGCTGCAATGGCAGCCGGTTACAAGGACATCTACAAAAGTTCTCTAGTTACCATCACTGAGATGGAGCGGTTAATGGGAAAGAAAGAATTCAATAAGATTCTTGGACATTTGGTGTACAAGCCACAGGGCAAGATTACCCTTGTCCCTGAATCGGACAAGAGAGAAGCAATAAACAATACTACCGCTGCGGCGGAATTTCAGGAGGATTAATTATGAATAAGAATACTGTAGCAACAAAAGTGATTGTACCATGTCGTTTTTCCTATCTGCACTGCTGGGAACCAGATTCAGTGAATGGAGGAGATCCAAAGTATAGTGTTTCAGCCATCGTGCCAAAGAGTGATACAAAGACCATCGAAGCCATCAAAGCTGCAATCGAGCAGGCAAAGAAGGAGTCCGTTTCCAAGTGGGGCGGCAAGATTCCAACCAATCTCAAGACGCCCCTTCGTGATGGCGATATTGACCGTCCGGATGATGAAGCTTACAAAGGCTGTTACTTCTTCAATGCCAACAGCAGACAGGCTCCTCAAGTGGTGGATAGCAAGGTGCAGCCGATTCTGGACCAGAGTGAAGTTTACTCCGGATGTTATGGTCGCATCAGTGTTACCTTCTATGGTTACAACTCAAACGGTAATCGAGGTGTAGCAGCAGGACTTGGAAATATCCAGAAGCTGAAGGACGGAGAAGCTCTGGGCGGACGTTCAAAAGCGGCGGATGAGTTTAGCACAGTCGAAGAAGATGACTTCTTAGAATAGTAAGGCATATGGGCGGTGGGAAACTGCCGCCCTTTATATAAGGTCTTGAAAGGATGATTTAATGAATGGAAAACTACTCAGCATCGATATAGAAACCTATTCGAGTGTGGACCTAACCAAGTGCGGCGTTTATGCCTATGTGGATAGTCCAGACTTTACCATATTACTTCTCGCCTATGCCTTCGATGAGGATGAAACAAGCATTGTGGATCTGGCTTGTGGTGAGGAAATCCCGGATGAAGTTATATCTGCCATAACGGATGACGGTGTAATCAAGACAGCTTTTAACGCAGCCTTTGAGAGAGTGTGTTTATCAAAATACCTGGGTGTGAAGTTAACCTCCAAAGCATGGCAATGTACTGCTGTTCAAGCATCTCTACTTGCTCTACCCCTATCTCTAGAGGGCGTCGGTGAAGTACTAAACATTCAAAGAAAGAAGCTGAAGGAAGGGACGGACCTGGTTAGGTACTTCTCGCTACCATGCAAACCAACTAAGGCAAATGGTGGAAGGAAGCGGAACCTGCCCGAGCATGACAGGGAAAAGTGGGAACGCTTCAAAGCCTATTGTATTCGAGATGTGGATGCTGAACGTGAAATCCGCTACAAACTTCGAAAGTACCCCATCCCTGAAAATGAGCTGGTGCTATATCAGCTGGATCAGGAAATCAATGATCGTGGCGTATTGGTAGACCTGGATATGGTGTCAAAGGCAGTTGAATGTGACCTGATGTATAAGGACCATATGACAGCCAAAGCTTATGAGCTCACTGGTCTTGAGAATCCAAACTCCGTAAGTCAAGTAAAAGAGTGGCTTTCAGAGCGAGGGATTGAAGCTCAAAGCCTTGATAAGAAAACGGTAAAAGGACTCGTAGAGGAAACAGATGGAGAAGTATTAGAGGTATTGAAGCTCAGACTGCTCATGGCTAAAACCTCAGTGAAAAAGTATGAAGCAATTGAGAGATCAGTATCAAAGGATGGAAGGGTTCATGGACTACTCCAATTCTACGGGGCAAATAGAACCGGGCGATGGGCAGGAAGGCTTGTGCAAGTACAAAACCTCCCTCAAAACCATCTACCAGATTTGGAACTGGCCAGATTGCTCATCAAAGAAGGACGTTTTGAAGATGTTGAGCTGTTTTATGATTCTGTTCCTGGGGTTTTGTCAGAACTCATCAGAACAGCCTTTGTGCCAAAACCTGGCACACGGTTTATCGTAGCAGACTTCTCAGCCATCGAAGCGAGAGTGCTTGCTTGGCTGTCAGGGGAGAATTGGAGACTTGAGGTATTCGAGAGTCACGGAAAAATCTATGAAGCTTCAGCATCGGCAATGTTCAATGTGCCAATTGAGGAAATTGATAAGGGCAGTCCACTAAGGCAGAAGGGTAAAATTGCTGAGCTGGCCTTAGGTTATGGAGGATCCGTTGGTGCACTGACGTCAATGGGTGCTTTGGATATGGGGCTGACAGAAGATGAGCTGCCTCAACTGGTCAATCAGTGGAGAAATGCCAATCCCCATATCACAAAATTCTGGTGGGAAGTTGATGTGGCAGCCATTAAAGCGGTCAGGGAGAAACGGGAGACTGTGGTCGGTAAAGTGTGTTTTAACTACATGTCAGGGATCCTGTTCGTTGCTCTACCCTCTGGCAGAAAGCTCTCCTACATTAAACCAAGACTTGAAATCAATCGATTTGGTAGGGAAGGTTTGACCTACGAGGGCATCGGTGAGAGCAGAAAATGGATGCGGATTGATACCTATGGACCAAAACTGGTGGAAAACATCGTGCAAGCAACAAGTCGTGACCTTCTGGCTTTAGCCATGCTAAGGCTTCGAAATAAAGGCTTTGAGATAGTCATGCATGTGCATGATGAAGCTGTACTGGAAGTACCTGATGGTGAATCAAGTGTTGATGAAGTATGTGAAATCATGGCCATCGCACCAGAATGGGCAAAAGGATTGCCGCTTCGAGCTGATGGTTATGAATGCGACTTTTATAAAAAAGATTAGGAGGAATGCCTTATGACAAATATTACGATTTTCAAAAATAATGACTTTGGTGAAGTGAGAACCTTAGAACAAGATGGAAAGACCTTATTCTGCGGAAGTGATGTGGCGAAAGCACTGGGCTATGCGATTCCAAGTAAAGCAGTTAATACACATTGCAAAGGGGTTTCCAAAATGGAAGTACCTACGAATGGCGGTACCCAACAAATGCTTTTCATTCCTGAAGGTGATCTGTATAGGTTGATTGTAAACAGTAAGCTGCCATCGGCTGAGAAGTTTGAAAGATGGGTGTTTGATGAAGTAATTCCGACTGTAAGAAAACATGGGCTTTATGCCAAAGATGAGTTGCTCAATAACCCTGACCTCTTCATCTCGGCTTTGGAAGAACTGAAAGCTGAAAGAGAACGAACAAAACGACTTGAGCTGGAAAATGCAAAGAACAAGCAGATCATTGGAGAACTGAAACCAAAAGCCAGCTACTATGATTTAATTCTTCAAAACAAGAGCCTTATGCCGATTTCTCAGATTGCCAAGGATTATGGCATGTCAGGAAAAGCCTTTAATAAACTGCTGCATGAGCTTGGGGTTCAATTCAAACAGGGAAACACCTGGTTGTTGTATCAGGGGTATGCCAACCAAGGGTACACCCAATCAAGAACCTTTGCTATTGATGCCGAGAGAAGTAGAATGCATACCTACTGGACTCAGAAAGGGCGACTGTTCCTGTATGATCTTCTGAAAAATGAAAGAAGCCTCCTACCGGTTATCGAAAGAAAGCAAAGCGCATAGGGGGTGATCCAATTGGGGATAAGCAAATACAATGCGGAAGGGTACTATGACCCGACCGCATATGAAGGATTAAAAAGAGCCGAGGAAAGTATGAAGGTGTTGAAGATTAACTATCCGACAGGCTTTATGGAAATCAATCTGGAGAATTTCTTTCCTTGCACCTTGAACAAGGCAAAAAAGGTGTTCTCGCTGATTCATCGATATTCCAGTGAAGCTGATAAAGATAGACTTCAAGGGTTCTTCATGGATAAGGAAGCTAGGTTTTACTCAAAAATGAGTAAATATGCCGACAAGGCTTCATCTTATCCAGAAAACTCAAAGGAGCACAGGGAGCACCTTTCAAAGTTTAAAGAAGCGAGACGCCTGCATCAGCGCATTAGAAGGAACAGGGAAATATTTGAGACAGGGAGGGCCAGCCGATGAAAATTCGATTATGTACGGGTAACTCCCGTATGGATAAAAAGTGGAATCTGGTGGAAATGGAGCTGGAGGAATTCCGTGACCGGATTGCCACTACCAAAAGAACTGCTGAAACCGTGACTCAATACAAAAAGCTTGGTAAGGGCAAGCAGGATGACATCAAAGACGTTGGTGGCTTTGTCTTAGGAACCCTAAAGAACGGGAGAAGAAAGAAAGATCATGTCCTCTCCCGCTCAGGGCTTTGCCTTGACATGGACTATGCAGAACCGGATACCATCGACCAGATAGAGATGTTCTTTTCCTTCAAGTGCTGGTTCTACTCGACACATAAGCACACGCCTGAAAAGCCAAGGCTACGATTGATTATTCCGCTATCAAGAGAGGTCTCACCGGATGAATACTCGGCGGTAGCCAGAAAAGTTGCAGATGATATTGGTATTGAACTCTTTGATGACACCACCTATGAACCAAGTCGTTTGATGTATTGGCCATCAACACCTGCAGATGGAGAATTCATCTTTAAAGAAATTGAAGGAGCACTCCTCGATCCGGATACTGTTCTTTCAAAATATAAGGATTGGCGTGACTCCTCTGAGTGGCCCGTTTCCAAAAGGCAGCATGCTGTCGTGCAAAGGGAAGTTAAGAAACAGGCGGATCCACTTGAGAAGCCAGGTACCATCGGAGCCTTTTGTAGAACCTATTCTGTGACCGAAGCCATCGATACCTTCCTTACGGATGTTTACAAGAAAAGTGCCATGCCAGGGCGTTATGATTATATTCCTGCTGATTCTCAAGCAGGGGTTGTGATTTACGATGACAAGTATGCTTATAGCCATCATGCAACAGATCCGGCCTGTGGAACCTTAATGAACGCATTTGACGTGGTGAGGATACACCAATTTGGACATTTGGATGAACGCTCATCTGAAGGGACAGATCCTGTTAAGCTTCCATCCTTTAAGGCTATGCAGGAATTTGCGGTAGCAGATGAAAAGGTGAAGGTGCAGCTGGCAGAAGAACGGGATCAGCTGGTAAGTGAGGAATTTGAAGATATCGATGAGGACAATTGGCAAACTCTACTGGAGCTAGACAAGCAAGGGAAGATCAAGGATACTCTGACGAATATTGTGCAGATCATTCGTCATGATGTGAATTTGAAACCCATTGTCTACAACGAGTTCAAAAGCATTCTGGATGTGGTGGGCGAACTTCCTTGGAAGCAGGTGAAACCTGGCTGGGGAGATGCCGATCTCGCTTGCGCAAAAGTGTACTTCGAAAGAGTTTATGGCATATGGTCTCCTACCAAATTTAAAGATGCCCTATTGGCGGTTGCATCAGCGGAAAGAACCTATCATCCCATCAAGAACTATTTTGAAACATTGGAGTGGGATGGTATAGAGCGGCTCGATACCATTTTGATTGATTATCTTGGCGCAGAAGACACGGCATTTGTCAGGGCAGTTACAAGAAAAACCCTATGTGCTGCAGTGGCAAGGGTTTATGAGCCAGGGAAGAAGTTTGACTCCATTCTCGTTCTTAATGGTCCCCAGGGTGTCGGGAAATCCACCCTCTTTGCCATACTGGGTAGAGAGTGGTATTCCGACAGCTTATCCATTGCGGATATGAAGGACAAGACTGCAGCAGAAAAGCTTCAAGGCTATTGGATCCTTGAACTGGGAGAACTGGCTGGCATTAAGAAAGTTGATGTAGAGACGGTCAAATCCTTCATTACAAGGACAGATGATAAGTTCAGGCAATCCTACGGAGTGAATGTGGAAAGCCATCCAAGAACCAATATCATCGTAGGTTCAACCAACTCAGAAAGCGGATTCCTTCGAGACATCACAGGTAACAGACGATTCTGGCCGGTGTATGTGACAGGTAAAGGGAAATACAATGCTTGGGATCTCAAGGAAGTGGACCAGGTTTGGGCTGAGGCTATTGAACGCTACAAGGAAGGTGAGGAACTTTTCCTAAAAGGTAATGTGGCACTGGAGGCTTATGAAGCGCAGCAACAATCCATGGAAGCGGACGATCGTGAAGGAATCATCATCGAGTACCTTGAGAAGCTGCTACCGGAGGATTGGGCGAAGATGGATCTTTACCAAAGAAGAAGCTTCCTGGCTGGCAGTGAGTTTGATGGTGGCATCTCTACTGGAACAGAGAAACGGGACAAGGTGTGCATCATGGAAATATGGTGTGAGTGCTTTGGTAAGGAGAGACAAAATCTTAAACGAACCGACTCCTATGAAATTGAAGGTATTTTGAACCGAATAGGGGGGTGGCAAAAACTCGAATCCAACAAGACCGGTAAGGCATATTACCCCCTCTATGGTCCTCAAAAGACCTTTGTGAGAAAGAGTGGATAGGCACGAAGGCACGAGATAGGCACATGCCCAGATTGCCTTGAAAATAGAAGGCACGAAGGAAGGCACAGCCGAGACGGTAGTCAAACTGGGTGCTGGGATGGTGTTGTGCCTATCGTGCCTATAAAAAACCATAATGAGCATTAAAAGTATAGTAATTAGTAGTAATAGGCACGTATATACACGTATACGCGCGTAAGGAGAAAAAGGGGATAGGCATGGCACGTGGGCACGAGTGGAGAAAGGAGATGGTCTTTTGCTAGAAAGTATGGTTGAGAAAAAACTTGTAACCGAGGTAAAAAAGCGTGGAGGGTTGGCAGTAAAATTCGTATCACCCGGTTTGGATGGGGTGCCGGACCGCTTGGTTCTTTTCCCGGGTGGAAGGTTGGCGTTCGTGGAATTAAAAGCACCGGGAAAAAAGATGAGACCGCTTCAGATAAAAAGAGCAAAGATGCTAAGGGCATTGGGCTTTAAGGT
>Ga0075011_10000710_pt1 | contig 17612 bp, 10 predicted proteins | sample TARM_MetaG_T_14_FD_72354 | JGI IMG/M metagenome (GOLD analysis project Ga0075011, IMG submission 72354) | Freshwater microbial communities from Pennsylvania, USA, analyzing microbe dynamics in response to fracking - TARM_MetaG_T_14 | ecosystem: Environmental > Aquatic > Freshwater > River... | reverse complement strand
GGTTTCGGCGCGGGGTGGTGGGGATGGACGCGGAAGGGGTGGGACAGCGTGTGGTAGAGCTTTTCCGGGCAGACTTGCGCGCTCACGTGGTCGGCCACCAGCGCGGCGGCGAACAGCGGCAGGATCATCGCGCGGTCGGCGGTCATTTCCATCACGATGATCACGGCGGTCAGCGGCGCCCGCGTGACCCCGGCAAAATAGGCGATCATCCCCAGCATGGCGACCGCGCCCGAATAGTCGGGCGGGAACAGCGCCCCTGCCAGCTGGCCCAGCCCGGCCCCGACCGAGAGCGAGGGGGCGAAGATGCCGCCCGGCGCCCCGCTGAGCGCGGTGGCCAGTGTCGTCACGAACTTGGCCGGGCCGAACCATGCGGAGGCATCGCCCCCGGTCAGCAGGCCACGGGTCGTGCCATAGCCGGTGCCCCAGGTCAGGCCATGGGTGAGGATGCCGATCACCGCCACGATCAGCCCGAGCCCGCCAGCGAGCAGGACCGGGCGCGCGCGCATCGCGCCGATCCAGCCGGTGTCGATTTCGCCGAAACGGCTGAGCGCGCGGGCGAACAGGCCCCCGGTCAGCCCCCCGGCCACGCCGGTGACAAGGGCGGCCACGAGCGCGGGCACGATCGGCACATGCTCGCTCATCGCGCCGAAATAGACATAGTCGCCCGAGAGCGCGAGGCTGACGAGACCCGAGGTCATCACCGCCAGCATGACCAGCAGCGCGAGGCGCTGTTCAAAGGCCGAGGCCAGTTCCTCGATGGCGAAGGCCACCCCGGCCAGCGGGGTGTTGAAGGCGGCGGCCACCCCGGCGGCGCCCCCGGCGATGATCACGCCCGAACTGACCGGCACGCGCAGGGCCTTGTGGACGGCGACCATGATCGCGGCGCTGATCTGGACGGTGGGCCCTTCGCGGCCGACCGAGCCACCGGCCAGCAGCATGCCCAGCGTGCCCAGAAACTTGGCGCCGGCGGTACGCAGCGAAAGAAGCGGGGCGATCAGCTTGTGCGAGGGGGCCTCGGCGGCGGCCATGACCTGGGGAATGCCCGATCCGCGCGCGGGGGCGCAATAGAGCCGCGTGGCCCAGGTGACGGCGATGAACAGGGCCGGGGTGAGCACGAGCGGGGCATAGGGCCAGGCTCTGGACAGGCGGCCGAAGAGATCCTGTGCGGCCTCGCCCGCGCGGGCGAACACGATGGCGGCCAGCCCCAGCGCGAGCGCTCCCCCCAAGGCGGCCAGTCGTGGCCTGAGATTGCGGGCAGCAGCGAGCGAGCGGGGGGGGAGGTGGACGGCCATGGACCGTGGCTAACGAGAGACGAGCTGAATTTCCGCTGAAATGCGGCAGGCCGGACGCAAAAAAATCCGGCGCGGGCGTCTTTTTTCGAAAAATGCCCACGAAAAAGGGCGGCACCCTTGCGGGGCCGCCCTTTCCCGAAAATCTGTCGGGAAGAACCCGAAGAAGATTACTTGATTTCGACGGTGCCGCCGGCTTCTTCGATCTTCTTCTTGATTTCTTCGGCTTCAGCCTTCGAAACGCCTTCCTTGATCGCCTTGGGGGCGCCTTCAACGAGGGCCTTGGCTTCGGTCAGGCCGAGCGAGGTGATCGCGCGGACTTCCTTGATGACCTGGATCTTCTTGCCGCCGTCGCCGGTCAGGATGGCGTCGAATTCGGTCTTTTCTTCGGCAGCCGGAGCGGCTTCACCGGCGGGGGCAGCGGCCACGGCCACGGCAGCAGCGGCGCTCACGCCCCATGCTTCTTCGAGAGCCTTGGCGAGGTCAGCGGCTTCGAGAACGGTGAGCTGCGACAGTTCTTCAACAAGCTTGGCGATATCGGCCATGATGTATCACTCCGTTAATATGTGACGCCCGGTGCCCGCTCCATGCGGGCCTTCCAGGCAAAAGTCGTATGAACCGGCTCAGGCCGCATCCTTCTCGGCGTAGGCGTTGAAGACGCGGGCCAGCTTGGCCGCCGGAGCGGTCGTGAGCTGGGCGATCTTCGTGGCCGGAGCCTGGATGAGACCGATAAGCTTGGCGCGCAGTTCGTCGAGCGAGGGCATCGTGGCCAGAGCCTTGACGCCATCGGGGCTGAGAACCTGCGAACCCATCCCGCCACCGACGATTTCGATCTTGTCGGTGGTCTTGGCGAACTCGACGATCACCTTGGCGGCGGCGACGGGGTCAGCCGAGGCAGCGATCGCGGTCGGCCCGGTGAAGAATTCACCAATGCCTTCGTAGTCGGTGCCCTGGATGGCAAGCTTGGCAAGACGGTTCTTCGCAACCTTGTAGGTCGCCCCGGCCTCGCGGATCTTCGTGCGCAGCGCGGTGGACTGGGCCACCGTCATGCCCAGGTTGCGGGTCACGATGACCGCACCCGAACCAGCGACGAGTTCGTTGAGGTAGGCGACCGATTCGGCCTTTTGCGAACGATCCATGCCTTACTCCTTCACAATGGCTGCACGGGGGGTGAGCCCCTTGCAGCCGGCTACGTTTGTCCCGCAGCGCAAGCACCGCGGGGCGAGTCCGTTCGACAAGGGAAGGAGGAATGCCGCATCAGGGATGGTCCCGAGGGCGGCAAGGGCGCCACGATCCGAAAACGGAGCCGTGCGGCCATAAAATCTCTTTTCCCCGCCTAGGCCGGAAATTAAGTGCGGGGCAACCCCGCACACCGACTGTCTCGGACGGATGAGCGACTGGCACGAGGCCGTCGGTCGAGCGGGCCCCTGACAGATCGGCATGGGGGAGTCAAGGAAAATGGGCCGGGGAAATGGGGGCGGTACGTTTCAGGCCAGGGCCGCGCGAGGGGGCAGGCTTTCGGGTGGGGCGGCCAGCGCGGGGGATGGTCCTTCGTCCATTGTCGCCTGGATCACGCTGCGATTGCGGCCGGTGTGCTTGGCACGATAGAGGCCCTGGTCGGCGCGGCGGATGGCCGGGTCGAGCGTGGCCTCGCCGGTCAACGCTGCGGCCACGCCGAAGCTGGCGGTGATCACGCCCGACGGGCTGCCCGTGCGCGCGGCAAATTCGTGCCGGACCATTTCGGCAAAGGCAGCGGCGTCGCTGGCCGTGACGTGGGGGAGGTAGATCAGGAATTCCTCCCCGCCATAGCGGGCGGCCAGCCCGCCGCGCGGCAGGAGATCCTCGATCGTGCTGGCCATCAGGGCGATGATCTCGTCGCCGCGATGGTGGCCGAAGCGGTCGTTGACGGTCTTGAAGTGGTCGATGTCGGCCAGGATCAGGGCTGAGCAGCATCGTTCGATCTGGTCGCGTGCGGCAAGGGCCTCGTCGAGGCCGCGGCGATTGAGCAGGCCGGTGAGCGGATCGCAGATGGCCCAGTCGCGATAACGCATGAGCACCGAGATCATGATCGAGGCAAGGGCCGCCATGGCAAAGCCGGTGCCGATCAGCGAGCCGGTGGTCTGGTAGAGGATGGCGTAAGGCGAAGCCGCGAAGTCGGCAAGGCCGCCCCATGCCAGCCAGTGAATGGCCAGAACCCGCATCATGCAGTCGGTCGCGACCGCCCAGCCAACGAGTATCAGGGCCTGGTCGCCGGTGCGGCGCGGGCGATGCCGGGTGGCGACGAGCGGGACGGCCATCAGCAGGGCGCAGCCCAGATCGCTCATCGCCAGATGAAGGCGCAGGTTGTCGAGCAGGACGCCCGCCGTGCTGCCGATGACGGTGATCAGGGCGATGCTGATGCGCAAGGTCATCCATGTTCGCCGTCCGCCAAAATGGATGCGCATCGCCTCCCCGAAGCAGAGGAAGCCGGCCACGAACATGACGGTGGCCACCGCCGCGCGCCATGCGAGCGGGATGATCGCGGGCAGGGTGGGCATGGCAAAGGCGCTCGCGCAGCCCAGGAAGCCCCCGGCCCACCACCATGCGCTGGGCACCTGCCAGCGGCCCGCCATCACCGCGGTGACGCCGAAGGTGGCCTGCATGGCGGGCAGGATGAAGGTGAAGCGGTCGTCCATGGGGGGCTGGAGCGGTCCGTGCTGGGGTGAGGCCTGCTTCCGGCCCTAAGTCGCAAGGAATGAGGCAGGTTGCAGTGGTAATACGCCGTAAGGATCGGGTGGTAAATACAATGCAAATGTGTGCGGGCGTTATTGGTTCGTTTTGGTGTTATCTTGGCGGTTGCTCGCAGGATTCTTTGCTGGGTTCTGTCCGTTTGCAGGTATCCGTTGCGTGAGGGTGTGTCTCGGGCCGGTGCGGCGGGGCGATTGGGCGGTGCGTGAAGCGCGTCCTGTCGCGGGCTGTCCGGCCGGCTGCCTGGCGCGTGGCGCCGTGTTTTCGGGGCGCCCCTTTGACTTTTCCGGGGGCGCGGCCTATATGGGGCCCATCACTGGTCGGATCGAGCAAGGCCTTCCCATGCGCGGGGGATGGCTTCGGGATGGATCCGGTCGGTCTCGGCAAGACGCGAAGGCTGCGGAGCATGGGCATCTGTGAAGGGTGCGCTGTGCAACGTGGCCTTGTTTGCGTGTTTGTCGTGCCACCCGCCGCGCATGGCAGATTTCCGCCGGTTTCGACCGGCCCGTTAGAGCAAAGAGGCACGCACCTCCTATGGCAACCAAGGCCCCTGCACGCCCCGGCGTGAAGAAGCGCATCCGCAAGATCTTCGGTGACATTCACGAAGTCGTGCAGATGCCGAACCTGATCGAGGTTCAGCGCGAATCGTATGAGCAGTTCCTCCGCTCCGATCCCGCGACGGGCTATGTTTCGGGCCTGGAAAAGACCCTGCGTTCGGTCTTCCCGATCCAGGATTTCGCCGGCACCGCCAGCCTCGATATCAAGGAACGCGACGGCTACGTCCTCGAAGCGCCCAAGTACGACGTGAGCGAATGCCGCCAGCGCGGTATCACGTATGCGGCCCCGATGAAGGTGACGCTCAAGCTCGCCACGTTCGAAGTGGACGCCGAGACCGAGACCAAGAGCCTCATCGATATCAAGGAGCAGGACGTCTACATGGGCGATATCCCGCTCATGACCGACAACGGCACCTTCATCATCAACGGCACCGAGCGCGTGATCGTGTCGCAGATGCACCGTTCGCCCGGCGTGCTGTTCGACCACGACCGTGGCAAGACCCACTCCTCGGGCAAGTACCTGTTTGCGGCCCGCGTGATCCCCTACCGCGGTTCGTGGCTCGACTTCGAATTCGACGCCAAGGATATCGTGAACGTGCGTATCGACCGCAAGCGCAAGCTGCCGGTCACCGCGCTGCTCTATGCCCTGGGCCTCAATGGCGAGGAAATCCTCGACCACTTCTATTCCAAGGTCGTCTGGGTGCGTGCCGAGGGTGGCTGGAAGGTGCCCTTTGTGCTCGACCAGTGGCGCGGCGCGAAGCCGACGTTCGACATCGTCGATGCCGCCTCGGGTGAAGTCGTGTTCCCCGCCGGCCAGAAGATCAGCCCGCGTGCCGCCAACAAGGCTGCCAAGGACGGTCTGGAAAGCCTGCTGATCCCGACCGAGGAAATCTTCGGCCGCTATTCGGCGCTCGACCTGATCGATGAATCGACCGGTCGCATCTGGATCGAGGCGGGCGACGAAGTGACGCCCGAAAACCTCGACGCGCTCGACCGTGCGGGCGTGGACAGCCTGGCCCTGCTCGACATCGACCATGTCGGCATCGGTCCGTGGATCCGCAACACGATGAAGGCCGACAAGGCCGAAGACCGTGACCACGCGCTCGCCGACATCTACCGCGTGATGCGCCCTGGCGAACCGCCGACGCGCGAAACCGCCGAGGCGCTGTTCGACGGCCTGTTCTTCGACGCCGACCGCTACGACCTTTCGGCCGTGGGCCGCGTCAAGCTGAACATGCGTCTTGGCCTCGACTGCCCCGACACGATCACCACCCTGCGCACCGAGGACATCCTCGCCGTGGTCAAGGAACTGGTGAACCTCAAGGACGGCAAGGGCGAAGTCGATGACATCGACAACCTGGGCAACCGTCGCGTGCGTTCGGTGGGCGAGCTGCTGGAAAACCAGTATCGCGTCGGCCTGCTGCGCATGGAGCGCGCCGTCAAGGAACGCATGAGCTCGGTCGACGTGTCGACCGTGATGCCCAACGACCTGATCAACGCCAAGCCGGCCGTTGCCGCCGTGCGCGAATTCTTCGGGTCGTCGCAGCTCTCGCAGTTCATGGACCAGACCAATCCGCTCTCGGAAGTCACCCACAAGCGCCGTGTTTCGGCGCTCGGGCCGGGCGGTCTGACCCGCGAGCGCGCAGGCTTCGAAGTCCGCGACGTTCATCCCACCCACTATGGCCGTATCTGCCCGATTGAAACGCCCGAAGGGCCCAACATCGGTCTGATCAACTCGCTCTCGACCTTCGCCCGCGTCAACAAGTACGGCTTCATCGAAACCCCGTACCGCAAGGTGATCGACGGCAAGGTGACCAAGGACGTGGTCTACCTGTCGGCGATGGAAGAGCAGAAGCACACGGTGGCGCAGGCTTCGGCGGCGACCAACGAAGACGGCTCGTTCGTGGAAGAACTCGTCTCGGCGCGCCAGAACGGCGAATTCGTGATGGCGCCGCGTGAAACCGTGACCCTCATGGACGTCAGCCCCAAGCAGCTGGTGTCGGTGGCTGCCTCGCTCATTCCGTTCCTGGAAAACGACGACGCCAACCGCGCGCTGATGGGCTCGAACATGCAGCGTCAGGCCGTGCCGCTGGTCAAGGCCGATGCGCCTTATGTCGGCACCGGCATGGAAGAAACCGTGGCGCGCGATTCGGGCGCCGCGATTGCCGCGCTGCGCGGCGGGATCGTCGACCAGGTCGACGCGACCCGTATCGTGATCCGCGTGACGGGCGACGTCGAACCCGGCAAGTCGGGCGTCGACATCTACACGCTTCAGAAGTTCGAGCGTTCGAACCAGTCGACCTGCATCAACCAGCGTCCGCTGGTGAGCGTGGGCGATGTCGTCGAAAAGGGCGACGTTCTGGCCGACGGCCCGTCGACCGAACTGGGCGAACTGGCGCTGGGCCGCAACGTGCTCGTCGCGTTCATGCCCTGGAACGGCTACAACTACGAAGACTCGATCCTGATCAGCGAGCGGATCGTCAAGGAAGACGTTTTCACCTCGATCCACATCGAGGAATTCGAAGTCATGGCCCGCGACACCAAGCTCGGGCCTGAAGACATCACCCGCGACATCCCCAACGTCGGCGAGGAAGCCCTGCGCAACCTCGACGAAGCGGGCATCGTCTATGTCGGTGCCGAAGTGCATCCGGGCGACATCCTCGTCGGCAAGATCACGCCCAAGGGCGAATCGCCGATGACGCCGGAAGAAAAGCTCCTGCGCGCGATCTTCGGTGAAAAGGCTTCGGACGTTCGCGATACCTCGCTGCGCCTGCCTCCGGGCGTGAGCGGCACGATCGTCGACGTGCGCGTCTTCAACCGTCACGGCATCGAGATCGACGACCGTACCCGCGCCATCCAGAACGAGGAAATCGAACGCCTCGCCAAGGACCGCGAGGACGAGCGCGCGATCCTCAACCGCGCCACCTTCAACCGCCTGAAGGACATGCTGCTCGGCCAGGTGGCCGCAGCCGCCCCCAAGGGCATCAAGAAGGGCGTCGAAATCGACGAGCAGCTGCTCGCCGACGTGGAACGCCACGAATGGTGGAAGTTCGCGGTTGCCGACGATGTGCGCCAGCAGCAGCTCGAAGCGACCAAGGGCCAGTACGACACCGCGATCAAGGCGATCCAGGAGAAGTTCGAGGACCGCAAGGAAAAGCTCGAACGCGGCGACGAACTCGCTCCGGGCGTGCTCAAGATGGTCAAGGTCTTCGTGGCCGTGAAGCGCAAGCTTCAGCCCGGCGACAAGATGGCCGGTCGTCACGGCAACAAGGGGATCATCAGCCGCATTCTTCCCCAGGAAGACATGCCGTTCCTCGAAGACGGTACTCCGGTCGACTTCGTGATGAACCCGCTGGGCGTGCCTTCGCGCATGAACGTCGGGCAGATCTTCGAAACCCATCTGGGCTGGGCCGCGCGCGGTCTGGGTCGCAAGATCGGGGCGGCACTCGATGCCTGGCGCGAAGCCAACCCGAACCCCGAAGCGGGCCAGCCGCCCGAAGCGGTGCGCGAGGTGCTGCGCGACATCTATGGCGAGAACTACGCCGCCGAAATCGACGCCCGCAGCGATGCGAGCATCGTCGAGCTGGCCCAGAACGTGCGCAACGGCGTGCCGATGGGCTCGCCGGTGTTCGACGGCGCGGTGGAAGCCGACGTGACCGCCATGCTGCGCAAGGCCGGGCTCGATGAATCGGGTCAGGTCACGCTGTTCGACGGGCGCACCGGCGAGGCCTTCGACCGCAAGGTCACCGTGGGCTACAAGTACGTGCTCAAGCTGCACCACCTTGTCGACGACAAGATCCACGCCCGTTCGATCGGCCCCTACAGCCTCGTCACCCAGCAGCCGCTGGGCGGCAAGGCCCAGTTCGGTGGCCAGCGCTTCGGGGAAATGGAAGTCTGGGCGCTCCAGGCTTACGGTGCGGCCTACACGCTCCAGGAAATGCTCACGGTCAAGTCGGACGACGTGGTCGGCCGTACCAAGGTCTACGAAGCCATCGTCAAGGGCGACGACACCTTCGAGGCGGGCATTCCCGAAAGCTTCAACGTGCTGGTCAAGGAAATGCGCTCGCTCGGTCTCAACGTCGAACTCTCGTCGTTTGACGACAACGAGGACGACGACGGCCTGGCCGAGGCAGCCGAATAAGACGGTGGAGCGCGGCGGGGGCTTTGTCTCTCCGCCGCGCTGCCCGGCCCAACGCGCGACACAGGTTTCCCTCCCAGTGAGGATCACGCAATGAACGATCTTACCAAATTCACCAACCAGCTCGCCAAGCCCGAGACGTTTGACCAGATCCAGATCGGTCTGGCCTCGCCCGAGCGCATCCGCAGCTGGTCCTTCGGCGAAATCAAGAAGCCGGAAACGATCAACTACCGCACGTTCAAGCCCGAACGCGACGGTCTCTTCTGCGCCCGCATCTTCGGTCCCGTGAAGGACTACGAATGCCTGTGCGGCAAGTACAAGCGCATGAAGTACAAGGGCGTCGTCTGCGAAAAGTGCGGCGTCGAAGTGACCGTGACCAAGGTGCGTCGCGAGCGCATGGGCCACATCGAACTGGCCGCGCCCGTCGCGCACATCTGGTTCCTCAAGTCGCTGCCTTCGCGCATCGGCCTGCTGCTCGACATGCAGCTCAAGCAGCTTGAGCGCATCCTCTACTTCGAAAGCTACGTGGTCATCGAGCCGGGCATCACCCCGCTTGAGCGCTACCAGCTGCTGACCGAAGACGAACTGCTCGACGCGCAGGACGAATATGGCGAAGACGCCTTCTCGGCCGGGATCGGCGCCGAGGCGGTCAAACAGATGCTCATGGACCTCGACATGGTTCAGGAGCGCGAGGACCTGCTCAAGGAACTCGCCGAGACCAAGTCGGAACTCAAGCCCAAGAAGATCATCAAGCGCCTCAAGGTTGTCGAATCGTTCATCGATTCGGGCAACCGTCCGGAGTGGATGATCCTCGACGTCGTGCCGGTCATTCCGCCCGAACTGCGCCCGCTGGTGCCGCTCGATGGTGGCCGCTTCGCGACCTCGGACCTGAACGACCTCTATCGCCGCGTCATCAACCGCAACAACCGCCTCAAGCGCCTGATCGAACTGCGCGCGCCCGACATCATCGTGCGCAACGAAAAGCGCATGCTTCAGGAAGCCGTTGACGCGCTGTTCGACAACGGTCGCCGTGGCCGCGTGATCACGGGTGCCAACAAGCGCCCGCTCAAGTCGCTGTCCGACATGCTCAAGGGCAAGCAGGGCCGCTTCCGTCAGAACCTGCTCGGCAAGCGCGTCGACTATTCGGGCCGTTCGGTCATCGTGACCGGCCCGGAACTCAAGCTGCACCAGTGCGGCCTGCCCAAGAAGATGGCGCTCGAACTGTTCAAGCCGTTCATCTACGCGCGTCTGGATGCCAAGGGTCTGTCGATGACCTTGAAGCAGGCCAAGAAGTGGGTCGAAAAGGAACGCAAGGAAGTCTGGGACATCCTGGACGAAGTGATCCGCGAACACCCGGTCATGCTCAACCGTGCGCCCACGCTGCACCGTCTGGGCATCCAGGCCTTCGAACCCGTGCTGATCGAAGGCAAGGCGATCCAGCTTCACCCGCTCGTCTGCTCGGCCTTCAACGCTGACTTCGACGGCGACCAGATGGCCGTCCACGTCCCGCTCAGCCTCGAAGCGCAGCTCGAAGCGCGCGTGCTGATGATGTCGACCAACAACATCCTCTCGCCCGCCAACGGCAAGCCGATCATCGTGCCTTCGCAGGACATGGTGCTGGGTCTGTACTATCTGTCGATGGACCGTCAGGGCGAGCCGGGCGAAGGCATGCTGCTGGCCGACATGGCCGAAGTGCACCAGGCGCTGTTCGCTGGCGCTGTCACCATGCACACCAAGATCGTGGCGCGCGTTCCGCAGACCGACGAGGACGGCAAGACCTACCTCAAGCGCTATGAGACGACGCCGGGCCGCATGCTCATCGGCGAGTGCCTCCCCAAGAGCCACACGGTTCCCTTCGAGCTGGTCAACCGCCTGCTCACCAAGAAGGAAATCGCCGACGTCATCGACCAGGTCTATCGCCACACCGGCCAGAAGGAGACCGTCCTTTTCGCCGACGCGATCATGAGCCTGGGCTTCCGCAACGCGTTCAAGGCGGGCATCTCGTTCGGCAAGGACGACATGATCATCCCGGCGGCCAAGGATGCCTTCGTGGCCGAGACCAAGGAACTGGTCGCCGACTACGAGCAGCAGTACCAGGACGGCCTGATCACCCAGCAGGAAAAGTACAACAAGGTGATCGACGCCTGGAGCCGCTGCGGCGACCAGGTGGCCAGCGCCATGATGGACGAGATCCGCGCGACCCCGGTGGACGAGCATGGCCGTGAAAAGCCGATCAACTCGATCTACATGATGAGCCACTCGGGCGCCCGTGGTTCGCCGACCCAGATGAAGCAGCTTGCCGGTATGCGCGGCCTCATGGCCAAGCCGTCGGGCGAAATCATCGAAACGCCGATCATCTCGAACTTCAAGGAAGGCCTGACCGTCCTTGAATACTTCAACTCGACCCACGGCGCCCGTAAGGGCCTGGCCGATACCGCACTCAAGACGGCGAACTCGGGGTACCTGACCCGCCGTCTGGTCGACGTGTCGCAGGACTGCGTGGTGACGGTGAACGACTGCGGGACCGAGCGGGCGCTGGAAATGCGCGCGATCGTCCAGGGCGGTTCGACCATCGCCTCGCTGGGCGAGCGTATCCTGGGCCGCACCCTGGCCGAGGACCTGATCGAGGCCAAGACCGGCGCGGTGATCTGCGAGAAGGGCACCCTGCTCGACGAACCCGCCGTGGCGCGCATCGAAGCCGCCGGTGTCCAGTCGGCGCGCATCCGCTCGCCGCTGATCTGCGAAGCGCCCCAGGGCGTGTGCGGCACCTGCTATGGCCGCGACCTCGCACGTGGTACGCCGGTCAACATCGGTGAAGCGGTTGGCGTTATCGCTGCCCAGTCGATCGGTGAACCCGGTACCCAGCTGACCATGCGTACGTTCCACATCGGTGGCGCCGCGCAGGTCAACGAACAGTCGCACCTCGAATCGATCTGCGACGGTACCGTCCACTACCGCGACATCCCGACGATCACCGACAGCCGCGGTCGCCGCCTGTCGCTCGCCCGCAACGGCGAAATCGTGATCATGGACACCGATGGCCGCGAACGCGCGATGCACCGCGTGCCGTATGGTACCCACCTGCTGCACGAAAACGGGGCGACGGTTACCCAGGGCCAGCGTCTGGCCGAGTGGGACCCGTTCACCCTGCCGGTGATCACCGAAAAGCCCGGTATCGTCCGCTATCAGGACCTTATCGATGGCCGCACGCTGACCGAACAGGTCGACGAAGCCACGGGTATCGCCCAGCGCGTCGTGACCGAAAACCGCGCCGGTGGCCGCGCCAAGAAGGAAGACCTGCGTCCGCGCATGACCCTGCTTGACGATGCCTCGGGTGAAACCGCGCGCTACATGCTGGCGCCGGGCACCACCCTGTCGGTCGAGGACGGTCAGGAAGTCCAGGCCGGTGACGTTCTGGCCCGTGCCAGCCGCGAAGCCGCCAAGACCCGCGACATCACCGGTGGTCTTCCGCGCGTTGCCGAACTGTTCGAAGCGCGCAAGCCCAAGGACAATGCGGTCATCGCCAAGGTCTCGGGTCGCGTCGAATTCATTCGCGACTACAAGGCCAAGCGCAAGATCGCGATCATCCCGGAAGAGGGCGAACCGGTCGAGTACCTGATCCCCAAGTCGAAGGTGATCGACGTTCAGGAAGGCGACTACGTCAAGAAGGGCGACAACCTGATCTCGGGCTCGCCCGATCCGCACGACATTCTCGAAGTCCTCGGCGTCGAGGCTCTGGCAGAATACCTCGTGGCGGAAATCCAGGAAGTCTACCGCTTGCAGGGCGTGAAGATCAACGACAAGCACATCGAGGTGATCGTTCGCCAGATGCTGCAAAAGGTCGAGATCACCGACGGTGGCGACACCACCCTGCTGCCGGGCGAACAGGTCGATCTGGAAGAAATGAACGAAACCAACGCCAAGCTTGGCGCCGGTTTCCGCCATGCCGAAGGCAAGCCGGTCCTGCTCGGGATCACCAAGGCTTCGCTCCAGACGCGTTCGTTCATCTCGGCCGCTTCGTTCCAGGAAACCACCCGCGTGCTCACGCAGGCGGCCGTGGAAGGCAAGCGCGACAGCCTGATCGGTCTGAAGGAAAACGTCATCGTCGGCCGCCTCATCCCGGCCGGCACCGGCGCGGGCATGAACCGCATGCGCGTGGCGGCCAACAGCCGCGACGCGGCCCTGCGGGCTGCCAACCGTCGCCTTCAGGAAGCCCTGATCGCGCCGCGTTCGGCTGCTGAAGAGCATGCCGCCGAACTGGCACAGGGCCCGGAAGCGGCTGCCTATGGCAACGATCCGCTGGCTGCCGTTGAAGGCGAAACCCACGGCACCGATGCGGACGCCGCGGACTACCTGATCAAGGGCGACGAGGACTGAGGTTCTCTGACCTGACGACAAAGAGGCCCCGCCGGGAAACTGGCGGGGCTTTTTTGTGCCTGCGGACGGCGAGGAGCCTCCGACAGGCTGGCGTGACAGGGGAACGCGCCGATGGTATGGCCGCGTCACTATGTCGACGCAGCTTCAGGAAATCGCCCCCGAGTCCGCTCAGGAGACCCCCCAGGCGCTGGTGGAGCGGCTGGCCCGCGCCGGTCGCGCCGCGCAGGCCAAGCTCGCGCGTCTCCCGTCGGAGGCCAGGGAAGCCGCGCTCAAGCTGGCCGCGCAGGCCCTGCGCCGGGCCGAGCCGGAGATTCTGGCGGCCAATGCCATCGACATGGCCAATGGCGAGGCACGCGGGCTGACCGGCGCGCTGCTCGACCGCTTGCGGCTCGACCCCGCGCGTCTGGCCGCGATGGCTGATGCCGTGGCGCAAGTTGCCAGCCTCGAAGACCCTGTCGGGCAGATCATCGACAGCCGCAGCCGCCCCAACGGGCTGGTGCTCGAACGTGTGCGCGTGCCCATCGGGCTGATCGGCATCATCTATGAAAGCCGCCCCAACGTGACGGCGGACGCTGCCGCGCTCTGCGTGCGCTCGGGCAATGCGGCGCTGCTGCGCGGCGGGAGCGAGGCGGTCCATTCCAACCGCGCGATCCATCAGGCGCTCGTGGCCGGGCTGGTCGAGGGCGGGGTGCCCGCCGATGTCGTGCAACTCGTGCCCACGCAGGACCGCGAAGTCGTTGGCGCGATGCTCACCGCCGCCGGGCTGGTCGACATGATCGTGCCGCGCGGGGGCAAGAGCCTCGTCGCGCGGGTTCAGGCCGATGCGCGGGTGCCCGTGCTCGCCCATCTCGATGGCATCTGCCACACGTTCGTTCATGCCGCCGCCGATCCGGCCATGGCGCAGGCCGTGGTGCTCAATGCCAAGATGCGCCGCACCGGCATTTGCGGGGCGATGGAAACCCTGCTGATCGACGCGACCTATCCTGCCGCTGCCGCGCTGGTGACGCCGCTGATCGAGGCGGGCTGCGAAGTGCGCGGCGACGCGCGCGCGCAGGCGATCGATCAGCGCATCCTGCCCGCCGGAGCCGAGGACTGGGACACCGAATATCTCGACGCCGTGCTCTCGGTGGCGGTGGTCGACGGGCTGGACGCGGCGATTGCCCATATCGCGCGCCATTCCTCGGGCCATACCGATGCGATCCTGACCGACGATGCACAGGCCGCCGCGCGGTTCCTCAATGAAGTGGACAGCGCCATCGTCATGCACAATGCCTCCAGCCAGTTTGCCGATGGCGGCGAATTCGGGCTGGGCGCGGAAATCGGCATTGCCACCGGGCGTCTCCACGCACGCGGGCCGGTCGCGCTTGAAGGGCTGACCACCTACAAGTGGCTGGTGCGGGGCACGGGGCAGGTTCGTCCTTGATTTTTTCGGCCCTGACTTCCCACCCCTGAGGCCCGCGATGTCCCGCGGCAGACCCGTGCTGACCGGCCTTCTGGGCGGCAGCTTCAACCCGGCTCATGGTGGGCATCGCCGGGTGAGCCTGTTTGCGCTTCGTGCGCTCGGGCTCGACGAAGTGTGGTGGATGGTGTCGCCCGGCAATGTGCTCAAGCCCAGTGCGGGCATGGCCGGCTTGCCCGCGCGCTATGCCTCGGCCAGCCGGGAGGCCCGCCGCGCACCGATTCGGGTGACCGCGATCGAGCGCGAGCTGGGCACGGTCTATACGGTCGACGCCTTGCGCGCGCTGGTCCGCCGTTATCCCCGGCGGCGCTTCATCTGGTTGATGGGGGCCGACAATCTGGCCCAGTTCCATCGCTGGAAAGACTGGCGCGGGATTGCCCGCGCGATGCCGATTGCGGTTATCGCCCGTCCGGGTTATGATGACGCAGCTATGGCGAGCCCCGCCATGGTGTGGCTGCGCCGATGGCGCCGGCGGTGCAGGCAGACGAGCGTTGGCGCCCTTGGGCCCGGATGCGGGTCCTCAGGCAGCGACGGGATGCGATCTGGTTCAGGACAATCTGGCAAGATCCGGTCTTCCGGTCGGGGAGGGTGCAAGCCCTTTGCCTGTGCGGCACCCGCGCTCATTGTCCTGCGTTTCGATCCCGATCCCCGCTCGGCAACGGCGGTGCGGCAGGCGAACCCGGATTGGGAAGCGGGCCTCGCGGGGCGGGCTTCGGTGCGGGCTTTACGCGACGGTGTGACCCATCACGCTGTCGCAAAGCAGGCTTTCGGAAGGGGCGGGCGCTGAAGCGCGCGGCCGCCTTCCTGTTTTCGGCCATGACGGATGGCTCCGGGGTGGGGCGTGCGGGAACGCACGGTCCGGTCCGGGTTTGTCCGTTCATGGATTGGTGCAATTCTTCGTGTTTTCAAATGGAGTCGATCTCAAAGCAATGACCAGTGCCCAACCCCAGCCGGCAGATGCCGGCGCCGCTTCTTCGGCCCCTTCTGCCGGCGTTCCCGCCAGCCTTCACGACCTCGTGCTTGCCTCGCTCGACGATGACCAGGCGCAGGAAGTCGTAACGATTCCGCTGGAAGGGAAAAGCTCGATTGCCGATTTCATGGTGATCGGCTCGGGCCGGTCGACCCGTCAGGTTGCGGCGATGGCCCAGAAGCTGGCCGAGCGTATCAAGCACGCCGGCTATGGCAATGCCCGTATCGAAGGCCTGCCGGCTGCCGACTGGGTGCTGATCGACGCGGGTGATATCGTCGTTCACCTGTTCCGCCCCGAAGTGCGCAGCTTCTACAACCTTGAACGCATGTGGGGCTTCGGCGACGCCGGAGCGGCCTGAATGCGCATCGGGTGATGCCGATGGCACAAATCCTCCTGCCAAAGCCGATCAATTCGCTTAAGGCAGGGGGATGTTGTTGCACATCATCGCCCGTGGAAAGATCGGCCGCTCGCCCGAGGCCGAGCTGGTCGAGCGCTATGGCAAGCGCGTGACCTGGGGTTTCAAGGTCACCGAACTGCCCGACAAGGGCGGGACGATCCCCCCGATTACGGCCACCCCCACGCGGATCGTCACCATGGACGAGCGCGGGAAGCAGCTGACTTCCAGCGAATTTGCCCGCATTCTGGGCCGTTGGCGCGACGATGGCGTGCGCGAGGCGCGCTTTCTGATCGGGGCCGCCGATGGCCATGACGAGGCCTTGCGCGACAAGGCGGACCTCCTGCTCGCCTTTGGCGCGGCAACATGGCCGCACATGCTGGCCCGCGCGATGCTGGCCGAACAGCTCTGGCGGGCGACCAGCATCATCGCTGGCCACCCCTATCACCGCGAAGGATGATCGCGCGGCGCCTCTCTGGCGCGTCGGCGCGGGCGCAGCGGGCCGGGCTCGTGCTGGCTGGCGGCGCGCTGGCGGCGCTGGCCCTGTGGCAGGTTGCCGGGGCGCAAGCGGGCGCGGCCTATCAGAGCGCGGGGGAGGCGGGGCAAGCCTTGCGGCAGGCCCAGGCCGCGCTGGTCGAGGCGCGCACGCGTGGGCAGACGCTGGAGGCACAGGCCCGCGCCGCCACTGCCGCTGCCGACAAGACCGCGCGCGAGGCCGCCGCGATTGCCGCACGCATCCAGCAGTCCGAAGCCGAAATCCGCATGGGCGAGGCACGCATCGCCCTGATCGACCGTGAACGCGCCGATCTGCGCGCGCGCATGGCCGCGCGACAGGAACCGGTCGTGCGGCTGACCGCCGCGCTCGAACTGATGGCGCGGCGCCCGCTGGCCTTCAGCCTGATGCGGGCGGATTCGCTGCGCGAGACGGTCTACTTGCGCGCCGTGCTCGAAACCATGTTGCCGCAGGTCCGCCGCAGCACGGCGCCCTTGCGCAGCGCCATCGTGCGCGGACGGGCCTTGCAGGAGCAGGCCCGCAGCGAAGGCCAGCGCCTGCGCGCGAGCGCGGTGACGCTGACCCAGCGCCGCACCGATCTGGCCGCGCTCGAAAGCCGCCAGCGCATCACCAGCCGCGCGGCCAATGGCAATGCCTCGCGCGAGAACGACCATGCCCTCGCACTGGCCGAACAGACCCGCGATCTGGCGGCCCTGATGCAGCAACTGGGGCGCGAGGGACAGATGCGCGACCTGCTCGCCGCGTTGCCCGGTCCGGTCCAGCGGCCCGACCATCCCGGTGCGGTGCTGATGGTCGAGGACGCCGATCCCTTGCAGCGCGAGGCGCAGCATCTGGCCTGGATCCTGCCGGTGGCGGGCCGGGTCACGACCGGCTTTGGCGAGCAGGGGGCGACCGGCGCGGCGCAGGGGCTGACCATCGCCCCGGTGCCTTCGGCCCAGATCGTTGCCCCGGCCGCGGGGCGGGTGGCCTTTGCCGGGCCCTATCGCGGCTATGGCCAGATCGTGATCGTCGAGCACGACGGGGGCTGGACCTCGCTGATAACGGGGATGGGGCGGATCGACGTGGGCGTGGGCGACAAGGTGGTGCAAGGTTCGCCACTGGGCATTGCCGCGCCCGCCCGTCCGCAAGTGACGGTCGAGCTGCGCAAGGATGGCGCGCCGATCAATCCGCTGGGAGTCCTGCATGGG
>Ga0075011_10000709_pt1 | contig 17612 bp, 12 predicted proteins | sample TARM_MetaG_T_14_FD_72354 | JGI IMG/M metagenome (GOLD analysis project Ga0075011, IMG submission 72354) | Freshwater microbial communities from Pennsylvania, USA, analyzing microbe dynamics in response to fracking - TARM_MetaG_T_14 | ecosystem: Environmental > Aquatic > Freshwater > River... | reverse complement strand
CCAAATGGCCCGCCCCCAAATGGTCCGCCAAAGCCGCCTTCATCGCCAAAGCGCGAGGCCATCGCGCCGAACCAGCCACCATGGCGGCCTTCCCCCCGGCCTTCGCGACCACCATGGTGTCCATGGTGGCCAAACATGCCCCGTCCGGGGCGGCATCCTTCAAATCGCATCGGCGTTCCTTTCATCACGATATCACTAAGATATATCTTAGCAGCATCTTTACAAGGCCCTTGCAAAAATTTTCGGGAATTTTTCCGCCAAGGCTCCTATCTCACCGCCAATGGCCGATCTTTTCGCCCCGCCCCCGTCCGAAACACCCCGCCACACGCCCCAGACCGGCGGCCCGCTGGCCGACCGCCTGCGTCCGCGCGCGCTGGCCGAGGTGATCGGCCAGAGCCACCTGACCGGCCCGGACGGCGCGATCGGGCGCATGGTGGCCGCCGGCAAACTCTCCTCGATGATCCTCTGGGGCCCGCCGGGCACCGGCAAGACCTCGATCGCGCGGCTGCTGGCCGATGCGGTGGGCATGCGCTTCATCGCCATCAGCGCGATCTTCTCGGGCGTGGCCGACCTCAAGAAAGTCTTCGCCGAGGCCGAGGCCATGGCCCTGACCGGACGGCGCACGCTGTTGTTCGTGGACGAGATCCACCGCTTCAACCGCGCCCAGCAGGACGGCTTCCTGCCCGTGGTCGAGAACGGCACGATCACACTGGTGGGCGCGACGACCGAAAACCCCAGTTTCGCACTCAACGCCGCGCTGCTCAGCCGCGCGCAAGTGCTGATCCTGCACCGGCTCGACGCGGGCGCGCTGGGTGAACTGCTGCGCCGCGCGGAAGAGGAAACCGGCCTTGCCCTTCCCCTCACGCCCCCCGCGCGCGAGGCGCTGGTCGCCTCGGCCGATGGCGACGGGCGGTTCCTGCTCAACCAGGTCGAGATGCTGCTCGACGTGGACCTTCCCGCCCCGCTCGATCCCGAGGCGCTCTCGAAATTCCTGATGCGGCGCGTGGCGGTCTACGACAAGGACCGCGACGGGCACTACAACCTGATTTCCGCGCTCCACAAGAGCCTGCGCGGCTCGGACCCGCAGGCCGCGCTCTATTATCTGGCGCGGATGCTGGTGGCGGGCGAAGACCCGATGTACGTGCTGCGCCGCCTCGTGCGCTTTGCCAGCGAGGATATCGGCCTGGCCGACCCGCAGGCGCTGATCCAGTGCCTTGCGGCCAAGGATTCCTACGAATTCCTCGGCTCGCCCGAAGGCGAACTGGCCATCGTCCAGGCCTGCCTCTATTGCGCCAGCGCGCCCAAGTCGAACGCGGCCTATGCCGCGATGAAGGCTGCGTGGAAGGCCGCGCGCGAGACCGGTTCGCTCAGCCCGCCCCCCTCGATCCTCAACGCCCCGACCAAGCTGATGAAGGACATCGGCTATGGCAAGGACTATGCCTACGACCACGACGCCCCCGACGGCTTTTCGGGCGCAGACTACTGGCCCGAAGAGATGGGCGCACGCACCTTTTACCGCCCGGTCGAACGCGGCTTCGAGCGCGAGATCGCCAAGCGCCTCGACTGGTGGGACCGCAAGCGCCGCGAACGCCGCGGCGAAAGCTGACCCCACTTTCCCCGATCTTGCCCCGCATCAGGGCTGGACGACGGGCCCGCGCTCCGGCTATGCGCGCACAGACCATTCGCGCCCCGCGCGACAGGCCGGCTTAGCTCAGTTGGTAGAGCACCTGATTTGTAATCAGGGGGCCACGGGTTCGAATCCTGTAGCCGGCACCATTTTTCGCGCGCCCCGCGTTCGCCCAGGCCTGGCATCGTTCCCCCCGTTACGCCCCGCTGGGCGCTTGCGCCTTGCGCTTGCCGCATGGGCGCGGCGCCCAACGGCCCATATTCTGCCTCCGGCCTAAACCATCGTCCTAGCCTGATTGACGCCCTTTCCGGGCGGGCGCGACTTGCCATACCACAGGGCAACCGGCCCATTCCAAGGCCGGGACCGGGCGAAATCATGGCACAGCTTTTCACGCCAGTTCGATGAGCGGGACGCGCGCGCCCCTTTGGCGCCCGGCCCGGCAACATGGCGCTTGCTCGATTGTGCCGGACCAGGAGAATGAAAATGGAAATTGGTGTTTTCTTGCCCATCGGCAACAATGGCTGGCTGATCTCCGAAAACGCGCCCCAGTACATGCCCACGTTCGATCTCAACAAGGAGATCGCGCTCAAGGCCGAAAAGTACGGACTCGATTTCATCCTGACGATGATCAAGCTGCGCGGGTTTGGCGGCAAGACCCAGTTCTGGGAACACAACCTGGAGAGCTTTACCCTCATGGCCGGGCTGGCGGCGGTGACCGAACGGGTGAAGATCTATGCAACGGCCGCCACGCTGGTGATGCCGCCCGCGATTGTTGCGCGCATGGCCTCCACCATCGATTCGATCAGCCATGGCCGCTTCGGGCTCAACCTCGTGACGGGCTGGCAGAAGGCCGAATACGACCAGATGAACATGTGGCCGGGCGACGAGCACTATGCCCGCCGCTACGACATGCTCGGTGAATATGCCCGGATCCTGCGCGACCTGTTCGAGACCGGCGTGTCGAATTTCAAGGGCGACTACTTCGAAATGACCGACTGTCGCGTCAGCCCCCGCCCCCAGGCGGACATGAAGATCATCTGCGCCGGATCGTCGGACGAGGGGCTGGCCTTTGCCGCCGAATATGCCGATTATTCGTTCTGCTTCGGCAAGGGCGTCAACACGCCGACCGCGTTCCGGCCGGTCAACGAACGGCTGGCCCGCGCAACTGCCAAAACCGGGCGCAAGGTCGACACCTTCGTGCTGATGATGATCATCGCCGATGAAACCGACGAGGCAGCCGAAGCCAAGTGGCTCAGCTATTGCGCGGGGGCCGATCAGGAAGCGCTCAAGTGGCTGACCAACCAGTCGGCGGCCAACAATGTCTCGGCCACGACCAATACCCGCCAGATGAGCGACGCGACCTCGGCGGTGAACATCAACATGGGGACGCTCGTGGGGTCCTATGCGAAAGTGGCCGGGATGCTCGACGAGATGGCGCAAGTCGAGGGGACGGGCGGCGTGCTGCTGACGTTCGACGATTTCCTCAAGGGCGTCGAGGACTTCGGCACGCGGATCCAGCCGCTGATGAAGACCCGCGCCGGCGTGCAGGTCACCGAGGCGGTCTGATCTTTCCCGCACGCGCCGGGCGGGTCACTCTTGCCGAATCATCGGGTGGGGATAAGGGGTTATCCGGGAATGTCCGAATGCCCCGCCCCTTGGCGGCGGCAGGCATCCATCGACGGGACCCGTGCGGCATGGCCACCGAGATCAGCGATTTCTGGACCGATCCCCACGACGACGGGCGTTCGCTGCTCGAACTGGTCGCGCTCAAGGCCAATGACGGCATCTGGGGCTGGGACGTGCCGACGGGCCGTTCCTTCTATTCGGCCCGCTGGTGGGATCTGGTCGGATTGCCTGCCGATCACCGCGATGCCGATATCGATGTCTTCTTTTCCCTGCTCCATCCCGATGATCGCGCCCCCGTGCGCGCGATGCTTGCCGATTTCATCGCCAACGCGCGCAGCGATTACCGGGCCCAGTTCCGCCTCCGGCACAGTTCGGGGGAGTGGCGATGGATCCTTTCAAGCGGGTCAGCCCAGCGCGATGCCTCGGGCCATGCGGTCCGCATCGCGGGCACCCACACCGACATCACCGACCGGGTCGAGGCCGCCAACCGCCTCGAGCATCTGGTCGCCCAGCGCACCAGCGACCTGGCCGCCGCGCGCGACCGGGCCGAAATCGCTGCGGCCTCGACCGCCCGGTTCCTTTCGGCCACCAGCCACGACATCCGCCAGCCGCTCCAGGCGATGGCGCTGTTGCTGCGCAACCTCCAGCAGGAAGTACACAGCAAGGCCGCGCTCGACACCATCGCGAGCATTCGCCGCTCGCTGGGATCGAGCATGGAACTGCTCGACGACCTGCTGGAATTCAGCCGCCTCGATGCGGGGGCCTTGCGCCCCGAAATGGGGCCGATCAAGATCCAGTCGCTGTTTCGCGGCGTGCTCGACAGTTTTTCCGCCGAAGGGCAGGAGCGCGGATTGCGGCTGGTCGTGCGCGACACCCCGCTGGTCGGGCGTTCCGACCCCCGCCTGCTCACGCGCATCTTGCGCAATCTGGTCAGCAACAGCTTCAAGTTCACCCAGCGCGGAACGATCCTCGTGGCCGCACGCCCGCGCGGGGACAGGATCCGTATCGAGATCTGGGACACGGGCCGGGGCATTCCCGAAGGAATGCAGCGCCAGATTTTCTGGGAGTTCACCCAGGCCGGGCCTGCGTCGAGCGACCGCACCGTCAATGGCCTGGGGCTGGGGCTGGCCATCGTCGAGCGGCTGGCCCGCCTGATGCGCCACGAAATCGGCGTGCGCTCGGTGGTCGATCGTGGTTCGGTGTTCTGGATCGATCTTCCCCGCCTCCCCCTCGACGCTGCCGAGGATCACCACGAACCGGCCGAACCGCCCGACCATCCGCTGGGATGCCGGGTGGCCGTCGCGGAAAACGATCCGCAAGTCGCAGAGGCCTATCTGCGCGTGCTGCGGGCCTGGGGCTGCAAGGTGCTGGTCGCGCGCTCGGGCGCGGAGTTGCTGTCACGGATCGCCAACCAGCCACCCGACCTGCTGATCGCCGATTGCCATCTCGATGGCCAGATGAACGGCTTCGAGCTGTTCGATGCCCTCGAACAGCGTTTCGGGCGCCCGTTTGCCGGTGTGGTGATTTCGGGCGATCACAATTTCGAATGGATGCGGACGATCAACCGGGCGCGCCGGCGCATCCTCAACAAGCCGATCCTGCCCGATGTGCTCAATGCCGTGCTTCATGCCGAACTCGAACGGCCCGAACTCCAGCGGTATCGCCAGACCTAGGCGGCTTGGACACAGTCCGCCCGGCCTGAAAGCGCGCTAGCTGCGATAGCCCAGACGCTCGACCGCGCGCAGCAACTGAACGCGGTTGTTGACACCATAGAGGCGCATGACGGCAGAGAGATGGGTTTTGACCGTCCCCTCGCTCATCGACAGGTTGTGGGCAATGACCTTGTTGGCCTGCCCCTGGAGCGTGAGCGACAACACCTCGTGCTGGCGGCGGGTGAGGCGCGGGACCGCCGGGGACGACAGGGCATCGGGAGCAGGCGGGCTGAGCGGCTCGCCCCGCCTGCTCCCGATGCCCTGTTGCCCGATACCCTGTCGCCCAATACCCTGCCCTCCGATACCATTTCCTCCGATACCCTGCCCCCCGATGCCTCCGATCCCGCCGATGATGCCATCGGGCAGGAACACACCGCCATCGAGGATGACCTGCACCGCACCCAGCAGCTCGGACACTTCCGAGGCCTTGGTGATGTAGCCCGAGGCCCCCGCGCGCAAGGTGTCGATCACGTCCTCGGCATCCCCCGAAGCCGACAGGATCAGCACCGGCAGGCGGCCATGGTTCTGGCGCAGCAGGCGCAGACTTTCAGGCGCGCTCAGCGTGGGCATGTGGAGATCGAGAATGACGATGTCGGGCATCCATTCGGGGAGCACGGCCATGAGATCCTCGAAGGTGCTCGCAACGCGCACTTCGGCCACCTCGTCGAATTGCTCCAGCGCCCATTGCAGGCCACTGCGGAAGATCGGGTGATCGTCGGCAATCAGGAGGCGCAGGGCAGCCGATGCCACCCCGACACGGGACAACGAACGCGGCATGCAGTCCGCACCGGACCGCTCCTGGGGGCTATCGAGCATGGCATTATTCTCTACCGATCATGGGCCATGTCAACCGCTTATGCCGCGATGCAGCATGCCCGGCCCGGCTCCCTCGCCACGCGCGATGCCACCTCAACCAAGGGAATAGTCAGCAAGTTTAGAAGCATGGTTCCCTGACCGGTGTTACCCAGACCGGGCACTTGCGAACAGAGACAGCCGGCCACGACAAGGACCGCCCCGAAAGCGGCCTGTCATGGTGCCTGCCACGTTGACCGTCACGTTGTCTGTCACAGGGCAAGCGCGCCGATACCGCATCAGATTTACGCCTGTTTTTCTTGTCTCGACAAAACAAGCGCCTGCAAAAGGCCTAGTGGGGAAATCGTCGTCATGCGTGCAATCCGACTTCACAGATCCGTCTCCGTTCCTGCTCCCGTTCCGGTCTGGACGCTCGTGGCATGGGCAGGCGCGGCGGCCTTTGCCACGCCGGTATGGGCCGCCGACGCGGATACCACGACCGGATCCCTGACCGAGATCACCGTCACCGCGCAGAAGGTGAACACCAAGCTGCAAAAGACGCCGATCGCCATCACCGCGCTCTCGCCCGAGCAAATGGCCAATGCCAATATCCGCTCGATCCAGGATCTCGACAAGCAGATCCCCGGCATGACCGCCACCAATGCCGGCCCCTATCCGATGAATGTCACCATTCGCGGGGTCGGCTATGACGGGGTCCAGAACAACAGCGCCCAGCCCGGTGTCGCCTTCGTCGAGAACGGGGTCTATGTCGCCAGCCCGGTCGCGCTGACAGCCGGGTTCATCGATCTGGGCCAGCTGGAAGTCCTGCGCGGACCGCAAGGAACCGTGAACGGCCAGAACGCCGATGGCGGCGCCATCAACGTCACCACCATCGCTCCGGCGCTGGGCCAGCTCACGGGCGCTGCCGAAGCGAGCTATGGCAGCTACAACTACAATCGCGAACGGGCGGTCATCAACCTGCCGGTGGGCGATACTTTCGCCTTGCGCGCCGCCTTCCAGCACGACGCGCACGATGGCTGGTACAAGGCCCCCAACCAGCCCGCCGCAGGGGGCAACGTGGGCAGCCAGAACAGCTATACCGGCCGTATCAGCGCCCTGTGGCAGCCCACGGACAGGTTCAGCCTCAATCTCTGGGCTGAATTCTTCAGCAACGATTCGAATGGCCTGGCCATTCGCAACATGTACGACACGACCGCCGATATCCGCTCGACCAGCAACGACTACCCCACCCCGCAGGCCGTGCGCAGCCGCATCGTGGCCGGCACCGCCGCCTATGACCTGGGCTTTGCGACGATCAAGTCGATCACCAGCTTCCAGTATGTCTCGATGCAGGCCGCCAACTCGGGCGACATGGTCAACCGTCCGCTCGCCCTCGCGCTCTATGGCTACAAGGACGAGGAACCGGTCAAGCTGACGCAGAACCACTCGGTGACCGAAGAGATCAACATCTCGCACTCAGGCGGCAAGGTCGACTGGATCGCGGGCGCGTTCTTCCTGCACACCTGGGGCATCGAGCACTATTTCGAGACCCAGCAATCCTCGACCGACCGGATCGACTACACGCCCAGTTTCTCCGCCAATGCGGGGGAACAGGCCGCGCTCTATGCCGCCGGGCTGGCCTTCGAGAGCAACTCCAGCTCCAGGCGTACCTCGGTGGCGGGATATGGCCAGGCCACGCTGCATCTGGGCAGCCACATGCGCCTGACCGGCGGCCTGCGCTACAGCTGGGACAAGTACACCGCCAATACCTCGACCTTCTACATCGTCCCGGTGCCGATGCTCAGCCAGTTCAGCAAGGTGACCGGCAAAGTCTCCGCCGAATACGACTTTGCCCGCAGCTCGACGGTCTATGCCAGCTTCTCGACCGGGGTAAAGCCGGGCGGCACCAACCTCAATCCCAATGCCACCGTGGTGCCCAGTTCATTCAGCCACGAGTTCGTGCGCGCCTACGAGATCGGCGCCAAGAACGAGTTCTTCAACCGCACCGTGCGCCTCAACGTTTCGGCGTTCTATAACGATTACCGCAATCTCCAGGCAGATTCGGAAGATCCCATCCCCTATCAGGGCGGCATGACCAATGTGCCCAAGAGCCATGTCTGGGGCGTGGAAGGCGAAGCGGCAATCAAGCTTCCCTACGGCTTGCGCATCGATGCCAATGCCACCGGGATGTGGAGCAAGGTCGACAGCGATTTCGAGGTGATCGATCCCTACACCGCCCAGATCATCAACCGCGACACCGGCGGACCGAACCTGGGCAACAACCTGGCCCTGCGCGCACAGGCCTTCACCAATATCAAGGGCAACGAACTGGGCCGGGTGCCGCATTTCTCGACATCCGCCTCGATCAGCAAGACCACCGACATTCGCGATCTGGGCACGCTCGATCTCTTCATCCAGGCCAATTACCGCTCGGCGTTCTGGTATCGCGTGTTCAACAATCCGCTGGTGGACCGCGTGCCGCATCAGTTCCTGATGAACCTCAACGCCCGCTTCCAGCCCCGGCACGGGCCCTGGTACGTCGAACTCAATGTCACCAACCTGCTGGGCAGCGACGCGATCGATGCCCGCTATGCCGAGAATTTCGGCGTGGGCGGCGTGTTTGAATCGGTCGTGCCGCCCCGGCAGGTCATCGGGAGGCTGGGGATCAAGTTCTGATCCCCCTCTTTGGCCACGCCGCCTAATCTTTCGGCTTATGCCGATGGGATGGCTTGGCACCGACGCTGCCCGCCATACAAGTTTGATCCAGATCAAATCAGTTTGGCGGGGCAAGTGGCGGGCATGGGCGCAGACCAGCGCCCCTGCCCGCCCCGTCCTCGCCCCACTCTGGTTCAACCGCCTGTTTTCAAAGACAAGCAAAGGTTCCCTCATGTCCTCCCTCCCTCCCCTTCCCGCCAGGCCTGAACCGCTGGGCGTCGATCCGGCGACAACGGCGGTCATCGTGATCGACATGCAGAATGCCTATGCCTCGCCCGGCGGTTATGTCGATCTGGCCGGGTTCGACATAACCGGCGCTGCCCAAACGATCACGAAGATCGCCAAAGTGCTCGATGTGGCACGGGGCGCCGGCATCCCGGTGGTCTACCTCCAGAACGGCTGGGATCCCGACTATGTCGAGGCTGGCGGTCCCGGATCGCCCAACTGGCACAAGTCCAACGCCCTCAAGACCATGCGCCAGCGCCCGGACCTTGCAGGTACACTGCTGGCACGCGGAACGTGGGACTATGACATCGTCGATGCGCTCCAGCCCCAACCCGGCGACATCCGTGTCGCCAAGCCTCGCTACAGCGCCTTCTTCAATTCCCAGCTCGACAGCATCTTGCGCGCACGCGGCATCCGCACGCTCGTCTTCGTGGGAATCGCCACCAATGTCTGTGTCGAATCCACGCTGCGCGACGGATTCCACCTCGAATACTTCGGCGTCATGCTCGAAGATGCCACGCATCAACTGGGCGAAGACTTCATCCAGCGCGCCAGCGTTTACAACATCGAGAAGTTTTTCGGTTGGGTGACGGGCGTGGATGCGTTCTGCGACTGGGTTGGCGCCCTCGACACCCCGACCGACAAGGAAGAAACCAATGCCCTTTGAACCGATCAATCCCCCCCAGTTTCCCACGCCCATCGCGCCCTATTCGGCCGGGGCCAAGGCCAATGGCATGGTCTTCGTCTCGGGCATGCTCGCGCTGGGCGAAGGGGGCGTCGTGCTCCATCCCGGTGATGCGGCCGCCCAGGCCCGCCACATCCTCGAAGCCATCCGCATCACCCTTGAGGCCGCAGGCGCCACGATGGCCGACATAACCTTCAATCACATCTTCGTGCGCGACTGGGCCGACTATGCCGCCGTCAACGCCGTCTATGCCGAATATTTCCCCGGCAACAAGCCGGCCCGCTATTGCATCCAGTGCTCGCTGGTCAAACCCGACTGCCTGGTAGAAATCGCCTCGATCGCCTGCACGGCGCCCGAGCCAGCCGTATGACCGGACCTTCGGGGCTCTTCTGGGAAGCCCATGGCGCCACGGAGGGGCACGCACTGATCCTCTCGGCGGGTCTGGGGGGCCATGGGGCCTACTGGAAACCGCATGTCGAGGCGCTGGGCCGCAAGGCCCGGATCATCCTCTACGACCATCGCGGAACCGGGCACAGCGCGCCGGAAACCCGCGAGGGCCTGACCGCCGACGGGCTGGGCGAGGATATCGAACGGCTGATGGACGAAATCGGCCTCGATCGCGCCGTGGTCATCGGCCATGCCGCCGGGGCGATTGCCGCGCTGGCGCTGGCGCTGCGCGCGCCCGGACGGGTGTCGGGCATTGTCTCGGTCAATGGCTGGGCACGCACCGACCCGCATTTCCGCCGCTGCATTGCCATGCGCATGGCGGTTCTGGAAGCCGGGGGCGCACAGGCCTATCTGCGCGCGCAGCCGGTCTTCCTGTTCCCGCCCAACTGGATTTCCAGCCACGATGCCGAACTGGAGGCACAGCTGCCAAGGCAGGTGGCCGAGTTCCAGGGCGAGGAAACCTTGCGCCGCCGGGCCCATGCCCTGCTCAATTTCGACATCCTCGACCGTCTGGGCGAAATCGCCACGCCCACGCTGCTGGTGGTGGCCGATGACGACATGCTGGTGCCTCCGGCCTGCTCGGACGTGCTCGCGCAAGGGCTCTCCCATGCCACGCTCGCCCGCATGCCGACCGGCGGCCATGCCTGCAACATCATCCACCCCGATGCCTTCAACCAGGCCGTGCTCGACTGGCTGGCAACCCTGCCTGCCTGACGGGAAACGGCCATGACACAGCCCGACAGGACCGGACGCATGAGCGACACCAGCTCGGCACTGAGCAACGACGACCTGATCCCCTCGCCTCCGGGCGAGCGGGACTGGGTCTGGGGCCATTACACGTTCCTGTGGCTGGGCATGGTCATCTGCATCCCGGCCTACCTGCTGGCGGGCGGGCTGATGGATCAGGGCCTGTCGCCACTGGCGGCCATCGCGGCCATCCTGCTGGGCAATCTCATCGTCCTGATCCCGATGGCGCTGATCGGCCATGCCGGCGCGCGCTATGGCATTCCCTTTGCCGTGCTGGCGCGGGCCTCGTTCGGCACGAGCGGGGCCAAGATCGCCGCCTTCGCCCGCGCGATCGTGGCCTGTGGCTGGTATGGCATCCAGACCTGGGTCGGCGGCAACACGCTGCTGGTGCTGGGGCGGCGGATCGGCCTGGGCGATCTCAAAGGCCCCCCTTTGCCGGTGGCGGGCATTTCGGCGTTCGAACTGCTCGCATTCCTGCTGTTCTGGGCGCTGCAACTGCTGGTGGTCACCAAGGGCATGCGCGCAGTGCGCCGGTTCGAGACATGGACCGCCCCGGCCAAAGTCGCCCTGCTGCTGGCGCTGTTCGTCTGGGCGATCGATCGGCTGGGCGGAATCGGCGCCACGGTTTCGCGGATCATCATGGCCGGGGGGAGTGCGGCAGGCGGCCAGTCGTTCTGGGCGCTGTTCGTGCCGGGGGTAACGGCGATGGTCGGCTTCTGGGCCACGCTGTCGCTCAACATCCCCGACTTCACCCGCTTTGCCCGCTCCCCGCGCGACCAGATGGTGGGGCAGGCGCTCGGCCTGCCGGTCCCGATGGCCCTGCTCGGCCTGGTGAGCATCGTGACCGGCTTTGCGACGACGACCGTCTATGGCGTGGCGATCCACGATCCGCTCGTGCTGGCCGACCGGATGACCGGATGGCCGGTGCTGGTGGGGCTGCTGATCATTTCGATCGACACGGTCTCGTGCAACATCGCCGCCAATCTGGTCGGCCCGGCCTATGATTTTTCCGCGATCTGGCCGCGCCATGTCAGCTATCGCGGCGGCGCGATGATCACGGCGGTGATCGGCGTGGTGATCATGCCGTGGAAGCTGGTGGCGACGAGTTCGGGCTATATCTTCACCTGGCTGATCGGCTACTCGGCGCTGCTCGGGCCGATCGGCAGCATCATCCTGATCGACTACTGGGTGGTTCGCCGCGGCCGCATCGACACCCATGCGCTCTACGACGAACATGGCGAATATACCTATCGCGGCGGCCTGAACCCGGCGGCCCTGGCGGCCCTGCTGATCGGGGTCGCCCCCAGCCTGCCCGGTTTCCTCGCGGCCGTGGCCCCGGCCATGGCCCCGGCCATTCCCGCCCCGCTTACCGCGCTCTATCCCTATGCCTGGTTTGTCGGCTTTGCGGTGAGCGGCACGGTCTATGCCCTGCTCTCGACCAGGGCCCTCCCCGCACAGCAGCCAGAGCTCTGTTCCCACTGATCGCATCCGGGTTGCCTCCGACATTCCAGAATGCAAAACGGGGGCCCCAGACGATCAGCCAGGAGACAGCGTGCACAGGGCCGGCCATTCGATTACCGCATTGGGATTGCTTGCTGTTTGGACGGGGCAGGCACACGGGCAGGACGCAGGGAGCACCGCAGGCGATGCCTGCACAGCCCCCCACAGCGCAGGCACCCGCACCATGGCCGAGCCCTTGCGCAAGATGATCGAGGCCGCGCTGGCCAGCGGCAATGCCGGGGACATCGCCACCGTGGCCCGCTACATCAAGCAGGCCAGCCCCGAAGATGCCGCGCAAATCGACTGCATGGTCGGCGAAAACACCAAGGCAGTGGCCGCCGCGCGCGTGGAAAAGCTGCGCAGGCAGCCCTGGCTGCGCGGGTGGAAGGGCGAAGGACAGATCGGGGGCACGCAATCTTCGGGCAATACCGATACTGTCTCGCTGACCGTGGGGCTCAAGCTGAGCAAGGAAGGCTGGCGCTGGACGCACAAGCTTTCGGCGCTGGTCGATTATGACAAGACCGACGGCGCGACCGACAAGAACCAGATGCAACTGGGGGTCGAATCCGACTATCGCCTCAACCAGCGCCTGTTCGTCTATGGCAGCGCGCAAGTCCTGCGAGACCGGTTTGCCGGGTTCACCTCGCAAGTCTCGCTCTCGGGCGGCGCGGGCTTCAAGCTGGTCCGCACCCCGCGCCTCACGCTCGACCTCAAGGCGGGCCCGGCCTGGCGGCGCACCGACTATATCGACCAGCCCACCGCCGATACCCTGACCGTGCTGACCGCGCTGTCCGGCAGCTGGAAGATCGCGCCCTACCTCACCTTCAGCGAGGACGCCTCGGCCCTTTCGGGCGACGGAAATGTCAACGTCACGACGCTGAGCGCGCTTTCGTTTCAGGTGAGCAAGAAGCTTTCCACGCGGGTTTCGTACCAGATCCTCTACAACACCAATCCCCCCACCGACTACAAGCCGCTCGACCGGTTGACCCGTTTCACGCTCGTCTACGGCTTTTGATTGCTGCCATGCTGCAAGACTTGACGCGGCGCACAAAAAGGGACGACCCTCGCACGCGATGAACCAGCCCTCCTCGATGTTGCATGACGGTTTCCTCCTGCTTGGCTTTGCCATGGTCTTCGTGCTGGCGTTCCGCCGCGCGGGGCTGGGCGCGACGCTGGGCTATCTCGTGGCGGGGGCCGTCGTCGGCCCGCAAGTGCTGGGCCTGGTGGGCGAGGCCGACCAGAAGATGGGCATTGCCGAACTGGGCATCACGCTGCTGCTGTTCCTCGTCGGGCTCGAACTCAATCCCTCGCGCCTGTGGCGGATGAAGCGCGACATTCTGGGTCTGGGGCTGTTGCAGGTCGTGCTGTGCGGGGCCGGCGTGGCCGCGATGATCGCGCTGGGCACCGATTTCTCGGCGACGGCGGCCATCGCGCTGGGCCTGCCGCTCGCGCTTTCGTCCACAGCGCAGGTGCTGCCGATGTTGCAGGCCTCGGGCAGGCTGCGCACGCCGTTTGGCGAGCGGACGTTCGCGATCCTGCTGTTCCAGGATCTCTCGATCATCCCGATGATCACCATCATCGGCGCGCTCAGCCGCAATCCGGCCGATGCCCATGCCCCTCCCGGATGGCAGCAGGCGCTGTTCACCATCGCGGCGATTGCCGGGCTGATCCTGGCCGGGCGCTATCTGATCCGCCCGCTGTTCCGCCTGATCGGCAATCTGGGCGAGCGCGAGATGTTCGTGGTGGCCGCGCTGTTCACGGTCATGGCCTCGGCTGCGCTGATGGAAACGCTGGGTCTTTCGACCGCGCTGGGCGCCTTCATCGCCGGGGTCATGCTGGCCGACAGCCCCTATCGCCACGAACTGGAAGCCGATGTCGAGCCGTTCCGCTCGATCCTGCTCGGGCTGTTCTTCCTGGCGGTGGGCATGATGCTCGACCTTCACGCGATTGCCGAACGCCCGCTGTTCGTGGCGATGATGGCGTTGGCGCTGGTGGGGATCAAGGCGCTGGTCATCTTCCTGATCGGGCTGGCCTTCCGCATGACGTGGCGCGGTGCGCTCGCGCTGGGCCTGCTGCTGAGCCAGGGCGGCGAATTCGGCTTCGTGCTGTTTACCCAGGCCCAGAACGCCAACCTGATCGCGCCCGAGGCGGCCAGCCTGTTCGGCGCCATCGTCACCCTTTCGATGGCCACGACCCCGTTCCTGATGGCCCTGACCAAGCCGCTGCGGGCCGATCCGGTCAAATCGGGCAAGAGCCGCGAGCGACAGGGCCCCTCTGCCGATCATGCCCATGCCCTCGTGGTCGGCTATGGCCGCTTCGGCCAGACCGTGGCCCAGATGCTCATGGCCAGCGACCTGAGCGTGACCATGGTCGATACCGACGTGGAAATGATCGACGTGGCCCAAGGCTATGGCGCCAAAGTCTATTTCGGTGACGGCACAAGGCTGGACATCCTGCGCCAGGCCGGGGCCGAGGAAGCCGCGCTGATCATGTTCTGCATGGATGGCGACCAGATGAGCGCCGGGGCGCTGGAGGCGGTGCAGCAGGCCTTCCCCAATGCGGCGATCTTCCTGCGTGCCTACGACCGGCGCGCGGTCGTCCGCCTCAAGGGCTCGCCCGCGCGCGGGGTCGTGCGCGAGGTGATGGAATCGGCCATCAAGATGGCCCGCCTCGCCCTGAACGAAAGCGGGGTGAGCGAGGAAGCGATCAAGCGCGCCGAAGACATGTACCGCGCGCGCGACAAGGAACGCCTCAAGATCCAGATCGAGGCGGGCGACTTGCGCGCCGCGCGCGACCGCATCATCACCTCGCCCCAGAGCCATGCGCCCCTATCGCCTGCCGGTGAATAGCGGCCCCTGCTCACTTCTTGCGTGAGGCCTCGAAGGCGTTGCGCGTCTTGAGGCTGGGGTCTTCGGCCCAGGGCTGATCAGGCCAGCGGTGGCGCGGATAGCGCCCCTTCATGTCCTTGACCACATCGCGCCACGAACCGCGCCAGAACGCGGGCAGGTCGGCGGTGGTCTGGATCGGGCGCCCGGCGGGCGAGGTCAGCGAGAGCAACAGCGGCTGGTGGGGCTGGCCGATAGTGGGGTGACGGTCGAGCCCGAACAGCGCCTGCACGCGCAGTTCGACCGCCGGGCCGCCTTCGTGGGCATAGTCGATGGCGTGGGTCGTGCCCGCGGGCGAGCGGAATTCGCCCGGAGCCAGCCGGTCGAGCTGGCTGCGCGCATTCCAGTCGAGCCGGTCGAGCAGGGCCTCGTGCAGGCGGCCCGCCGGAAGATCGAGGTCGCGATGGCCCTTGAGCAGCGGGGCCAGCCAGTCTTCGGCCTCGTCGAGCAGGGTCTGCGGTTCGAGGCCTTCAAGGCCCGCATAGCGCGCGCGTTCGATCAGCGCGCGCGCCGCCTTGCCCAGCGGCAGCGCATCGAGCCCCTCGCGGCGGACAACCTCGATCAGGAGCGCGGCGACGGCTGCCGGATCGGGCCTGGGATCGGGCGCCTTGCCCAGCACGATGGCGCCCAGCCGCCGTTCCAGCCGCGCCTCGACCCGGCGTTCCTGTGCGTTCCAGGTCAATGTGTGGCGCTGCTCCATGCGGTGGGCAAGCCACTGGCTGACATCCTCGTCGTCGAGCGCGAGGCCTGCCATGATCCGCGCGCCCTTCGCCTCGCCCTGCGCGTCGCCGATCACCAGCCAGCGCGCGGTCACCAGCGGCGAGGCCGGATCGAGCCGGTAGCCGCGCCCGCCCGAAGACAGCCATTCCTCGCCATTGGCCGCGCGGGGCCGCGCGATGCGGTCGGGGAAGGCTTCGGCCAGAAGCACGCCGAGCGGGGGGCCATCCTGTTCCCCCGCCCTGCCCGCAATCTGACGCTGCGCCGCCTGTGCCCAGCGCGCGGCCAGCTTGCGCGAGGCTTCGGCCCGTGCGCTGCGGTCGCCGCGCCAGCGATCATAGCGCCGGGCCAGGTCTTCGCCGCTGCCGCCAAGGCCGCGCTCCTGAAGCAAGAGGGCCAGCCGCGCAGCCTCCGCCGCTGCGCCATGCTGCGCAGCAAAGAGCAGCATGTGGGCGAGCGCAGGCTCCATCGGCAGGCGCGCCATGGCCCGGCCATGGGCGGTGATCCGCCCTTCCCCGTCGAGCGCGCCGAGCGCGGCCAGCGCGGCCTTCGCCGCCGCCATCGCGGGCGCCGGCGGCGGATCGATCCACGCCAACTGCGCCGGATCGCCCGCCCCCCACTGCGCCAGCGTGAGCGCCAGCGGGGCCAGATCGGAGGTGAGCATTTCAGGCGGATCGAAAGCGGCGCGGCCTGCGTGGGCGGCTTCCTCCCACAGGCGATAGGCCACGCCCGGCCCCTGACGCGCGGCGCGGCCCGCGCGCTGGGCAGCGGCGGCCTGACTGGCGCGCGTGGTGACGAGGCGGGTAACACCGGCCACCTTGTCGAACTCGGCCCGGCGTGAAAGCCCTGCGTCGACCACCACGCAAACGCCGTCGAGCGTCAGCGAGGTCTCGGCAATGGCCGTGGCCAGCACGATGCGGCGGCGCCCTTGCGCATCGCGCCGGATTGCCGCGCGCTGGCCCGAAGGCTCGACCTGCCCGTGCAGCGGCAGGATCAGCGCGGAAGGCAGGCGCTGGGCGAGAAGATCGGCGGTGCGTTCGATATCACGCACACCGGGCAGGAAGCCGAGGATGTCGCCGGTCTGCTCCTGCCAGGCCTGGACCACGGCATTGGCCATGGCCTGATCGGTGCGGAGCTGCGGGCTGGCCCCCAGCCAGCGGATTTCGAGCGGATGGGCCTTGCCCTCGCTCTCGATCACGCGGGCGCCGGGCATCAGCGCGGAAAAACGCGCGCCATCGAGCGTGGCCGACATGACCACCACGCGCAGATCCTCGCGCAAGACCCCTTGCGCTTCGAGCGCGAGGGCAAGGCCGAGATCGGAGTCGAGATGACGCTCGTGGGCTTCGTCGAACAGCACCGCGCTGACCCCGGAAAGCTCGGGATCGGACAGGATCGTGGCGACGAAAATCGCCTCGGTCATCACCACGACGCGGGTACGCCCCGACCGTCTGGTGTCGAGGCGGGTGACATAGCCGATGGTCTCGCCCGGTTCTTCGCCAAGGGTCTGGGCCATGCGCTCGGCAGCGGCGCGCGCGGCCACGCGGCGGGGCGACAGGACGATGACCGTGCCCGTGCACCAGGGCTGGTCGAGCAGGGCGGGCGCAAGCGCGGTGGTCTTGCCCGCGCCGGGCGGCGCGATCAGCACGGCATTGGGCCCGCTGGCGAGGGCCGCGAGCAGCTCGGGCAGGACGGCATGAATGGGAAGATCGGTCACCCGCCAGCCCTTATCGCGCGGGGGCGGGCTTGGCGAGAGTGGAGCAGAAACACCCGCGCGTGCCCGAAAGCCTGCCGCCCTCGGGACAATCCCAGGCTCGCTTTAAAAGAGCATAAACGGGCCGGTTTTACCCTCAAAGCTGCTGCGCACGGGCCCCCTTTCATGATAAACCCGGCGCCTGGCCCTCGCACCCGCAACGACGAAGGCCACCACACCCGAG
>Ga0075011_10000707_pt1 | contig 17657 bp, 18 predicted proteins | sample TARM_MetaG_T_14_FD_72354 | JGI IMG/M metagenome (GOLD analysis project Ga0075011, IMG submission 72354) | Freshwater microbial communities from Pennsylvania, USA, analyzing microbe dynamics in response to fracking - TARM_MetaG_T_14 | ecosystem: Environmental > Aquatic > Freshwater > River... | reverse complement strand
ATCTTAACATCTCTATCTATATTTAAATTTGGTTTACCTAAAAAATATTTAATAACTTTTTCTGACAACTCAAATAAATTTTTATTATCAAATTGAAAATTATAATTATTACAAATCCAACAAATCATAGCGTCTTGAGATAACTCACTTGTTGCAAATTGAAACAAATTATTCTTATTATACATTATCTATCTCCTTTTTTAATTAAGCCCCGTCCATTATACAAGATGGCGAGTAGGCGAGCCAATCTTGTATAACGGCTTTCCAGAAGAGACGAAGCGGGCGAGCTTACAGACAGTTTCGAAGCCTAGTCGCTAACTTGCTAAGAAACTGTCGCCTCGGTTAGCAAGCTCGTTGCGTCTGATGTTGTGTTATACAACGTCTTCTTTTTAAACTTACAACCATTATATTTTCTTTTATTACTCATAAAATTATTAATTATGATATATTATATATTTTTACCATTCTTTTATATTTTGTAATTGAATAATTTCATTTTTTATTTTAGAAGCCGTTTCATTAGAAAATTTAAAAAATTTAAAATTCGATTCATTTAATTCCAATTTATCTAAAGCAATTTCTTTTATTCTATCTTTTTCAGCTTCTTCATAATAAGAAAATTCCCATTTTGCATTTTTCCAACGATTCTTTATATCTACCATATAAGGAATATCTACTTCTCCTAAAGACAGTCCAAAAATTTTAATAGTGTCAATTACTAATTCATTTTTTTTATAAAATTCTTGACTTTTTAACCTACATTCTCCTACGTTTTTCTTCAAATCAGTAATATGATTTAATAAACATTTATATTCTTCAATATTGTTATAATTTTTCTGAGAATAATCAAAGTTCTCTTCTAATTCCGAAATTTTACGTTCAATCTCTTCAATTCTATCATCATTTCCATGACCAACAATTAACTCACTATAACTTCCATTACATTCCCCATGTATATAATATATCTTTTCTTCTTTTATTCCGTATATTTTTTCTAAAGTGTGAGTATAATTAAATTGTAAAAAATATTCGTTTTCTCCAAAATATATAGCATTTTTAGATGATTGCATGTATTTTTTTATTAATTTGTAGTTTTTATTAATATCTAATGTTTTTTCTATCCATTTTTCAAAATAAGATTTTATTTCTTCAGCTGTAATATTCTCTTTAATATCTAGCTCTGTATAATCATCATATTCAAGACCTAAATCAGTTATACTGGTATCAACTATAAAACTGTCATCAATCAATCCTAAATTTTTTTCAAAATCTTTCCAAAAAATATCCTCTGCTGTATAATCGAAGTCATGTGTTATTGGATGTGAGTTTTTTTGATATTTTAAATTATATGATTTACACATTTCTTCATAAAACTCCAAATGATTATTAATTAAAAAGCAACTGAAATAATAATAACTACTTGGCAATCCATGATATAAATCAAATCCATTTCCTATAATATTTAAAATCATTATTATTCTCCTTTAATTTTATCTAACTTATTTTCAATAAATATAATGTATATTATTTTTAATTCTTTACAAATTTAATGTTGCATAACGTTCTGGCTGTATGTGCAGTCCCTGAACTTAGAGAGTGACGCAGCCTGAGAGTCGTGAACGCAGTGAACCCTCGAAGCAAGTCACGTCCGCTCCTGCGGCTCTTAGTGAAGGGATTGCATATACAGTGTGTTATATACAGGTCTTGCTCGCTTTCTTTTATCGCTCAATTATTTCTGTCTTGAAGAACTTTCTTTCATTTTCAGAAGCATTCAATTTATGTCATTCTCACCTTTATTGATTTGCAGGACTTCCATATAATTACTATATATCCGTGCGTTAATTTCTAAGTCTTCAAAAATATTCCAATTACTATTCGTTCAGTTTTTTAAAGTATTGTTATATATTGAGTACCTTTATTTTTGTTTGAACTTTTTAAGTTTACTTTCTATTTTTCTATAAATTAAGGCAAATGCATAGCTTAAGCTAAGTGTACTTATCCAAATTATAGGGTAAAATAATAACTCTTCGTGGGTTATTCTTATTTTATTTAGTATTTTATCCAATAGAATAATTATTAATGCATGTATTAAATATATCTCCAAGGAATAATTTCCGATTGTTTTAAATACATTAGTTATTTTATTATTTTTTTCTATAATTACTAAAGATATTTTGTAAGCTACAAGAATTTCTATCAAGAAAAAAATAGGATTAATTGCTGTTGTTATATTAAAATAGTAACTAGGTATATTTTCATATTTAAATTGTTGTAACCCGTAATAAAAGGGAATTGTTCTTGCAATATTTAAAATCAATATTAATATTATGCCTATTTTAATATTGATAATACGAATTATTTTTTCTTTATTTTCTAAAAAATAGAATCCAAAAGCAAACCAAAATATATGACTAAATGCAAATGGCAATGATAAATTGCCATTTGCTATTATTTTTCCAAAATAGTTTATAATATCTTTCCCAAAATAACTCCATAGGTACTGCATAAAAAAAGTAGTTATCACAAGTTTTATTTTGTATTTTTTATATAATTTTAAGAACAATGGATATAGCAAATAGAATTGAAATAATATACCAAAATACCACAAATGATAAAATGTTCCGCCTGTAATTAATTTATACATTAATTTTATCGCATCAAACTCTACTTCTCTTCCTTTTATCCAATTAATAATTTCAGTACAAAAAAAATAACCGAAGGAAAACAAAATATAGATTGGCAATATTTTTGAAAATCTTTTCAGATAAAATTCTATTACTTTTTCATTAAAAACATTATGATTTTTATACAAAACTAATCCACTGATAAAAATGAAACTAGGAACGGCAAATCCTGACAAATTGTCAATATATGCCATCGATAATTGTAAAGCATTAAAAACGGAAATATTTATAAAATTCCCAGTTACATGAATAGTAATTACTGCTAAAGCAGAAATTGCTCTCAAAATATCAATTTCTAATATTTTTTCTTTTCTCATCTTTGTATTTCTCCTTTTTTGTTTTTTAATCTATAATAACCTATTATAGATTGTTCTTTATTTTAATATATCTGTACTAAATTAGACCGCTTTGTTTTTTTGGGAACACGCTATTTTCAGGTATGTTTTAGCATTTCATTATAAATAAACCTTATTTATTCAATCAGTGTATTCATTCTTTGTTTTTTGCAGGACTTGTATATAATGGACGGGGCGTGTAAGCGAAGTTGAAATTCTGGAAAAACTATAGTTTTTTTAGGAAATTCAATTTCGTTTGACACGCTAGTTAGACGAGGTTGGCGAGCATTTAAAAGCCAACCAAGACTGGCTAGCGGGGCAATCTTTGCACACGCCCCGTCCATTATACAATATGGCGAGCAGGCGAGCCAATCTTGTATAACTATGTTATATACGCAACTTCATTGCGTAATAACACCCCAATTTACCATCATATACGCATAATTTGTTGCGTAATATTTCCTACCTTAATATGCTAAGCATATTCAACCTTCTACCTAATATTTTTAATTAGATAAAACATTATTTTTCACAATTTGATTATACCTCTTTTTTTTAATAAATACAAGATTTTTGGACTTTTATTATACCATCCTTCTACCTTGAAGACAATCCTATATCAATATAAATTTCACTTATTCTTTTAATTTCAAGAAAATAAATGTTATACCAACTGTCCAAACAATTAATTCTCCCCATTTATCAGATTAACAAGCACTTTCACAATAATATCTTTCTCCTGTGGTCTACTCTCTGCTATCATCAAGGTTATTGCAACCAAAGTATTATCTGCAATTCTTTTTGTTCCATCTTCTTTATAAATCATATTATTTCTGTTCATAAAATATATGAAAATAGCTGCTGCTATTCTTTTATTTCCATCAGAAAACGAATGATTTTTAACAATAAAATATAATAAATTAGCTCCTTTTTCTTCTATACTTGGGTATACTTCTTCACCAAAAGCAGTCTGATATATTGCACCAAGTGAACCTTTAAAAGATTCATCTTTCTCATTTCCAAACAAATTACTTGTAAACTTATTTTTCATGCTTTCAATTACAGTTATCGCTTCCTCATAAGTTAATAAATATGCCTCTTTTTTTGTTGTATCTCTCAATTTTACTTCTTGATGGTCATACTCATCAAGTATTGTAAGAGCATAAGTATAATCAGAAATCACTTTTAAAAGTCCCTTAGCTTCATCTAATTCTACTTTTTGATTTTCTACTGTTCTTTCAAGTATTTTTATCGTGCTTTGTAAATCCATTAATTTTTGATTTTGCTCTTTTAATCTTTTTTCATTTATTGTATAACCTTGTATTAAATGTTGCTTTAAAAGATTTGTAGCCCAAATTCTAAATTGAGTACCTCTCTTTGAATTCACCCTATAACCAACTGATATTATTAAGTCTAAATTAAAAAATTCAATATCCCTTTTTATTTCTCTTCTACCTTCATTTTGAACTGTTGCAAAAAATGCAACTGTTGAACTTCTATTTAATTCCTCATCTTTATAAATATTTTTTATATGTCTTGAAATAACCGATTTATCTCTTCCAAATAATTCTGATATTTGATTCAGGTTAAGCCATATAGTTTCATTTTCAAGATTTACATCGATATTAATTTCTCCATCTTCTGTTTGATATAAAATTATTTCTTTGTTATTCATTTTTTCACCTCGAAATCTATATTTTTCAAATTCTTACTTATTATCTCTACTAAATTTAGCTGATTTACAAAACCTATTAATATCTATAATCTTAATTATACCACCCTTCTACCTTAAATATAATTTTCACTTGTTTTTTAATTTCAAAAAAAATAAAACCCTTAACTTAGCCAAAACTAAAATCAAGGGTTTTCTCTTATTTTTTTATTTCATACTGAAAACTATCTACTATTAAATCAGCTGTATTTTCAGGTGACAAATCAGTATTATTTATTGTCTTTACTTGAACATCTGGAATAAATTCAGATAAGTTATAATTATTATTAATATTTTTCCAAATTTCTTCATCTACTAATTTTTTATATTTTTTACGCTCTTCATTTACAACTCTTTTCAAATTTTCATTGGCGTCACACGTAAGTAAAACATATGAAATATTAATGTTTTCTTTTGTACAAATTTCTTGAATTTTATTTATAAAAGGTAAATCCTCTTTTGTATAACAATAAGTTAAAATTAATCCATTAATTTCCTGTTTCACTAAAGCTTTCAAAGAATTAACCATCAATTCTTCTCGAAACATATTAAATTCTTTGCTAAAAGGTTCAAAAAATGAAGAAGCAAAATCAAAAGTTAAATGATTATGAAATATTTTCATACCTGTTTTTTTTGATACTTCTTCTGCTACTGTTAATTTCCCAACTCCGGGTGCTCCATAAATAAATAGTAATTCCATAGTTTGTTCTCCTTTTTAGTATTTTTATAAGCTTAAACTACATATAATCTGCTAACTTCCCATGACTTTCATAATGAGTTATTTTGATAGCCTTATTTACATCATCGACAAAAACAACAGAAGGCTTGAATGCTTCTACCTCTTTTACATCCAATTGTGCATATGCCATAATTATTATCTTATCGCCTTTTTGTACACAACGTGCAGCAGCACCATTTAAACATACAATTCCACTACCTCTTTCACCTAAGATAGTGTAAGTTTCAAACCTCTCACCATTATTAATGTTAACTATAGCCACTTTTTCATATTCAAAAATCCCTGCTTTTTCTAACAATTCTTCATCAACAGTAATACTTCCTACATAATCAAGCTCTGCCTGTGTCACAGTTGCTCTATGAATTTTCCCTTTTAATTTAGTTACTAACAATATTCTCCTCCTATATGAATAATTCTCTATTATCTATTAATCTAACATTTCCAATAAAAACTCCAAGTGCTATTAAAGAATCAGATTTAATTTTCTCTATTTTTTCCAAAGTTTCTGCATCTACAATACTTATATAATCTATTTTTGCACTTTCAACTTGCCCTATAATACTTTTCCCAATTTCAATTAATCTTTCTGTATTTTTTTCGCCCTTTTTAAATTCTTCTTCCACTTTTTCTAAAATTTTATACAAAATCAAGGCATCTTCCAATTCATTGGAATTTAACCTAGAATTTCTAGAACTAAGAGCTAAGCCCTTATTAGTTCTCACAGTATCACAAGGTATAATTTCCACTGAAAAATCCAAATCTTCTACCATTTTTTTTATTATAGCCAATTGTTGAAAATCTTTTTTCCCAAAATAAGCTCTAGTGGGCTTAATCAAATTAAATAATTTTACTATTATAGTACAAACTCCTTGAAAATGACCTGGTCTAGTTGCCCCACAAAGTTCTTTGTCCAAATCTTTTAATTCTATAAAAACTTTATTTTCTTGTGGATAAATTTCTTCTTTGCTAGGAGCAAAAAGTATATCTACACCTAATTTTTCTAAAATTTTCATATCATTTTCTAAATTTGTAGGATAATTTTCCAAGTCCTCTTTAGAATTAAATTGCATTGGATTTACAAAAATACTTACAACTACTTTTTCATTTTCTTCCTTGGCTTTTTTTATCAAACTTTCATGCCCTGTATGTAAATATCCCATTGTTGGAACAAGGGCAATACTTAATGCTTCTTTTTCCCAGATTTTTATTTCTTCTTTTAATTGATTTTTTCTTGTAATTAACTTCAATTTTCCTCCTAATATAATTTTTCCAAAAGCTCATCCTTAATAGAAAAAGTATGCTTTACTTCAGGAAAAACTCCCTCTCTAACTTCCTTAATATATGTTTCAAAAGCCCTTGTCATAATATCTGAGACATTGGCATAATTTTTTACAAATTTAGGTGTAAAATCATTGAATAAATTTACTAAATCTTGCCAAACAAGAATTTGACCATCACATTCTTTTCCAGCACCAATTCCAATAGTGGGAATACTTAATTTACTTGTAATTAATTCAGCTAATTTTGCTGGAATACATTCTAGAACTAGAGCAAACGCTCCTGCTTTTTCCAAGGCTAGGGCAGATTCTAAAATACTTTCAGCACTTTGTGCATCTTTTCCTTGCACCTTAAAACCTCCAAACATATTAATTGATTGTGGAGTTAAGCCAAGATGACCCATTACAGGGATTTTAGCCTTAACAAGAGCTTCTACCTGTGGAATTATTTCTAGACCTCCCTCTAATTTTAATGCTGTTGCCCCTGTTTCCTTAATTATTCTACCAGCATTTACAAGGGCTTTTTCAACACTTATTTCATATGACATAAAAGGCATATCAATAATAACCATAGCATCTTTTGCTCCACGAACTACAGCACTACCATGATGAATCATATCTTCCACTGTTACAGACAGGGTATTCTCATAGCCTAAACAAACCATTCCAAGAGAATCACCTACTAAAATTCCATCAATATCGGATTTATCAATAAGTTTAGCCATGGAATAATCATATGCTGTAAGCATACATATTTTTTCTTTCCCTTTTTTATTTAGAAAAGTATTAATTGTTTTTTTCATATTCCCTCCTATAAAATTTTTATTTTTTAAATATCTTATTTTTTCATCCTGTGCAATCTCGTGGTTAAATGTTTTTATTATTTAGTTTTGCAACTAACCAAAATTTAAAATTTAGTACTAGTTAGTAGTAATTTCTTTAAAAAAAACTACTGAAATTTTCCTAATTTTTTCAATAGTTTTATTACTTCATCTTTCTCTTTGTCCTCTAAAATAGATAAAATCTTTTCCAAATTACGAAGATGCTTATCAAAAACCCCTTCTATTCTTTTTTTACCTTCTTCTGTTAAAGAAATCAAATAAGCACGGTTGTCTAAAGGGTCTTTTTTTCTAAGAATCAAGGCTTCTTTTTCTAAATTATCAATAATAACTGTCATAGTCCCACCACTAGAAAAGGTTTTTTCTATTATTAATTTTATTCTCATATCTCCTTTGTGATACAAAAGTTCCAATACATTAAATTGTGCTTCTGTTAAGTTAAATTTTTTCAAAATTTTACTAGTATTTCTATTAACAGATTGAGAACAACGGTTTAATATTAAAAATAATTTTAAATTTTTCTGTTCATTTAAGTTATACTCTTTTTTTTTCATGTCCATATTATACTATCCTTTAAAATTTTTTTCAATCAATCTTTTTAAAATTCCTTTTCTAAAGTTAATACAATTATATTTGAGCCACCATTTACACCATTTATAGCCCCAAAGATTCCAGAACGATGAGAAATTCCAAAACCTAAATAAGTATTTTCTAATTTTTCACTTCTAAATATATCTTCCATATTAAAAGCTAGATTAAATTCCAAATAATTTAAAAATTTACTCATATTTTTTTTCTTTCTTCTATTAAAATTTTGACTTTCTATATCCAAATACCTTGTAGTATAAGAAACACCTTCCATAAATGCAAATCTAGTTCTAACTTTATGATTCCAAGGAAATCTCGTCCAGTAAGCCTTTAAACCAATATTAAACTGAAAGGCATCTTTCCCATTTAGAAGATGTGGTTCTTGATAAGGTGCATTTTCATTTACAATTCTTTGCCTATGATAAAAAAATCCACTTTGTAAAGTAAAATTAATGTCTAAATCAAAAGCATTTTTTAATAAATATTTTTCTATACTTATACCAAACATATTATCATCTTGGTCATTGGAATTTATATTAGCTTGTATAAGTATTTGATTTAAAGAAGAAGCATAGGATTTACCATAAAAAATTCTTCCTATATATTTTGTTTCTTTTGCTTCTTCATTTGTTTCTTGTGATTGAAAATTATCTTCTACCTGTGCCACTAAAGAAAAGCATAGTAAAAAAGTAAAAATAACATATTTCATTTTTTTCTCCTTATTTTGAAATAATTTATTTTACTATAAATATACAGTATTGTCAATTAAGCTAGCAATAAAAATTCGCCTAGCTAGAATCGTAAATTAATCTAGTTAAGCGAATCAAAAAATTATAGTAACTACTTAGACATGAATAAAATTTCAGCACAAAGACTCAAAGAACACTAAGACTCACTAAGAAAAACATAAGAAATAAGTTTCTTAAAGGGTTTGCCAACGGCAAACACCCTACAAAAATTATTAATTTTTAACTATTAATTATTAATCGTTTCCTTCGTGCATCTATATTTTTCTCTTTTCTTTGTGATTATAAATTGGAATACCTGAGTAGTTACAAATATAGTTATTTAAAGCTAATTAAAATTTCTTCAAATTTATTAATAAATTCATCTATTTCTTCTTTATTAATATCTATTTTTGGAATTAATCTAAGAACTGACTTAGCAGTTACATTTAGTAGCATTCCTTTTTCCAAGGCTTCTACCCTAGTTTTTTCTGCATATTCTCCCATTTCTAAACCTAATATAAAACCTCTACCTCTTATATCTTCTATAATTTTATATTTGTCTTTCAATTCATTTAATTGCTCTCTTAAATATCTTGCATTATCTTCCACCTTAGAAATAAAATCAGAACTAGTAATCAATTCCAAAATATAATTTCCTGCGGCACAAGCTACAGGGTTCCCACCAAAAGTTGTTCCATGGTCTCCAGGAGAAAATACATTTTCCAGTTTCTCACTAACTAAAATTGCTCCTAGAGGTAGCCCACCACCTATACCCTTTGCTAAAGTAGCTATATCTGGTGTTATTCCATAAGCTTCAAAGGCAAAAAGTTCAAAAGCTGTTCTTCTTAAACCTGCTTGTATTTCATCCATAATAATTAAAAAATTATATTCTTTTTGTAATTTAAGAAGTTCTTGAACAAAGTCCTTATCTAACTCTACAATTCCACCTTCACCTTGTATTGCTTCTAAAAATATAGCACAAGTATTTTCATTTATCAAACTTTTTAAATTTTCTATGTCATTATAAACAAAGTGTTTAAATTTAGGTAGGATACTTGAAAAAGCCACTTGTTTTTCAGGTTGCCCTGTTAAGGCTAAAGCACCAGTAGTTCTACCATGAAAACCATTTAAGGCTGATAAAACTTCTACCTTATTTCCATTTATTTCTTTTCCCCATTTTACAGCCAGTTTTAAAGCTCCCTCATTAGCCTCAGTTCCTGAATTGGCAAAAAAAACTTTTTTAGCAAAGCTATTTTCTACTAATTTTTTTGCTAAAGATACTACAGGTTCACTAGCAAAGTAATTAGATAAGTGCATATATTTATCTATTTGTTCTTTAATTTTAGCATTTAATTCTTTGTGATTATGTCCTAAATGTAAAACTGCTATTCCACTAAAAAAATCTAAGTATTTTTTACCTTGTGCGTCCCATACATAAGCCCCTTCCCCTTTTACAATTTCAACGGGAATACGCTTATATGTATTTAAAATATATTTTTTATCTTCTTCATAAAACCCCATTTTTCCCCTCCTATATTATAGCTGTCTCAAACCTTCCATTATTTCTGTCTTAGAAGCTGTTTTAGCATCTACATTTTTTATAATTCTTGCAGGTGTACCTGCTACAACTACTCCTGCTGGAACATCTTGAGTTACAATTGCCCCTGCTGCTACCACAGAGCCTTTTCCTATTTTCACACCTTCTAATACAACTGCATTAGCACCTATAAGAACGTCGTCTTCCAAAATAACAGGCTCAGCACTTGGTGGCTCAATAACTCCTGCCAGTACAGCTCCAGCCCCAACATGGCAGTTTTTACCAGTGGTAGCTCTGCCACCTAATACAGCATTCATATCTATCATGGTACCATCACCAATAACAGCACCTATATTAATACTAGCACCCATCATTATTACAGCATTATTTCCAATGCTCACCTTATCTCTAATAATAGCTCCTGGCTCTATTCTTGCATTAATTCCTGTTAAATCTAACATAGGTATTGCTGAATTTCTTCTATCATTTTCTATATAATAATCTGTGATTTTATCTTTGTTTTCACTTAATATTTTATTAACTTCTTCCCATTCTCCAATTACAATTTTACTATCTGCTCCACCAAAAACTCTTGCATTATAAAAATTAACATTAGTAAAATCTCCATTAATATAAACCTTTACAGGTGTTGATTTTTTAGCATCTCTAATATACGCTATTATTTCATGTGCATTTTGTAATTCCATCCTCATCTCCCTTTTTTTTATAAGCCTAAAATATCTTTCATAGTATAAAAACCTATTTTGTTATTATTTAATAAAAATTTAACAGCTTTTACTGCTCCATTGGCAAATAATTTTCTTGAAAAAGCTTCATGCTTTATTTCAATTACTTCATCTGTACCAGCAAAAATTACACTATGTTCACCAACGATGGTTCCACCTCTAACAACGTGTACTCCGATTTCTTCTTTTTCTCTTTTTTTAATACCTTCCCTACCATAAACAAGCTCTCTTTTTTCCTCTAAAGAATCATTAATTGTTTCCAAAAGAGTTTTAGCTGTTCCACTAGGTGCATCTATCTTTCTATTATGATGTTTTTCTATTATTTCAATATCATAATCTTCTGCTAGCATTGGAACTAATTTTTTCAAGGCTTCTACCATTACATTAACACCTAAAGAAGTGTTGCTTGCTAATAATACAGGGATAGTTTCTCCTGCTTTTTTTATTCTGTCTTCTACCTCTTGGTTAAAACCAGTTGTTGCAACTACCAAAGCTACTTTATTTTTCAAAGCATAAGCTAATACAGTATCTATATTAGAAAAATGAGAAAAATCTATAATAGCATCAATTTTATCTTGAACAGCATCTAAGCTTTGATAAATTTTATCTTCATTTACTTCTTTATGTGGTTCAATTCCAGCAACAAAGTTTAGGGCATCTGTATTTTCCACAGCTTCCCTTACATATTGCCCCATTACTCCCATACCAAATACTGCTATATTCATATTACACATCCATTCCTAATTTTTTCATTTCAGCAACTAATTTTTCTGTAGCTTCAGGTGATAATTCATCTAGTGGTGCTCTAAGCCCACCTACTTGAAGACCCATTAAATTCATAGCTTTTTTAACTGGTATAGGGTTTGTTTCTGTAAATAAACTATGTACATAGCCATTGAATTTTAACTGTAAATCTCTAGCCTTTGTAACATTACCATCTAAATATGCTTGGCACATTTCATGAGTTTCTTTAGGATGTGTATTAGCCAAAACTGAAATAACACCAATCCCACCTAAAGACATTACAGGAACAATTATATCATCGTTCCCAGAGTATATATCAAAATCTAAGCCACAAATTCTAGCAATTTCTCCAACATAAGTTATATCTCCACTTGCTTCTTTTATTCCAACTATATTTTTATGCTCACTTAATTTTTTTATCACTTCAATAGGTAATTTTACACCAGTTCTACCTGGAACATTATACAAAATAATAGGAACATTTACACTATTTGCTATTGCCTCATAATGTTTTATATATCCACTATTATTACTTCTATTGTAGTAAGGAGTTACAATTAAAAGTCCATCTACTCCTACCTTTTCCAGCTCTTGACTAAGATATATACCATGCTTAGTATCGTTACTTCCACTACCACCAATTACAGGTATACGACCCTTAGCATACTCTACTGTTTTAGAAACCAAATTTATATGGTCTGTATCTGGTAAGGTAGAAGCTTCTCCAGTAGTTCCTGCCACAATAATAGCATCTGTCTTATTTTCTATATGAAACTCAACTAATTCTTTTACTTTATCATAATTAATACTCCCATCTTCTTTAAATGGAGTTATTAAAGCTACCCCTGAACCTTTAAACACTGACATCTTCTACCTCCTAAATTTTATTATTTCTAATTAATAATTCTGCTATTTGTATTGTATTTGTTGCTGCACCTTTTCTAATATTATCTGCAACTACCCATAAATTAATTCCATTATCTACACTTTCGTCTCTTCTAATTCTTCCTACGAAAACTTCATTTTTTCCAGCTGCATTAATAGGCATAGGATATACTTTGTTTGCTAAATCATCTTGTACTACCAAACCTTCTACCCCTTCTAAATCTTTTCTGATTTGTACCATATCTATTTCCTTAGCAAACTCTATATTCATAGAGACACTATGACTTTCAAATACAGGAACTCTTACACAGGTAGCAGTTACTTTCAAGTTAGGTTTCCCTAATATTTTTCTTGTTTCCTTTATCATTTTTTCTTCTTCTTTAGTATAACCATTGTCCAAGAAAACATCAATATGTGGTAAGCAATTATTAGCAATTGCATGAGGATAATTTGTAGGTGCTTCACCTTTTAATCCATTTTCCAAATCTTTTATTCCTGCTAAACCAGAACCTGAAACCGCTTGATATGTTGAATAAACAATTCTTTTTATTTCGTATTTATCGTCCAATACTCTTAATGGTACTAGAGATTGTATTGTTGAACAATTTGGATTTGCAATAATTCCCTTATGATTAAAGGCTGCCTCTGGATTAACTTCTGGTACAACTAGTGGAACATTGTCATCCATTCTAAAGGCACTACTATTATCAATAACTACAACACCCTTAGATGCTGCTATTGGTGAGAATTTTTTAGAAATATCTCCACCTGCTGAAAACAAAGCTATATCAATTTTTTTATCAAAAGCACTTTCATTTAATTCTTCTACCACTATGTCTTTTCCTCTATAGTTAATAATTTTTCCAGCACTTCTAGCTGAAGCCATTAAATATAAATTTTCTATTGGGAAATCCCTTTCTTCTAAAACCTTTAAAAAAGTTTGTCCTACTAAACCTGTTGCTCCTACCACTGCTACATTATACTTCTTCATAATATCCCCCTCATTGAATTTTTTATTTATTTAAATTTATAATATCCTTCTGCTATTTTCTCACTTGGACCTGTCATATATACATCTTTATCTTTAAGTTCAATATACATAAAACCGCCTGGTACATTTACCTTTACTTTTTTGTCCACATAATCAAAATCCTTTGCCAAAACAACACTGGCACAGCATCCTGTTCCACAAGCGTAGGTAAAACCTGCACCTCTTTCCCAAGTATTTACTGTAATTTCATTTCTGCTATTGATTTCTACAAAATTAACATTTGTTTTTACTGGAAATATAGGATTATTTTCAATTTCTTTTCCTAATACTTCTATATTAACATTTTCTAATTTATCTGTAAAGTTTACACTATGAGTAGTTCCCATAAAAATTGAACTTAGTTCTATTTCTCCTTGACTTGTTGTTATAATTTCTTTAATAAATTTATCTTTTTCTGTAATAACAGGTACATTTTTTGATTCATATTTAGCTTGTCCCATATATACTTCTACCATAAAATTATTATCTGAAATTTCATATTTTGTACTTAGTACTCCTGCTAAAGTTTCAACTTCAAAAGAATCCTTATGTGTTAAATTATTATTAGCTATATAATGCGTAAACGCTCTAATACCATTGCCACACATAGGTGCTCTTGAGCCATCAGCATTATAAAAAATCATATTAAAACTGGCTTTTTCACTTTTACCAACTACCATCATTCCATCTGCACCAATTCCAAATTTTCTATGACAAACTTTTTGTGCCAGTTTAGAACAATCTATATTTTTTACTTCCTCTTCTAAAAAAATAATAAAATCATTTCCTAAACCATGATATTTTTCAAATTTCAACATATTAGCTCCTTTAGTATTCTTACAAAATTTATAAGGGTTAAGCGTCATGCTTATGCAAAGCATAAGTTTCGGTTTTAAAAAAAGCACAAGTCAAGCTTATAGTGTAAATTCTTTGGCTATTGCATTAACTGCTTTTTCTTTATTCTCTCTATCTATAGTGTATGAAATACTTATTTCTGAAGTTGTTACTTGATAAAATCTTATGTTTTCTTTAGCAAAAATAGAAAATACTATACCTGCAACACCTGAATGACTCATCATTCCAATTCCTACTAAACTTATTTTTACAAGTTCTGTTTTTTTACTAACATTTATATTTGGCAATCTTTTTTTGATAGAGCTTATGGCATTATCAAAAAGGTCTTCTTCTGTTTTAGGACAAGTAAAGGATAAATCTAATATTTCTTTTCCTAACAAAGATTGGCTTATCATATCTACATTTACATGTTCTTTTCCTAATTCTTCAAAAATAAGTGCAATATCTTGTGGATTGTTTGGTATATTTCTTATTCCTGCCATCATGGTATTTTCGTTGATACTAAGACCTGTAATTACTCTATCTTCCATTTTTTCGTCTCTCTCCTTTATATATGTTCCCTTTGTATTTGAAAGGCTTCTAGCTACATAAATAGGTACATTGTATTTTTTACCTAACTCTACAGCTCTTACCTCCATAACTCCTGCTCCAAGATTAGACATTTCCATCATTTCTTCATAGGAAATATAATCTATTTTTTTTGCAAGAGAATATTCTCTAGGGTCAACTGTGTAGATTCCATCTACATCTGTATAAATCTCACAATGACATCCTAGTGATGCAGCAAGAGCCACTGCACTAGTATCACTTCCACCTCTACCAAGGGTAGTTACATCACCAATTTCATTATAACCTTGAAATCCTGCTACTATAACTATTTTACCATTTTCTAGATTTTTTACTACTCTTTCTGCATCTATTTTTTTTATTTTACTTTTGGTATGTAATCCTTCTGTTGTTATTCCAGCTTGCAAGCCAGTCAAACTTATGGCATCTATTCCCAAATTATGAAGTGCCATAGTTAAAAGGGCTATCGTTTGTTGTTCTCCAGTTGACATTAATCTGTCTAATTCTCTTTTACAAGGTCTTTCATTTATTTCGTAAGCCATTTTAATTAATGCATCTGTTGATTTCCCCATTGCACTTACTACTACAACTAATTCTGTTCCTATATCTTTTAATTTTTTTAAGTGTTCTGCTATATTTTTAATTTTTTCTATAGTTCCAACTGAAGTTCCACCATATTTTTGTACTACTCTCACTTTATACACCTCACTATATATTTAATTAGTCTAAATTCAAATCATTCCTTATTAAATCTTCATAAGTCTCTCTTTTTACAACTAGTTTTGCTTTCCCATTTTTTACAAAAACAACTGCAGGCTTTCCTATTCTATTATAGTTACTAGACATAGTATAATTATATGCCCCTGTACTTGCTACCGCTAAAATATCACCTGCTTCTGCTTTTACAAATTTAGCATCTCTTATAAGGACATCACCACTTTCACAGCATTTACCTGCAACAGTAGCTAAATAATTTTTCTCTTCGTCAAGTCTATTAGCAATAATTCCTTCATAGACAGCTTGATATAGTGCAGGTCTTATATTATCGGTCATTCCACCATCTACAAAGATATAATTTTTCCCACTATATGTTTCTTTTGTCCCACCAACTGTATATATTGTTGTTCCTGCATTTGCTACAATACTTCTACCTGGTTCTATCATTACTTTCTTTATTTTTAAATTCAGTTCTTTCTTTTTATTATCAATATCCTTAACCATAGTTTTTACAAAATTAGCTAGTTCAATAGGGTCATCACCATTTGCATAATAAATCCCAAAGCCACCACCTAAATTTAGTGCTTCTGTTACAAAACCTAATTTATCTTCTAATTTCTTTGCAAAATCAAACATAGTATCTACTGCTTTATAAAAAGGCTTTTCATCAAAAATTTGTGAGCCTATATGACAGTGAAAACCTTTTAAATTAATATTACTTGCATTTATAAACTTACTTATTATTTCAAATATTCCCTCTGAAAATATACTTTCTCCAAATTTAGAATCAAATTTTGAAGTTTGAATATATTCATGTGTATGTGCATCTATTCCTGGATTTACTCTCAAAAGTACATTCACTGTTTTATTAGATTTTTGTGCTAAATGATTTAATAATTCCAATTCATTTTTATTATCTATAATTATATGCCCTATTGAAAAATCTATTGCCATTTGTAATTCATCAGCAGTTTTGTTATTCCCATGCATATATACTTTTTCTAATGGATAATTAGCTTTTTTTGCTGTGTAAAGCTCTCCACCAGATACAACATCTAAATTTAAACCCATTTTATTTACTAATTGACACATTGCCACATTCATAAATGCTTTACTTGCATAAATAACTTGTGTTTCCACAGTTTCGCAAATAAAATTTTCTTTAAATATTTTCATATTTTCTTCTATTAATTCTTGGTCCATAACATATAAAGGTGTTGAAAACTGGTCTCTAAGTTCACTAACATTTAACCCCCCTATATTTAGTTCACCCTCTTTATTTATACTTGTTCCAAATAGTCTCATTTTTCCCCCTTATTTAATTTTAATACAAAAAAAGTTGATAGACTTATCCTACCAACTTAAAATCAATACAAAAATATATTAACCAAATTAATAAGATAGCACTCCATTATATAAATAATGACAGTTTGCAAAATATTTTTTTGCAACCCAGCTAAAATAATCCCTTTATTTTAACTTCGGCGATTACACCTTTCAATATACATCAACAGCTTGGGAGCCTCCATATATTTACTCTTTGTTTTCGCACCTCTATCTAAAAACTTATTTTATTGTTCACTTATTAGAATTAAGTATATACTAAAAACACACATTTTAAAAATATATAATTTAAATGAAAAAAATTTATATCATATATTTGTATATATAGAAT
>Ga0075011_10000706_pt1 | contig 17668 bp, 12 predicted proteins | sample TARM_MetaG_T_14_FD_72354 | JGI IMG/M metagenome (GOLD analysis project Ga0075011, IMG submission 72354) | Freshwater microbial communities from Pennsylvania, USA, analyzing microbe dynamics in response to fracking - TARM_MetaG_T_14 | ecosystem: Environmental > Aquatic > Freshwater > River... | reverse complement strand
GATATGCTTCGTTTCAAGATCAAAGAAATGATCGCCCGCAAGGAGTTCGAGGAGGGGCGGCGCATTAGCATGGCTGAAGTTGCAGAGGGTGTTGGCATCCACCGTGTGACCTTGTCGAAGATGGTCAACCGGCGGGGATTCAGCACCAGTACCGAGCACATTGATGGGTTGTGCCGCTACTTTGATTGCAAGGTGGGTGACCTTGTGGAGTACGTGCCTGATGAACTTGTCAGGGATCTTGATGAGCAGGACTGAAGCAACAGATTTTCCCATAGACGCCGCCTTGTGATTATTGGGTTTTTCTGGGCTCTGGTTAGCTGAACAACGGGTCGTTCAACTGGCTTGTTTGGCTAACTCACACAAAGACTGTTTTGGGGGCAGGGATTGGAAAAAGGCAGTTGCCGGTACTGGTGAGCTGGATTGGCGGGAATGACCTAAAAGCGGCGGCTGGTGGCCCGCCTGGCCCGGTGCTTTCTACATTGCGTGCTGGCAGCTTTGCCAAGGCTGAGCTGCTTTGCTCTTATCTGCGTATTTCGGCCCGTCGTGACCGGTCGTTTCGGTAGGTCGTGACCGGCCATTTCGCTAACGCGTAACCGCTCATTTCGCTATCAACGTGACCGATTTACAGCCTGTTCCGAAACAGGCGATCACGACTTACCGAAGTCGTCGGCACGGCTTAGCGAAACATTTCCACCCCGTTGCGCATGACCTGACGTGACCGTCACCCTCGCCCATTTTGGGGGAGTCGAGGAATGGCGGCGCAGCGAGTAGCCATGCGTAATATCAAAGAATGTCTGCGCCTCAAGTTTGAGGGAGGCCTCTCTCACGAGAAGATCGCCCGGGCCTTGCAGCTGTCCAAGGGCGCCGTCAGCAAGTACGTCACGGCAGCCAGCGAGACAGGCCTGGAGTGGGCGGCGTTGGCCGCGCTGGATGAAGTGGCTCTGGCCGCGACACTGTTGCCAACTGCCAAGGTGCGCCACACCCGCGGCGAGCGGGTGCTGCCGGATCTGCTCACTATCCACCGCGAACTGCGGCGCAAGGGCGTCACCCTGCAACTGCTGTGGGAGGAGTACGTCGCCGCCCACCCCGAGCAGCCGACCTACCGCTATACCCAGTTCGTCGACCACTACGGCCGCTACGCCAGCACCCTCAAACGCTCGATGCGCCAACAGCAACGGGCCGGCGAGAAGCTGTTCATCGACTATGCTGGCCCGACGCAGCCGGTGATCGATCCGGCCACCGGCGAGATCAGCCGGGCGTATATCTTCGTCGCGGCGCTGGGGGCTTCGAACTACACCTATGCCTGCGCCACGCGGGGGGGGGAACCCAGGTGGACTGGCTGACCGCGCTGGGCTAGGCGTTCAGCTACCTGGGCGGCGTCAGCGAGATGGTGGTGCCGGACAACCCGCGCGCGCTGATCGCCCACCCCGATCGCTACGAGGCGGGCTTGAGCCGCGCCGCACTGGAGTGAAAAATGATCAAGTGCCATTTATCGACCCTTATGGGGGCGAAGAAGCTAAAACTGATAGACGTGGCGAGGGATACCGGCATCAACCGGGGGACCATCACGCGGCTGTATCACGAAACAGCGACACGCGTTGACCTTGAGGTCATAGAAGCGCTGTGCCGTTACCTCGATTGCGAGGTGGGGGAGTTGTTTGAGTTGAGGGCTACTGATTAGTAGCCGGTTACCATCGGCGAGCCATGCAAATCCCTTGAAAGCATGGTTGGTAATCCCTGTGTTAACGCCATAAAACTGAAAATTATGGCTCCGCGGCGGCTAATGCCTGGGTACCGAGAAGGGCAAGATCGCAGCGTCTTGGGGCAACGAACACACCCTGCTTCAACACCCAGCTGTGCAGACCCTGACTACAAACAAAAATAGCCAGCCGGTCAGGTATCATCGACTCCGCACGACCACCCGCGCTTCCCGCTCCGGTAGTCAGGCAAGCAAATATTGCAAGGCGGAGCAGTTGTTGAAAATTCTTTTCGTACACCAAAACTTTCCCGGCCAGTTCAAACATCTGTTCAGGTATTGCCAGAACCGGGGCGACGAAGTGGTTGCACTCGGTGAAAGGCAGGAGAACGTGACGAGCGTTGCGCCAGAGCTTGTCCGTTATGCGCCGACGCGGGGCAACACTCCCGGTATCCACCCTTGGGCTCAGGAATTCGAGTCTAAGATCATCCGCGGAGAAGCAGCCGCTGCGGCCGCCCAACAGTTGAAGGAGAGTGGCTTCGAGCCGGACGTGATCCTGGCGCATCCAGGTTGGGGTGAAACATTGCTGCTCAAGGCTGTGTATCCCAACGCCAAGCTCGTTTGCATTATGGAATACTTCTACCGCCCGGTAGGCCTCGACATGGGGTTCGATCCCGAATTCGCCCGCCCTGGTCTCGAAGAACAGGCAAGGCTGCTCGGCAAGAACGCCAATCTTCTGTTGGCTATGGAAGCCATGGACTATGGCGTTTCACCAACACCTTTTCAGGCTTCGACCATGCCTGCCTGGATTGAGAGCAAGCTGCGTGTCATCCACGAAGGTGTCGATACGACCCTGTGCAAGCCCGACGCCAAGGCTGAAATCACACTCCCAGACCGCGGTGTGAGCGTGCACAGCGGGGATGAGGTGCTGACATTCGTAGTCAGAAACCTAGAGCCGGTGCGTGGTTACCATATCTTCATGCGTGCGCTGCCCGAGATCATGGCGCGCAGGCCCAGCCTGAAAGTATTTATCGTGGGCGGCGATGGCGTCAGCTATGGCAGCCGGCCGGACAGTGGCTCGTACCGCACGCGCTATCTCGCAGAAGTTGCCGCCAGGCTCGATTCTCAGCGGGTGTTCTTCCTGGGCAAGGTGCCGCACAGCGTTTTCGTGCGCTTGATGCAGGTGACCCGGTGCCACGTATATCTAACCTATCCCTTCGTGCTGGGTTGGTCGATGCTTGAGGCGATGAGTTGCGGCGCCCTCGTCGTGGGCTCGCGTACAGCACCGGTCACGGATGTGATCGAAGACGGAAGGAATGGTCTGCTGGTGGATTTCTTCGACATCGAAGGCCTCGCGGCCAAAGTCTGTGACGTGCTGGAAAACCCCGTCAGATTCGGACCACTGCGCCAGCTTGCTCGGCAGACGGTGCTAGAGCGGTTCGACCTAGAGACAGTTAGTCTGCCCGCATACGCGCAGTTACTCGAAGAGTGCGAAATCTCTTTGTAGCGGCCCATGGCCGCGAACCGATGGTGCATTACGTGGATGAGTTCGTGGCTGCAATCGGATGACGAAGCGTCAGGGTGTAAGCCTGACCGAGCTGCTGGCTCAGGTGCTGAAAATGGTACTGCATGGCTCGCTCCCGACCGGCCTTACCCATAACAATGATCTGCTACGGTTCTCGGCATAGCTGGCGCAATCGCTTTCCGGGTATGGCCCGTTTCTGCAGTCGGAGAGGCAACGATGCGGCGTCACGCTAAAAGGTTTGGACCAGTCTGGCGAGATATTGAGTACATTCTGTAGTGCAACCAGGCTTTTTGCTTCCCTGGCCCATTCTGTGCCGTACATTTTTTTGGGGCTGAAGCAATGGCGAGTATGAGTGCACGCTGTGCCGGTAATAGCCGAGCCACCCGCTCGTGGGCTTTTCGAGGTTTTTTCGCTGCTTCTTGGCTCGTTCCTGCAGACTAAAAGCTTTCGGGAAGCCCAGGCGGCGTGGTATGTCCTTAGCGATCATGTGGAACAGGGCAGTCCTTTATGGTAGGCTGATGGCAATTTAATATAAATGAAACTATTTTTGCTGAGAGTTGTGACGGCGACCTCTCAAGCAATGCCCAGCCTAAGGCCCGATAATCCGCATGGAAAGCCCAGCCCTACAATTGAACTCCCGAATCGCGGTATTGGATTTGGGAATGTACATTTTTCGCTATTCGATGCCGGCTGGCGAAGCTCATCGCAGTAGTTGCCTGACGCTTCATCATTCACCAATAGGCAAAGGGTCTGTCGATTTCTTTCCGAGTGAAGGCGTAAGCCGTAATACTTTGACTACACCCGGTGACTGCGTAGTTGTTCGCGTCAAAGGTGCGCAGGCGAGTGTGCTCGTCACTGAATTCCATCCGAAAAACGAATCCAATCGGATTCACCTTCGTATCGACAAGATCGACACTTCTTTATCGCTTGCACCTCCCACCGTCTGTACCCCAGTGGATGCCGATAAGCACGCCGAAAATTGTGAATTGGAGTTTGTCGGTCACATCGAGACCCGAGGTGATGTGTCCGCCCAATCTGGTTGGCTGGGTAACCCGGATACAGCATTAAGGCTTGAAGGGTTTTCCGCTAATTGGCTTAGAAAGCCTGACGGTTTAGACCTGGCTTATCTCTGCCGTGCCGGAAAAGGCACAGAGCCCCAGGTCGGTCTTGCCGGAGCATTCATCGGTACACGCCGGCAAGCCAAACCCATTACTTCAATCGCGTTCGCGCTTAGCGGAAAAAACGCTGCTGACTATGAATTGACCGGACAGGTAGTTTTCGCGGGTTCCCCACCGCTCACTATTTCTCCGGACAAAGAGCTGTCAGGCCCTAATGGCACTGAACAGCTTGTTGCTATACGGGTTGTCGTAACTCCCAGGGCTGCCCAGGCATCCTCTCCTGCTTCCCCCTGGTCTGATCCTGAAACAGCAACCATCTACCGCAAGTAAATAACCAAACTAATCGAATCTTGGGCGAATAAATCCGGCCAAGTAGAGGAAAGAATATGGCTTTGCAATACGACACACCGTCTTCCCGTGCGGATTTCACTGCAGCAATGGCGGCAAACGTCACCCTGAGCGCCGCAACTCAACAGGCCATCGCTGGCATCCTGGGCAGCAGCGAGACAGTGTCCGTTGCCTCGTTCGACGGCACCAGCTTGACAGGTCCTGCCAATGTCCAGGCTGTCGTGGCAAACATCGCGGGTGAAGCGGGCGACAAAGTTACCCTGAACCTGCCAGCTGATGCGATGGCATCCGCCAGTGCCTGGATATTCAACACCGATGCCGATCTGACTGTTGCCTTCAACACCGTTGAGCGTGTTATTGCCAGCGGCAATGGTAATGACACCATCACCGTTGCTGGCGACAAGGACACTGTCCTGGATGGCGCAAATGGCAACGATACGCTGCAAACCTCCGGTGGCAATGACTCGGTAACCGGCGGTGCCGGCGACGACTCCATTTCTACAGGTGCGGGTAACGACACCATTGTTTCGGGCGAGGGTAACGACACCATCGACGCGGGCACCGGGTTCGACATCGTGAAAATCGATGGTGCTTCCTCCAGCTTCGATTTCAATGTCGTCAATGGCAGCCTGGTTGCCACAGCCAAAGACGGTTCGGCCTCGGTAACGGCGTCGAATGCGGAAGTGTTCAGCTTCGGCGCGACGGACAATGTCATGATTACTGGCAGCGAAACCGATGCACAGGCCCTGCGCTTGTATGAGGCCTTCTTTGCCCGCTCCGCTGATATTGACGGTGCGAAGTACTGGCTCAACGATTTGGCTGAAGGGCAGATGGCTACTAATATTGCTCGTTCGTTCCTAGCTTCGGAAGAATTCCAAAGCAAAGGCAACCTGAGCGATGCAGAGTACATCGATATTTTGTACCAAAACGCTCTTGATCGTGGATCGGACACGGCTGGCAAAGCGTACTGGTTGAACGATTTGGCCAGTGGCATGGATCGCGCGGACGTAGCCATCAGCATTGTCGGCTCGGTCGAAGCAGCAGATGTAATTGACAACGTTGTAGTCATCACCGGCCTCGTCTGAGTCCCGTTGATTTGACGTAACGAATACCCCGACCGTCCGGTCGGGGTATTTCCAAACCGGATTCCAGTGATGTGAGTCCTGTCCGGAAATACCCCCTCTTTTGTTTGTTTGTGCGTGTTCCCCGTTTGGAGGCGCCATGTTGTCTGCCCTCTTTCACGAGAGGCTTGCGGCGGGAGATACCGTCTCCAGTCTCAATGCACTTGAACTGGCGTTGCAAACACCCGCCTATCGAGACGAGGCGCTTGTCTGGAAAGGTCTGCTTGCCTTACGTGAAGGGCAAATGTCGGCAGCCTTTCTGCCTCTGGCAATCGCCAGCGATCGCTTCCCCAAGCGGGCGGAACTCAAGGCGCTCTTGGGGCACTGCCTGAGTTCGATCGCCCCTGCTGAGCTTGTCATCAGCTTCCTTCGCGCAGCCCTGGTCAGCTTTCCGGCCGAGCCTGAACTGCGGCTGCAATACTGGCGGACCCGGCAGGCCCTGTGCGCGGCCGATGAGCTTGCGGCAGAGATCGCCTCGCAACTGGCCTACATCGACAGTCCGTCCGAGTTGAAGCTTGCGCTGCAGCTTCTCAAACGACGAGATGGAGGTCCGCTGACCTTCGGTGTCGTCGAATATGACCCTGTGCGAGGCGCCATCATTGGTTGGGCAGTTGATCTGCAAAATCCCGACCGCCCGCCGATGCTTCGTCTTGAAGCGGGCTCTGTGACGGCCGAGATCCCGGCCGACCAATCTTCTGCACTCCTGACCAAGGCCGGCTTTTCTGCGGGCCACGGTGGCATCTTCGTCCGCCTTCCTCGACCGGTGGATAGCCTTAGGGTCAGCTTCTGTCAGGGCGCTGAGCTTATAGGCAGTCCGGTGGCAGCCGTCGCGCGCTTCGAGCCGCCCGTGCCTGGCGATAAGAGTCCTGCGAGGCAGCCTGTCGATATATTGCTGCCAATCTACAAAGGCACCGAAGCGACACTTGCCTGTTTAAAAAGCCTGCTCAGCTCAAGTCAGCACAACCGCACGCCTCACCGGATCATCGTGTTGGATGATTTCAGCCCCGACCCTGCCCTGGTTCAGGCCGTCGAAGAGCTGGCGCGTAAAAACAAGCTCACCCACATCAGGCGTCCGGCCAACCTCGGGTTCATCCGCAACATGAACCACGGCATGGCGCTGAATCCGGCGAGCGACGTGGTCTGGCTCAATGCGGACACCCTGGTGCATGGCAACTGGCTCGACCGCCTGCGCGCCGCGGCTTACCAGGCACCTGATATTGCCTCGGTTACGCCTTGGAGCAACAACGGGGAATTGATGAGCTTCCCGCAAAGCCGCGTTTGTCATCCCATGCCCAGCGCGAAGATGCACGCCAGGCTGGATAGTCTCGCCCGCAAGAGTGGCTTGGCGCCGGTGGAAATCGAAGTGGGTTGTGGCTTCTGCCTCTATATCAAGCGCGACGCGTTGAATGATGTGGGCTACCTGGATGAGCTGGAGTTGCGGCGCGGTTATGGCGAGGAGTCCGACTGGTGTCTTCGTGCTCGCGGTAATGGTTGGCGGCACCTCGGCGCAACCAACGTGTTCGTGGCCCATGCCGGAGGGCACTCCTTTGGCCCGGAAAAAGCCCTGCGGGTCTTTCAGAACAATGCAGTGTTGCGTCGTCGCTATCCCGATGCCGAAAGTCGCTTCGATGCCTTTGTAGCTCGCGACCCGCTGCGACCGGCCCGCGAGGCGTTGCAGCGCCTTGTGGACCGAGAGCTTGCGCAGCCGAGCTCGGGCAAGGCGAGGGCCGATCAATCTGTTGATAAAAACGTATCCCAATCATCGCAGTCACGCCTGGCGGGCAGCGCGGAGCTGCCCGGACAGTGCTGGCTGGTCGCCGACCGCCTGGACAATCAAGCCATAGGCGAGCGATGGCTGGGACTGGCGCGGCAACTCGCCCGCCAGCGTCAGCCGATCAGCTTGCTTCTGATCGAAGACAGCCCATGGGAAGTGCAGCTCCTGGCAACCGGTCGGGTAACCCGCCTGCCTGTTGTGGAGGGTTTGAATGCCATGCAGGTAGCTCAGCTGTGCGACACCCGCCTGGCATTGAGCCTCGATGAAACGTCACGCATTTTGCCAAATGGCCCTTGCTACAGCACTCAGCTGGCCATCGAACACCAGCTGCCGCTGTACGCGCCTTCTTCTTCCGGCTTGAGTGCGCTCGGTGCATTAAGCATTGAATTGCTGCAGCCCTATCTCACAGAGCCCGCTTGCGCCTGATTACCTATGAACGCACCCGAAACATATGTACCCCAATTGCTTGGCGCCATTACCGGCCTACACGGCGACGTGTTGCAGGGCTGGGCGATGGACGCACAGAACCCGCAATTGCGCCTGGCCGTTGAGATCTATATCGATCACATCTTTGTTGCCCTGGTGCGCGCGGATATGCAGCAACCATCGGACGCACCTGGCGATGGCTTCCATGGTTTCGCTGTTCAGCTGCGTCCGGCGTGGCTTGAGAACGCGGACCACGTGACCGCGCGCATCGCCAACAATGGACCATGGCTGGATGGGGCTATCGCCTTGGCAACTGCCGCTAAGAGCACTAACCCAGCGCCTGTTGCTACGGAAGTTTGGTATTCGGGAGGGTTGAAGGTTAGAGGCTGGGCCTGGGACCCCGACGCACCAAGCCGCCATGTCATCGTGCAGGCGCGTGAAGGCCTGCGTCAGCTCGTGACGGCGAAGGCCGATCAGCTTCATCCCTCGCTCATAGAACGAGCAACAGCCGATCACGGCTTCGACATCGATCTGCCGTGGGAGCTTGCCGATGGCCAGCCCCATGAAATCCATCTTGAGACCGATTACGGCACGCCTCTGACCGGCAGCCCCATTCGCCTCTGTCTGCACCCGGAAGGCTTCGGTGCGCTGCTTCAACGCTTCTGGCCGACTCAAGAGAGCGAGAAGGGCCAAACCTCAAGTGTGCCGGCTTTGCTGAATCAGCTTGCCAAGACCCAGGACATCCACTTCCCGCGCAGCGCCGGCTTCAGTCATTACCCGCTCTGGCATGCCGTGTTCCAACAGCCCCAGCCGTACCAGCAAACACCTGGCATGGCGTTGGTGGTCTTGCTAGGGGAGGGCAGCGAAGAGGACGAAGCCACCACCCGCCAGAGTATTCAAAAGCAGCGCCTGCCCGCCGAGCAGGTTCAGATCATCGCGCCGGCTGCGAATGCACTGCTGAATGAGTTGGCCAGGCATGTCGCAACGGCCAGCATCATCGTGCCGGTGCACAAGGGTGACCGCCTGGCCGGCCATGCGCTAGATACCCTGCTGACGCTGCTTGCCGAGTCGGGCGCCGGCTGGGCTTATGCCGATTGCGACCAGGACGATTCAACGGGTGAGCGCAGCAACCCCTGGTTCAAACCGGGCTGGGATGAAACCCTTTTCTACGGCGCGGACATCGTCACCCCTGGCGCTGCGCTAACCGGCGCTGCCGTTTCCAGGGCCATGGCCGAGCTTGCCCAGGCTGGCCTCGCTGGCGAGGCCAGCTGGCATTGGCTGTTGGCCGGCGTCGTGGCCAGCAACCAGGCCCCGGTGATGCATATCCCGCAGGTGCTCTATCACCGTCGCGCCCAGGCGCTGGTCAGCCCGCACCTGGCGCTGCCTGATAGCCAACGCCACGCGGCGCTTAACTGGTTGGCGCAACAGCGCGCACCCGGCGCTAGCGTGCAAGCGAATCCGCAGTACCCCGGCCTCAGCCGCGTAAACTGGCCGCTGCCGGAATCCTTGCCGCTGATCAGCCTTATCGTGCCCACACGCGATCAGCTCAAACTGCTGCGCACCTGTATCGACGGCCTGCTCGACAGCACCGACTATCCGGCGCTGGAAATCATCATTGTCGACAACGGCTCCTGCGTCCCCGAAACGCTCGAGTATTTGGAGCACATCCAGAGGCGCGGTGTGCGTGTGCTGCCATACCCCTATGCCTTCAACTACGCCGCCATCAACAACTGGGCGGCTGAACGTGCCAACGGCAGCATCATCGGGCTGGTCAACAACGACATCGAGATCCTCCATCCCGACTGGCTGAAAGAAATGCTCGCCCACCTATTGCGCCCCGGCATCGGCGCAGTGGGTGCCAAGCTCATGTGGCCCAACGGCATGGTTCAGCATGGCGGCGTGGTGGTGGGTATCAACGGTCTGGCTGCTCACACCGGCAACAACCTCAACCGTGATGATGCTGGCTACCTCGGCTTCAATCACCTGGCGCGCGAGCAGAGCGTAGTCACCACCGCCTGCCTGCTGATACGCAAAACCGACTACTTGCGCCTCGGTGGCATGGACGAAAAACGTTTTACCGTTACCTTCAACGACGTGGACATGTGCATGCGCCTGCGCGAGACCGGCAAACGCCTGGTCTGGACACCGTTTGCGAATCTCATCCACGCCGAATCCGCCAGCCGCGGCAAAGAAGACACGCCCACCAAGGCCGCCCGTGCCGGGCGCGAGCAGATGTATTTCATCGAGCGTTGGTCGCAGGCCGGACAGCTCGATCCCTATTACCACCCATGCCTGAGCGCTGATTACCTGGCCGGCCCCTATGGCGGTCTCGCGCTGCCCCCGCGCAACACCGCACCGCGTTGCGCGGGCCACTTACCAAAGAATTCCTGATGAAAATTACCCAAGAAGACCTTGCCCAGTTTGTCCCCAGCCTGCGTATGCCGGGGGATAAAACGCTGCTGCACGTTGGCTGCGGGAGTGCCAGTCCTGAGCGCCTGCCGGACTGCTTCAAATCCGCGCAATGGCAGGAAGTGAAGCTGGACGTCGACCCAAAGGTGAAACCCGATATCGTCGCCAGCCTCACTGACATGAGCGTAGTGGCGAGCGCGAGCGTTGACGCCGTGTGGTCCTCGCACAACATCGAACATCTCGAAGGCTTTCAGGTGCCGCAGGCCCTGCGGGAAATCCGCCGCGTGCTCAAGCCGGGCGGCTTCGCCCTGATCACCTTGCCCGACCTGCAGCGCATCGCCGAACTGATCGCCCAAGGGCGCGGCGATGACGTGATGTACACGTCACCGGCCGGCCCCATCACCCCGCTGGACATGCTCTTTGGTCACCAGGCCTCCCTGGCGCGAGGAAACCACTACATGGCTCACCGCACCGGCTTCACCGCCAAGCGGCTGGGTAAGAAGCTTACCGAAGCTGGGTTTGGTGAGGTGCGTGTACTTAAGGGCAAGTCGTTTGATTTGTGGGCGGTGGCTTTGGCCTCGTCTGTCGCGCCTACCCAATAACAACTGAATTCCATGCCGACTTATCGCCAACGCGACACACAGCTAGCGACCCATACCATGAAGAATCTCTGCATCACCGGTAGCGTCCAAACCAGCCTCGATAATTTCGCCAACATGCTCAGGCAGGCCGGTGCGACCCCTGCGCTGCCCGCCAGCCGTAACGCGGACATGAGCATGGCGACCTGGCACCGCAAGGTACTAGCTACGCATTCAGTACGCGCCGAAGACCCGGACGCGTCACCCACGCTCGGCCGCGCCTGGGAGCAAATGGCGGGTGATATTTTCCTCGCGAACCACGAACAACCACTCTGGTTCTGGGCCGAGTGCGGCAGCGTTTCGCTGCTCGACTTCTGGCGCGAGTTCGATCCGAGCACTTGCTTCGTCCTGCTGCACACCTCACCAAAGCAAGCATTGTTCGAAGCAATCGACCGTGGTGCAAATAGCCCCGAGGAGCTGGAAAACGTACTGGACAGCTGGTACCAGCGCACCCAACAAGTGCTCCGTTTTCATTTGCGCCACCCGGCTCGCAGCATCCTGGTCGATGGCGACCATGCACTTGGCCAGGCTGGCGCCTACCTCGAAGCCCTTGCCAGTCGCTGGCAATTGTCGCTCATGCCGCTGGACATCGAGCCGCCAGTGCAAGCCAATGACCCGTTGCTCGACTACCTGGTCGACGAGCTTCTGCAGCAGCGGCCAGAAGCGCTCGCCTTGGATGGCGAGGTCCAGGCCAGCCTGTTCCAGCCGTCTGAGGTATCGCCGCTGACACCAGATGCCGATCTTGACGACGCCCTAGCTAGCCACCTCAAAGCGCTTCACCGGCACGCGAGCGAGCGAACAGAGCATGCCGTTCTGCTTGAAAAGCAGAAAACCACCGAGACGCAGCTTGAACGGACTCGAAATGACCTGTCCGAAACCCGCGCCAGCCTCACTAGCGCCGAGGAAGAGTGTCGGTTGCTGCTCGAGCAGCTGCACCAAACCCAGGCAGAGTGCGAAAAGCTGATCCAGGATAACCAGCGCAGCGCATTGGAGCTGGAAAGCCAGAGCCAAAAAACCGCTCAACAGCTGGCCGAAACGACTGCCGCGAAAGACACGCTCGCGCAAGAAAACGCCGCCCTGCAACAGCGCCTGGATACCCTGGCCAAGGAAAAGACCGACCTCACCGCCGCCCGCGACAAGCTGACCGGTGAGCGTGACCAACAGGCCAAGCTCGCCAGCGAGCGCCAGGCTCGCATCGACACCCTCGCCAAGGAAAAGACCGACCTCACCGCCGCCCGCGACGCCCTGGCCAAGAGCGAAGCTCAGCAGCGCGCCCAGATGGAAGATATACAGAGCGAGAACGAACTGCTCCTACTCAACCTTCACCAAACCCAGGAAGAGTGCGAACGACTCATCGTGGATCACCAGCGCACTACGCGCGAACAGCAAAGCCAGAGCCAAAAAGCCGCACAACAGCTGGCCGAAACGACTGCCGCGAAAGACACGCTCGCGCAAGAAAACGCCGCCCTGCAACAGCGCCTGGATGCCCTGGCCCAGGAGAAAGCCGGCCTTGCGACCGCGCGCGATGAACAGGCCAAGCTGGCCAGCGAGCGCCAGGCTCGCATCGACACACTCGCCAAGGAAAAGACCGACCTCACCGCCGCCCGCGACAGGCTGAGCACCGAGCGCGACCAGCAAGCCAAGCTCGCCGCCGAGCGCCAGGTGCAACTCGACACCCTCGCCAAGCAACAAGCCGAGCTGCTCGCCGCCCGCGATGCCCTGGCCGGGAGCGAAGCGCAGCAGCGTGCCCAGATAGACGACATCCAAAGCGAGAACGAGCTGCTCCTACTCAATCTTCACCAAACCCAGGAAGAACTGGAGCAGTACCTGCTCCGCGCCCAAGCCACCGAAGCCCAATGCGCGAAACTCAACAATTGCCTGCAGCGCGTTCTGAGCAGTCATCCCGACTATTGGATGTTCGACAGGCTCGAAGCCAGCCTGCTGGAAAGCACCGACACCCAGCAGACCGTGCAGTGGCAGCTGACCGGTGTTTACCTCGGCGAGCGCCTGATCCCGGAACTCCGCTTCAAGACGGTGCTCGTCAACGGCCTGGCCGGCATTGTCATCCAGCGTTCGGCTGGTATTGATTCGCCAGAACCCCTGCTGCGCTGGCCCGGCGCCTGCGCAACGGCCGAGGAACTGCCGTGCATTCCCGTCCAGGGCTCGGCTACCCAGGGCAACAACGCGCTACTCAGTGCGCTTGGCCCTACCGACTGGAAGGCGCTGCAGACCTTGGTGAACAGGCTGGCCGGGCTGCTCGGCCAGCCGGATAGCGCGCCATTGCCGGAGGGGCTCGATGCTGCCGGCCTGCGCAGTGGCCTGCTCGCGCTCGAAGCGACCCTGGCCGCCTGGCCAAAACTGCTGCGCTACGACGCGATCGAACTGCAGGAAACACCACAAGGCGGCGGCTACCAGAGCCTGGCCATCAGTCTCACCAACCTGCAACTGGGCGAGCGGCACTGGCCTGCACTTGACTACCGGCTGGCCAGCGTGGACGAGCCAGGGCAATCCTTCGGCCAGAACCCACGGCTGGAATTCCCGGAGAGCACCCGCACCGCATTGCAGAACTGGTTCGCCGAAAGCGACGACGAGCGCGGCGCACGGCTGGAGCTACGCTTCGCGCTGCCGGATGCCCTGGATACCCGAGTCTGGAACAGACTGGACGGGGACGACCGCCTGCTGATCGCCGCACTGCTCGCCAACCTCGGCAGCCAGCACGAAGCGCTGCGCCAGGCCAGCGGCGCCAGCCAGCCGGGGCAGGATTGGCCCGCCGTCGTCGGCGTCATGAAAAACATCCTGGCCCGCCACGCCGTCGCCTCTCACCAGACGCAGGGAGCGTAACGAACGATGAATTCGCCCCGTCCAGCCGTTAACCGCGGGCCAACCATTGCCGCGCACACCAGCCAGTTCCTGCAAAGCCTCTTCCCGCCGCAGGCGGTCATCCTCGTCGGGGCCAGTCGCAGCCAGCGCCACCTGTTCGAGTGGCCAGGCGTCCATCCGCAGAACATCCTGTTGGTCGACGCCCAGGCGGAAACCCTCGCCGGCATCCGCCAGAGCCTCCCCGAAACGGCTGCCTGGCGGATGCACAACGCCGTTCTCGCCGACCGCACGGGCGAGGCGTGCTTCTTCTCTGCCAGCAACCCCGCAGAGGACGGCCTCGTGCCGCCTCCGGCACTCGCCGGGCTCTGGCCCAATCTGCGAACCCTCGCAGAAAGGCCATGCAGCACCCAGACCCTGCACGACCTGCTCGCCGCGCCCGAACTGGCCGGCCTGGCCGAAACCGACGCGGCCTGGTTGATGATCGATTGCCTCCCGGCCCTGCGCATCCTGCAGGGTGCCGGCCCACTGCTGCAGCGGTTCAAGGTGGTGTCGCTGCGCGTACTGCTGCAGCCCGACGAGCAGGCAGAGCCCGGCACCACGCTGGCCGAGGCCGAACGCTACCTCGCCGAGCAGCAGTTCCGCTGCATCCAGTGCACCGAAGAAAACCACCCGCAAATCGGCCGGGCGCTGTTCCTGCGCGACGACCGCGTCGGCTTCGAGCAGGCCTTCGCCAACCTGCAAGCCCACTGCGAGGCCCTGGATACGGCCAACGCCACCTTGCTCGCCGAGCGCGAAGCGCTGCGCCAGGAGAACACCGCGCTCGGCACCGAGCACGCCCAGCGCGCGCAGACCCAGGCAGACCTCATGCGCGAGCACCACAGCCTGGAACAGCGCAGCGCCGAACTGGCCGCCACCTGTACCGCCCTCGACCAGGAGCGCATGCGCCTGTTGGCCGAGCAGGACATACTGCGGCGGCAAAGCGAGCAGCTGGGCGCCGAGCGGGATACGCTGAACGCCGAGCAAAACACCCTGCTCGCCGCACGCGAGGCACTGTCCGCGCAACTGAGCGCAGTCACCCGCGAGCGCGACGCCCTGGCCCAGGAGCAAGCCAACCTCAGCGCCGCACGGGACGAGCAGGCCAAACTGGCCAACGAGCGCCAGGTCCGCATCGACACCCTCGCCAAGGAAAAAACCGACCTCACCGCTGCCCGCGCTAACTTGACCACCGAACGCGACCAGCAAGCCAAGCTTGCTGCCGAGCGCCAGGCGCAACTCGACCGGCTCGCCAAAGAGCAAGCCGAGCTGCTCGCCGCCCGCGATGCCCTGGCCCAGGAGAAAGCCAGCCTCACCACCGCGCGCGACGAACAGACCAAGCTGGGCAACGAGCGCCAGGCGCAACTCGACAAACTCACCAAAGAGAAAGCCGAGCTGCTCGCCGCCCGCGATGCGTTGGCCCAGGAGAAAGCCAGCCTCACCGCCGCACGGGACGAGCAGGCCAAACTGGCAAACGAGCGCCAGGCTCGCATCGACACCCTCGCCAAGGAAAAGGCCGACCTGGCCGCCGCTCGTGACAACCTGGCCGCCGAGCGCGAGCAGCTGGCCAAGCTCGCTGCCGACCGCGATGAGCACATCCACCAACTGGAAGCGGAACTTCAGGAGAGCCTCATGCGACTGCGCCTGATGCAGGATGAGCTGGTCAAGGGCGAAGCGCAGATCGAACTGATCAAGGACCTGCTCCTGCGCGAACCGGATCGGAGTACCGACCATGTTGCATAACGTCATGAAGTGGCTGCGGAACGTGATCGGTTCGCCCCGCCGCAATGCCAAACTCGCCACCCTCGCCTTGCCTGATCGGCCCGATTCGGCCACCCGGCACGACATGGCCACGTTCACCGATGAACAGGCCGGAACCGTCATTCCCTATGACCCGAACCTGCTGGACCGGGCCAAGACCCAATGGCAATTCGGAGACTGGCAAAGCCTGGTGGCTATCGACCAAAACGGCCTGGATCACCACCCGGACCGCGCCAGGCTGGCCCTGCTCGCAGCGGCAGGGCACGCCCAGCTGGGGAATACGGCCGATGCGCAACACCTCTTCCAACTGGCCGAGGAGTGGGGCTGCAGCAAACGGCTCATCGGTCAGATATTGATTGCCGGAGTCCACAATAGCTTGGGGCGTGCCGCTGCCCATCTGGGCCAGGAGGCGCGGGCGCTCGATCACTTCAAAAACTCCGTCACCATTGGTGCCCCTGGTAGTGATGCCAGGCTGCTGACTGGCGCCAGGGTCAATCAACAGCTTGCTCAGTTGGACTTGACTGGCCGGGAAATGGCGAAACCATCTCTTAAAAAGGTGGCAACAGAACATAGGGTATAGATCGAATAAACTTATAAAATGCCTACTGTCATTTAACGATTACTATGAATTTTAATTAATACTATGAAAAATAGAACTCCATTTTCAACTGCTCTCAGTTTGGGCAATGCAGCCCTGCGAAGAAGCCAATATTCATTGGCAATATCTTATTACCAAAAGGCACTCCAGGAAGTACCAGAACTTGAGAAAGTCATAAAAACCAACTTAAGTCTAGCGGAAAAAAAGCAGAATCAATCCTCTGAGATAAGTGCTAGTGAAAATGTTGATTGTGAAAAATTCGAATTAACAATGGATCTAAAGCCTTGCAGAAATTCGCCACAAACTCACCTTGCCATGGTTTCTAAAGATTTTTTTGATAGTAAATATTACCTTGAAACAAACCACGATGTAAAATCTGCGGGAGTTAATCCTTTCGAGCATTATCTATATAACGGATGGAAAGAGGGAAGGAAACCAAATACATGGTTTGATCCTAGTTTTTATTTAAAAAAATATGATGATATCAAACAAGCGGGAATAGAGCCGCTGACGCATTATGTAACCACAGGGAAGCATGAAGGGCGTCAACCACGATACATTCCTGAACTCAGTGAGAAAAGCTATTTTTCGTACATTAGCAAACAAAACTTAAAAGAAAAGTATGAAGAGTCATATGTAGAATATTTAACGCATGACAAATTGCATACTGATATTAAATTAATAGCATGGTATTTGCCTCAATTTCATCCAATTTCTGCCAATGACAAAGCATGGGGGAAAGGCTTTACCGAATGGACGAATGTTACAAAAGCATTGCCTCAGTTTGATGGGCATTATCAACCGAGATTAGCAGGTGAATTGGGGTATTATGATCTAAGACTAAAAGAGGTTCAGAAAAAACAAATCGAATTAGCGAAAAACTACGGAGTGCATGGTTTCTGTTACCATTATTACTGGTTCGACGGTAAGAAAGTGATGGACACTCCGTTGCAACAAGTATTAGATAATCCAGATTTGGATTTCCCGTTTTGCATTAACTGGGCAAACGAAAACTGGACAAAACGATGGGACGGTTTAGATCAAGATGTGATTCTTGCTCAAAACCATACTCCAGAAGATGATATTGCTTTTTTAGAAGCTATAAAACCGATCTTGACGGACAAACGCTATATCAAAGTAAACGGCAAGCCTCTTTTCATGCTCTATAGACCAAGCTTATTTCCCGATATAAATGCTACTGTCAAGCGCTGGAGAGAGCACGCTATAAACATCGGTATAGGTGAACTTTACTTGGTAATGACACAGTCATTTGAAAATATTGACCCTATAACTCTAGGGTTTGATGCAGCTGTTGATTTTGCGCCTAACCATTTTAAAGCGGATGACATTAAAGAGAAACAACAATATTACAACAAAGATTTTATCGGAAATATTTATGAT
>Ga0075011_10000704_pt1 | contig 17677 bp, 17 predicted proteins | sample TARM_MetaG_T_14_FD_72354 | JGI IMG/M metagenome (GOLD analysis project Ga0075011, IMG submission 72354) | Freshwater microbial communities from Pennsylvania, USA, analyzing microbe dynamics in response to fracking - TARM_MetaG_T_14 | ecosystem: Environmental > Aquatic > Freshwater > River... | reverse complement strand
AAACAACACGAACAAGTCAAAGGACCATTTGGTAATACCATTAAATGCTTTTATTATAATAACGATAACCAAAAAAGTGATGATTCAAAAAAAATCGGGACATATGGATTTGTTAAGCATGCCCCTGCATTTATTGGTGGTATTGCAAAAAACAACATGAATGCATTGATCGATTATGGATTTGTTTTTGAAATGCTCATTTTAAGACTTACAAAAAAAAGATATAGGTACCGTGTGGCTTGGAGGAACATTTAAGCGTCAAGATATTGATGAGGCCCTTAGAGAAGATGAAATTATTCCTGCAATTTCACCAGTAGGTTATGAAGCTGATAAACGATCACTACGTGAAAAAGTAATAAGAAAACAAGTGAAAGCAAATGAGCGAAAACCATTTGACGAACTATTTTATGAAGATACTATCCAAACACCAATTAAAGAACGTGAAAAAGAAAATCATCCAATGTATCGATATTTAGAACTGATTAGACTTGCACCAAGTGCATCTAATAAGCAGCCATGGCGTTTAATTGTCAAAAAGAACAAATTACATCTATACTTAAAGCGAACGCCTCATTATGGTGAAAAACTGCCATATGATATCCAAGCGGTTGATATGGGCATTGCGCTTGCGCATCTAGAGGTTGGTTTAGAATTTGATAATCGCCGTTTTAAACACTATATTGATGATGAACACTACAATTATAAAGATTTGGAATATATCATTACCTATGAAATAATTTGAAGATAACCGTTTATTGATTGTAATTTACCTTATAATGCATTACAATAGTTAAGGTTATTATAAGGAGTGATAAAATGGCTTTAACAGCTGGAATTGTTGGCTTACCGAATGTAGGTAAATCGACACTATTTAACGCAATAACAAAAGCGGGGGCACTTGCTGCAAACTATCCTTTTGCAACAATTGAACCTAATGTAGGGGTTGTATTAGTCCCTGATGAACGATTAAATAAACTAACAGATTTGGTGAAACCTAAACGTACCGTACCAACGACTTTTGAGTTTACAGATATTGCTGGACTTGTAAAGGGTGCGAGTAAAGGTGAGGGACTTGGTAATCAATTCTTATCACATATTCGTGAAGTTGATGCAATTATTCATGTTGTTCGTTGTTTTGAAGATGAGAACGTTACGCATGTTGATGGTACGATTGATCCTATTCGTGATATTGAAACAATAGATTTAGAACTTATTTTTGCTGATTTAGATATTGTTGAAAAACGGTTACCAAAGATTGAAAAAAAGGCACAACTTAAAGTTGATCCGGATGCAGTTGAAGAATTTAATATTTTGAAAAAAATTCATGAAACACTTATGGATAATGTTCCAATTCGTAAACTTGATTTCAATGAAAACGAACAAAAGCTTATAAAAAGCTATGGTTTTTTAACCCAAAAACCTATGCTTTATGTATGCAATATTTCAGAAGAAGATTTATTGGATAATGTTGTGAATGAGCATGTTCAAAAAGTGTTAGATCGTGCGCAAGAAGAATCATCAGTTGCCATGACCATTAGCGCTAAAATTGAAGCGGAGTTATCTGATTTAGAAGATGAAGATAAAGCGATGTATTTAGAAGAATTAGGACTAGAAGAATCAGGCCTTGATAAGTTGATTCGTGATAGTTATGATTTACTGGGTTTAAAAACATTCTTTACCGCAGGGGAAAAAGAGGTTCGTGCTTGGACGTTTAAAAAAGGTATGAAGGCGCCTGAATGTGCAGGGGTTATCCATACTGATTTTCAAAAAGGATTTATTCGTGCAGAAACGGTGGCTTTTGATGATTTAATGGAAGCAGGCGGAATGGCTCAAGCAAAAGAATTAGGAAAAGTTCGCTCTGAAGGCAAAGAATATATTGTTAAAGATGGCGATGTTTTACTTTTCAGATTTAACGTATAAAGGAGTTTTACAATGATTTTTGAATATTTTACATTTACATTATTATTATTTTTTATGGCATTTTTCCTTGATATTTTTTATCAGTATTTTCGTTACAAAGTGATTCAACCAAGGAAAATGTTAACGGTTCAAAAAGGCGGATTATTTGAACACTATATTATTGTTGGGATTATTTTAGCAGGTGTCGCACTCTTACATATAGGGTTTGAATTAAATCCATTTGATGGGTCTAATTGGCTAAGCATTGTTTTACAAAGCGTGTCAACATTTGTGGTGACTTTATTGTTTACATTATTCTTAAGTGTATTTTTAATTTATATTGGACTGTATATTTATGCAGCCTATAAAAAGATTGAAAATCCTGGACCGTATGTTCAAACCAAGGCACAAGTTGTTTTAAAAATTGCGTTTATTACCGCAATTATCATTTCACTTGCACTGGTGATTTTTGGATTGGTAGCTGGTAATAATGGTGTTTGATTATTTACAAATCATTCTGAGTTTGTTCGTGGTAACCTTTTTTATAGATAATATAGGCACTTACTTAAAACATAAAGCTGTTTATGCACGTAAAGTATTTACGGTTAAAAAAGGTGGATTGTTTGAACATTACATTATTGTCTTGGTGTTGACCTTAATCATTATGGGACTGCATTATTTAGGGTTTAATCCATTTAGTATCGATAATGTCGTAGGGTTAGTCATTCAAGGAGCAATGTTTTATATCACAATCGTGTTATTTTTTATGATCATTGCTATGATATTTGGTTATGTGTTTGTCTACGTTTACGTCCGCGTTAAAAAAGTAGAAAACTTTGATACATGGATTCAACCTCATATTTTTAGAAGTTTTTTAATTATTTTGATTTCATCTCTTGTATTTGGTGCGATGATGCTATTTTTTGTGTTTATGAATTTAGAGTAAGTCTTTAAGACTTACCTTTTTTTATGACAGTCCATGAAACATGCTATAATATGAATTGGGTGATAATATGAAAGCGACAATTATTTCGGTAGGAAACGAGTTGTTAATGGGGAAAACTGTTAATACAAATTTAACATTTATTGCTAAAGGATTAAGAACTTTAGGGATTGAAATTTCAAAAGCGATGTGTTCTACCGATGAAGAAGAAAGTATTCAAGGCGCATTAAAAGAAACAAACGATGAATTGATTATTTTAACGGGCGGACTTGGACCAACGCCTGATGATATGACAAAAGAAGTGGTTTGTCGTTATTATGATTTAGAATTAGTGTTACATGAAAGTAGTTTAGAAGCGATTAAAGAGACATTTGCAAGAGCTAATAAACCGATGAATGATTCTAATTTAAAACAAGCGTATTTTCCAAAAGAAGCTATTGTGCTTAAAAATGAAAATGGCACAGCACCTGGGGCGATTATTGCAAAAGATGATAAAACGATTGTATTGCTTCCTGGACCGCCAAGTGAACTTCGTCCGATGTTAAATACTGTTTTAAATTATTTGGAAAGTCGTTTAGATATCAAAGTCTATCAAGAAGGGTATTTAGTGGTTGGGATAGGAGAAAGTGCAATGCAAGAAAGACTTGGTGATTTTTATGATCGCCATCCATCGGTTAATATTGCCCCTTATGCAGGACTTGGTGAAATACAGTACATCTTTACATCACATGATAAAGAAGGGCTAGAAAGCGCATTAGACGCGTTTAAAAAGCAATTTGATGATGTGATTGTCGGACCTTACTACACACCACTTGAAGAGCGTGTAGTCGAACTGCTTATGATGAAAAACCAAACGATTAGTTTTGCAGAATCTTGTACGGCAGGGTTATTAGCAGGTAGACTTGTGAATGTCGCAGATGTTTCTAAAGTTTTTAAAGAAGCGTATGTTTTATATTCTAATGAGTCTAAGATTAAACAACTTGGTGTGAATCAATTAATTATGGATAAGTTTGGGGCAGTTAGTGATCAATGTGTTTATGAACTTGCTTACCAGCTTGCCCAGCGTACTGATAGTGATTTAACAGTGAGTATTTCAGGGATTGCAGGACCTAGTGGAGGGACTGTAATGAAACCGGTTGGAACGGTGTATTTTGGTGTTCATTATGATGGACTTACAAAAACTTATCATCAAGTTTTTTCAGGGAACCGACAAATGGTTAGAGACAAAGCTGTTACTTATGCTTTAGGTCTTATTTATGATACCCTTACAGGAAAACATGAAGACAAATATTAAACCATTTACTTATAAGGATATCCCTGCCTTAGAATATAGTAATGAAGACTCTACGAAGTTAATGTTTTTACAACATGGTATTTATGGAACCAAAGAAAAAGTTATGAATCTTTTAGCAATTAGTTTTGTAAAATTAGGGTATAAGGTCGTTGCCATCGATGCATGTAAACATGGTGAACGTAGTGCATATCCATTTAATCCTAAAGATGAAGACCATGCCCAACTAGAAACTTTTGATATCGTAAAACGAACGGTAGAAGATTTATTGAAACTTTATCATAGTATTTACGAAGAAGATTATCCAACATTTGATATCATAGGGATTTCAATGGGTGGTTTAATGGCTTATTATATGAGTACACAGACAAAGCATCTTAATCAGTTGATTGCGCTTATTAGTAGTCCTGATTTTGAGGCGAGTGCGCATTACACATTTAGTGAGGAAAAGCGTCAACAATATGTTGAAAAAAGTGAGAAAGCAATGCGTTTAATACAATCAATGAACCCAGTAGATCATGTTGAAAAAATGCAGTTTAAAAGAGCGATTATTATGAACGGTAAACAAGATGAAGTTATCCCAATTGATCAAACAAGATCGTTTGTTCAAAACCATGAGTCACTGCCGATAATATTTAAAGAGTACGACGCAGAACACCGACTCATTCCATCAATGCACGAAGACCTTTTAGCTTTATTAGATAAGAAGGATTAACTGTTTACTTTTAAAAGCTGTTGTGATATAATACTCTAACGTGAGAAAACTCACATCCTTGCTGTTTAATATAGAAGGCAGCCATAGACCAAAAGGAGGTTAAAATTATGACTAAATACGAAATCATGTACATTATTCGTCCAACTGTAGCAGAAGAAGACCGTAAGAAGTTAATTGAAGAATTAAGTAATATCTTTACTTCAATGGATTCTGAAGTTGTTAAAGTTGATGAATGGGGAATGCGTGACTTAGCGTACGAAATTCAAAAGCACAGAAAAGGGTATTACGTTGTTTTAGATGTTAATACTACTGATGAAGCACGTGCTGAATTTGATCGTGTCATTCGCTTAAAAGAAGATATTATCCGTTATTTAATCATCAAAGACGTACGATAAAAATTATTGAGGTGATACTATGATTAACCGTGTTGTCCTTGTAGGTAGGTTAACTAAAGACCCAGAACTAAGAAGAACTTCTAACGATATTGCTGTAACATCATTTACACTTGCTGTTAATAGACCATTCGCAAGAAATAATGATCAAGATCAACAAGCTGATTTTATTCAATGCGTTGTTTGGCGACGTCAAGCAGAAAATGTTGCACAGTTTGTTCAAAAAGGAAGCTTAGTGGGTGTTGAGGGCCGTATACAAACGCGCAATTATGACGACCAAGATGGGAACCGTCGATACATCACCGAAGTCGTTGCTGATTCAGTACAATTTTTAGAACCAAAAGGTTCTAATCAAGGATATCAAGACAATCAAAACCAGTCATCTTCAAAACAAAGCGATTACCGTCCAAGAAAAGAAGAACCTAAAAAACAAGAGTCTTCTTTATCGGATATCGATATCGCTGATGACGATTTACCATTCTAAAAGGAGGAATTTATCATGGCAAGAGGAAACTTTCGTAAAAGACGTAAAAAAGTATGTTATTTTACTCAAAACAATGTAAAATACATTGATTATAAAGATGTTGACTTAATGAGACGCTTTATTAGTGACCGCGGAAAAATTTTACCTAAACGTGTTACAGGAACAAAAGCTGGTTACCAAAAAGAATTAAGCGTTGCAATCAAACGTGCGCGTCACATGGCATTATTACCATTCGTAAAAGATTAATAATCTACAAACACCATCTGGTTTACAGACGGTGTTTTTTTTATTTTAATGACTTATCTATAAAGAAAAGAATCTTTCTTTATCAAAAACCAACTATGATTTATAATAGTAAGTGAGGAGTGATGTCATGGAGTACTTAAACAAAGATGAGAATAAAGTTAAAGCTTTAAGTGAATTTATGGATCGTTTAAGACAAGATATCTCACAAAAAGAAAAACGTGCGTTATATGAAGACTATAAAGAGGTTGTTAATGATGTCCATGCAATTGATTTATTTTATGTAGATTATTATAAACAAAATACACCTCTAGATATTGAAGAGATTAAACAAACAGCCAATAAGTTTGTGAACGTATTTCATGAAGGTCTAAAACGCCATCGGTTTGATAATCATAGCCACCCTTTTTACGACACTTTATTAGAAGAAAATCAAGCGATTATCCATTATATGGACACTATCAAAAAACTATTGAAATCATCAACTATTCATGATGCTAAACATGAATTGTTACCAAAATTTGAAGCGCTATTACATGTTGAAAAAAAGTTTATTCGTAAAGAGAATATATTATTTCCAAGATTAGAAAGCTTAGTCCCTTCAATAAGACCATTAGAAGTCATGTGGAGTTTACATGATGATGCGAGAGTTCAACTTAAAGCGCTCATCCAAGCATTAAAAGTTAAAGAGGATAACACCAAAACGTTAAGTCCTATGATTGGTAAATACTACTATTTACTCTATGGCATTATTCAAAAAGAAGAAATGATATTAATGCCTGTTGCCGAAATGGTATTAAAAAAAGAGGATTTAGATGAGATGTATGAAGAGGCTTTTGAGTATGGCTTTGTGTTTATTGAACCAACTCAAAGCGCTAAAAAAGATCAGTCTGATTTAGCAGATATTGAGGGAGAGTTTAAAGTAGAAAATGGAACATTAAGCTTTAAAGAACTAAATCTAATGTTAAATCACTTACCGGTAGATATTACATATGTAGATAAATATGATAAAGTGAAGTACTTTAACCAAACAAAAACGCGTCATTTTCCACGTAATCCTTCTATCATTGGTCGTTTAGTAAAGCATTGTCATCCCCCAAAAAGTGTGGATACAGTGATTAAAATTGTTGAAGCCTTTAAAAAGGGTGAAAAAGATAAAGCGGAATTTTGGTTAAATTTTAAAGGGCATTTTTTATATATAACTTATTACGCTGTGAGGGATGAGAACAATATTTTTGAAGGGGTTTTAGAAGTGTCACAAGATGTCACGCGAATTCGTGAATTAGAAGGCGAACAACGGTTGTTATCATGGGAATAAAAAAAGTTAGCCAAAAGGCTAACTTTTATTATTTTCAAGGGGTGTAATTTTCTTGATCATATAGACAAATGGTGTATCAAGCAATGCAACCATGAGTTTTATGAGATATGTTGTGATAAAAATACTAATTAATATAGACATATCATAAAGCCCTAAAAAAGCAATCGGTACAAAGATTAAAGTATCGACAAATTGACTAATTAAAGTCGAGCCAATATTTCTAATATAGAGTGCTTGATCGGTTGGGAATTTAGCTTTAATGCGTTGAAAGATATAAACATCTAATAATTGTGACACTAAATAGGCAATAATACTTCCTAGTGCAATTCTTGGAATAATTCCAAAAATTGTTTGGAGTGCTTCATGGGCAAAATCTTCACTTGATGGTGTAAACCATAACGCCATTTGCATAATGATTACCATACCTAAGAGTGAAGCAAACCCCAAATATACGGCTTTTTTAGCATCTTTTATTCCATACTTTTCATTTAAAGCATCAGTTGCTAAAAATAATGTCCCATACATCACGTTCCCAAGTGTTGCGGTGAGACCAAAAAGTTCAATGGTTTTAGTTACTTGGATGTTTGCGATAACTGTCCCCATTGCAATCCAGGCAAATAGCCCGGTTTTACCAAAAATTTTGTAAACAATTAAGATTAATACAAAATTAACAATGGCAAATAAAAACCAAATTAATTCATTCATAATAATACCTCCTAGTTTTGATAACGCAGGATGGTTACGAACTGCGTAATACTAAGGTATTCTAGCTTTTCTTTGTTGCTTTGTCAAGGAATGTTTAAATGCACGCGCATAGTTGCTATAATTATGATATAATATTCCCGTAAACCTTGGAGTGGAGGTGTCCTTTATGCAAAAACCTTGGTTAATAGTTTTTGGCCTTATTAGTACGTTATTGATTGTTTTATTAATAATATTTTCTGAATCAGCTATGCTTGTTTATGTTGTTTTAGTTGGATTTTTGCTTATGGTATTGAATCTATTATTTTTATTGTATACAACACAGCTTAAAAAATCGCGTGTGAAATCACTCACAGAAGAATTGAAGGCACGTGATAATTTAATTGAGCGTAAAGCACTTGTTGAAGAAAAAATGATGTATCATTTACCAACTGGGATTATTTTAATTGATGAAGATTATGATATAGTATGGTCAAATAATAAAGCGAAAGCACTTTTTGAAAATGCGTTAGAAGATAAGAATTTAGAAACAATGCACAAACCTTTAGTCGATGCGATAAAATATGATGATTTTGATGATTTTAAAGTCATGAAGATTTATCAAAATTATTATGAAGTTTATTACAATAAAGAAGAACAAAGTTTATTCTTCTATGATGTAAGTCAACGTGAAATTGTCAATCAAGCCTATAAAGAACATACAGCGGTGATTGGCGTGATTCATTTAGATAATTTTGATGATGCATTGGGTGTGTTAGAAGTTCAAGAAAAAAACGAAATACAAGGGAAATATTTAGGAACACTCGATGATTGGGCTTATGATTTAGGATTTCATATTGTGCCTGTAACCTCATCAAAATTGTTTGTTTATATGCATAAGAAAAATTTAGATGCCTTAATTGAAGATGACTTTGAAATTATTAATAAGATTGCATCTATTTCAAAGGATAATGATTTAATTGTGACTTTAAGTGGTGGATTTGCCTGTGCAAACCGACCACTCAATGAACTGGGTGATGCTTCAGAAGAGGCACTTGATTTAGCCCTTGCTCGTGGTGGTGACCAAGTCGTTATTAACATTGAGGGTGAGGCACTGAAATATTTTGGGGGGAATACAAATACCCAAGAAAAAAGAACGCGTATTTCAAGTCGAATTAATGCACAAAAACTTGATTTATTGTTTAATGATGCGGATAAAACTTTTATCGTTCCCCATACCCACCCAGATACTGATGCTTTAGGCGCAGCTGTTGGGATATTAAAGATGGCAATTGCGGCTAAGAATGAAGCCTACATCGTCTTAGATTTCAATGCGCTTGATAAGACGGTTAAAAAGATTCTTCAGTTGATGGAGTATGAATATGTTACATTCTTAGATTATTTTATTACACCAGAACAAGCATTATCGGATAGCTCTAAAGAAAGTTTAGTGGTCTTAGTTGATCATCATTCATATGGTCAGTTGATTGATGAACGGTTAGTTGAACGGATTGAAAAGAAAGTGATTATCGATCATCACCGTAAACTGAGTGATTATATTACAGATAATCAATTAACGTATATTGAACCTTATGCATCAAGTTCTACAGAATTAGTGATTGAAATGATTAATGTGTATCCAAAAGAAGTAGATTTGAATACATTTGAAGCGACTGTTATGCTCAGTGGAATAATTGTAGATACAAATAATTTTATGTACCGAACAGGTGCACGAACATTTGAAGCGGCAGCTATTTTGAGAAAATACGGTGCAGATCCATTTAAAGTAAAAAATATTTTAAGAGAGTCATTAAAGGAAATACAAATTAAATCACAGTTATTAACGTTGGCTGAAGTGATTAAAAAGAGGTTTTCTATCGTTGTTGTACCCGATGATATTAACGCAGATCGTGCATTACTTGCAAAAATATCGGATGATTTATTAGAAATTGATAATACGATTGCGGCCTTTACGATTGGAAAGCTTAGCAATAATAGTATTGGAATAAGCGCAAGAAGTTTAGAAGGATTTAATGTTCAATTAGTTATGGAACATTTTGGTGGTGGTGGCCACTTAAATAATGCAGGGGCTCAAATAGAATCAAATGATAAACAGAAAGTTAAACAATCATTAATTGAATATTTAGAAACTGCAATTCAGGAGGAAAGACCAATGAAAGTGATATTATTAAAGGATTTAAAAGGAAAAGGAAAAAAAGATGAAGTGATTGAAGTTGCATCAGGTTATGGAAATTATTTACTAACAAGTAAGCAAGCTATTGAGGCAACACCTGAGAATATGCAAATACTTGAAGATGAAAAAGAGCAAGAAATAGAAAAAGCAAAACAAGAATATGAAGAATTAAAATCTTTAAAACAACGCATTGATCATCGCGGGGTTAAAGTCTATGTGAAAATGGGCGAAAACGGTAAAATGTTTGGGAAAATCAGCACAAAAAATATTGCTGAAGCGCTTAAAAAACAACATGATGTTGAGATAGATAAACGTAAAATACACTTGGATCAACCAATCAACGGCTTAGGAACTTATAAAATTGAAGTAAGACTACATAAGGATATCACTGCAGTCTTTGAACTTCTTGTTTTAGAGGAATAATGGAAGAAAAACAAGTACCACATAGTATTGATGCTGAACAAAATGTATTAGGGGCTGTGTTTATTGATCCAGGCACAGTAAGAATTATTTCTGATAAATTAGAAAGAGATGATTTTTATTCCCACCGACATCGATTGATTTTTAGTGCAATTATTGATTTGATCAATGAGAATACAGATGTTGACTATACAACACTGATTAATCAGCTTGAAAGCCAACAGCTTTTACTAGATGCTGGCGGTAGTGATTATATCTTAGGACTATCAGATACAACACCCTCTATCGTAAACTTAGAACATTACATTAACATTGTTAAAGATAAAGCAGTCATTCGAAAAATGATTGATGTATCTAAAGCCATTAGTGAAGAAGGCTATAAAGCTAAAAGTATGGCTGATTATATTGATAAAGCTGAACAGCGCGTGTTTGATGTTGCTAAAAGTAGAAGAACAGGCGATTTCATTAGCATTAAAACCGTTACTGAAGAAGTGATTGTAAAAACTGAAAAAACCAAAAATGTCGATGCAGGTGAAGTGACAGGGCTTGATACTGGATTTGAAGAATTAAATGGCATTACTTTGGGATTACAACCTTCTGAGTTATATATAATTGCAGCAAGACCTTCAATGGGGAAAAGTGCTTTTGCCCTTAACATTGCCACAAATGTTGCTAAAATGAAACGCAAACCTTATGTTGCATTCTTTTCTTTAGAGATGGGGGTTGATCAATTAGTCGGTCGTATGTTATCTGCTGAATCAAATGTGAACAGTTACCACATTAGAACAGGGCGACTCAATACACTTGCTTGGCAACAGTTATCAGTCGCAAGTACTAATCTCTCCAAACTCAATATTTTATTTGATGATTCTGGGACGGTTAAAGTGACAGAATTAAGACAAAAGTGTCGTAAATTGGCTCAAGAAGACCGTTTGGATTTAGTGGTTATTGACTATTTACAACTTTTAAGTGGTAGTGATGGTAGTGGCCGTATGAACCGTGTTCAAGAAGTCTCAGAGATATCAAGAACACTAAAAGAAATGGCAAGAGAATTAAAGATTCCTGTTATTGCATTATCACAGCTTTCACGTAGTGTAGAAACACGCGATATAAAAATCCCTATCATGGCAGATTTACGTGAATCGGGATCGATTGAACAAGATGCCGACGTAGTATTGTTTTTATACCGTGATGATTATTACAACAAAGAATCACAAACACCAGGTGAAGTAAAAGTGATTATTGCAAAGAACCGTTCAGGTTCTGTACATACTGAGGGGTTACCGTTAATCTTTAAGAAAGAGTATAGTTTATTCAAATCTAAAACACATCGTCACCAACCACAATATGATAGTGATGATGGGTTAATGGATGTATAAAATATTTAAACGTTTAAAATTGTTGGTTATGACGATTTTAAGCGTTTTTTTATATGGTTTTTTATAGGGGAGAATGATATAATGTTTTCTGGTATAAAAGAAGGAGGATTGCCCAATGAATATGCGTTTAAGAAAAAAAGAAAAACCCCTCAAACGAAAAATCGATTTAACAGAGGGTAGTATCCTCAAGAAATTATTAATTGTGGCAATTCCAGTCTTATTAACAAGTTTTATTCAAATGACTTATAATTTAACGGATATGTTTTGGGTTGGACGTGTAGATTTTATTGGCTTAGACCCAATTGATGCAGTGGCAGCCGTTGGGACGGCTGGGTTTTATCCCTGGTTTGGTATGGGGATGATTATGATTGTAAAGGTCGGGGTGAGTGTTTATATTAGCCAGTCAGCAGGCCGTAATGATAAAGAAGCAGTGAATCGTTATGCGACAAATGGATTAATGTTGATGCTATTTATTGCCTTGTTCTACATGATATTTGGTACATTTTTCAATCATATTTTTGTAGGGTTTTTTGATATTAACAATTCAACTGTTGAGAATTATGCAATGGATTATTTGAGTATCATTTCAATGTTTGGGTTTGCTTTATTTACGGTTAATTTATTTAATGGTATTTATGATGGGTTAGGAAAAACCATCAACACCTTCTATATCTCAGCTACTGGCCTTGTTTTAAATATGATTTTAGACCCAGTCCTTATTTTAGGGTTTAATATGGGTGTTAGAGGAGCAGCGATTGCAACAGCCGCTTCACAGCTTTTTGTATTGCTTGTGTATTTAGTCATTTATAGTAGCAATAAACGCCCAGCTACAATTAGTATTAAGCGATATTTTTCGCTTGAGACAACCAAAAAAATCTTTACATTAGGAGTGCCAGTTGGTATTCAAAGCATGTTCATGACAACTATTTCTATTGTGGTTGGTATAATTGTTGCAAGTTATGGGGCAAGTGTTATGAGTATTTCAAGAATCGGTTCACAAATCGAGGCACTAAGTTGGATGATTGCCTCAGGCTTTCAAGTAGCGCTTGCGAGTTTTGTTGGCCAAAATTACGGGGCATATAAGATTGACCGTGTTAAAGATGGTTATATAATGAGTTTAAAATTATTGGTTCCTTATGGAATTTTAGTGAATACACTATTATTTGTTTTTGCAGAACCGTTATTTGGGATTTTTATTGACGAACCAACGACCTTAGCAGGGGGAGCTGAGTATTTAAGAATCATCAGTATCTCACAATTGTTTATGATCTTAGAACTAACAACCGCAGGGGCGTTTAATGGATTAGGTAAAACGATTTTCCCATCGACTGTTGGAATGATTGGAAATGCGTTAAGAATTCCTTTTGCATTAATGGCATCAACTGCCGCAGGAATTTGGTGGACAATTAGCTTATCTAGTGTATTTAAAGGGACAGTCCTATTCATTATCTTCATTTACTATCTAGCAAAAATAGTCCGTAGACACAAAGAAGCGATAATGGTTGAAAAAATTGAAGCGATATAATATAATATGTCGGAAGTAAATTAGGAGTGATGCGTGTGAGAGATCGATTAGATAGAATCGTTGAACGCTACGAAAAAATTAATACGTTATTAAGTGATCCTGAAATCACAAAAGACATTCAAAAATTGACTGAATTATCTAAAGAACAAAGCGGTTTAGAGAAAACTGTTGAAGTCTATAAAACGTTCCTTGATGTGGAAGCAGAAATCAAGGATTTAAAAGAAATGGCCAAAGATAGCGACCCGGAAATCAGAGAAATGGCTCATATGGAATTAGACGAAGCAAAAGAAAAACATTATGAACTTGAAGAAACACTTAAAGTATTATTGATTCCAAAAGACCCTAATGATGACAAAAATGTTATTGTAGAAGTTCGTGGAGCTGCAGGTGGAGATGAGGCCAATATCTTTGCAGGCGATATATTCCGCATGTATACAAAGTATGCTGAACATATGGGATGGAATTTAAGTGTCTTAAATGCTGATGAAAACGATGCGGGAGGCTTTTCTCAAATTGAATTTAGTGTGACAGGTGATAGTGTATATAGCTATTTAAAATATGAATCAGGTGCCCACAGAGTCCAACGTGTTCCGCAAACAGAATCACAAGGACGTGTACATACCTCAACTGCAACTGTAGTTGTTTTACCAGAAGCTGAGGAAGTTGAATTTGAAATGAACATGGCGGATTTACGCATTGATACATATCGTTCAAGTGGATCTGGTGGACAAAGTGTAAATACAACCGACTCTGCAGTTCGTGTGACTCATGAGCCAACTGGAGTAATCGTAACCTGTCAAGACGGAAAGAGCCAGCACGAGAATAAAGCGACTGCATTAAAAATTATGCGCGCAAGACTTCACGATATTGCTCAGCGTGAAAAAGAAGAAAAAGAAGGCGAAGAACGCCGTAGTAAAATTGGGACAGGTGATCGTTCTGAAAAGATTAGGACATATAATTATCCACAAAACCGTGTGACAGATCACCGTATTAACTTTTCTATTCAACAACTCGATAGAGTTATGGAAGGAAAATTAGAACCCGTTATAGATGCCTTGATTGCGGAAGAATTAAAACGTAAATTAGAAGGCGAAAAAGAAGACTAAGAAGAGCCTTGCTCTTCTTTCCTCATTTAAGGAGAAAAAGTTATGCCTACATTTAAAGAAATATTACAAATTAATGAACAATATGCACTTGATAATAAAAAAGAACCAAGTGCAATCAAGTTATTATTATTACACTTTTCTAAGTTTGATAATACGACGCTTTATCAAAATATAGATAAAGAAATGGATGAATCAGCCTATAAACGTTTTTTATATGCCGTTGATGATTATATTAAACATCATAGACCTGTCCAACATATTACAGAAAGTGAATATTTTTATGGTCATAAATTTGCGGTAAACTGTAATGTGCTTATTCCTCGTTATGAAACAGAAGAACTTGTAAGTTATTTACTTGAATATATGGATGAGACATTTGATCAAGATCAAACTATTGATTTAGTAGATATAGGGACTGGGTCAGGGTGTTTAGCAAGTGTTTTAGCGTTAGAGTATGATCGAATCAATGTCGTCGCAACCGACATTTCACAAGAAGCAATCGATGTGGCTAAAGAAAACGCTAAATCATTAAATGCAAATATTAAATTTTTACAAGGTGATATGTTAGAACCCGTGCAATCAATGAAGTTTGATGTGCTTATTTCTAACCCACCCTATATTCCTGATAACGAAGTGGTAGATCCTCTTGTGAAAGATCATGAACCCCATATAGCATTATTTGGTGGCAAAGATGGATTAGATTATTACCGTGCAATTATTCAAAACGCTGAATCGGTTTTAAAAGATAAATATATCATTGCGTTTGAACATGCCTTTGATAAAGCTAAAAAAATTAAAAAAATTATCAAGAAAAACTTAAAAGATGTGCGTATTATTCAAAAGAAAGATATGCAGGGCAAAGACCGCATGACTTTTATTTTCAAAGATTAAAAAAATATTATATATATACTATATATAAGAGGTGTAGTGACTTGACACCTTTTTATATGTTGTGTAATAATAACCGCAAGATGGGAGGAATTCGATGAAAAAACTTGTGATTGTAGAGTCACCAAGCAAATCTAAAACCATCAAACAGTACTTAGGTGAAGATTTTGAAGTGTTATCATCTAAAGGCCATATTCGCGATTTATCGATTTCAAATGTCGGTGGATTAGGGCTTGATATTGAAAATGATTTTGAACCAAAATATGATGTAATTAAGGAAAAACAATCAACCATAAAAGAGTTAAAAAAAGCAGCTAAAAAAGCCGATGAAATTTATCTCGCAACTGACCCCGACCGTGAAGGTGAGGCTATTAGTTGGCATCTTAAAGAGGTCCTAGATGCGGCCGATAAACCAACTTATCGTGTTATTTTTAATGAGGTTACTAAAAGTGCAATTTTAGAAGCTTTTGAACATCCAAGAGATATCGATTATGCGCTTGTTTCTTCACAAGAAACACGCCGTATTTTAGATAGAATAATCGGGTTTAAACTGAGTAAGTTATTACAAAATAAAATTAAATCAAAATCTGCAGGTCGTGTTCAAAGCGCAGCTTTAAAAATATTAGTAGAACGTGAGAAAGAGATTGATGCTTTTGAGGAAGAAGAATACTGGCGTATTAAAGCTGAATTTAATGGGTTCGATGCCGAATTAAAAAAATTGAATAATCGTAAAGCGAAAATTCCAAACGAAGAAAAAGCAGACGAAATTCTAGGAATGCTAGAACCAACATTTACAGTCTCTGAGTTAAAAGATCGTGATCGTAAACGCGCTTCAAAGCCACCGTTTACAACATCATCTTTACAACAAGAAGCGTCAAACAAATTAAATATTAGTGGACAACGTACGATGATGTTTGCTCAGAAACTCTATGAAGGTATTGATCTCAAAAATGAAACTGTGGGGTTAATTACTTATATGCGTACAGACTCAACCCGTATGTCACAAGCGTTCATTCAACCGGCAATGGGTTATATTAAAAATACCTATGGTGAGGCTTATGTGGGTAAACCCAAACAAGCAGCTAAAAGTAAAAACGCTCAAGACGCCCATGAAGCCATTAGACCAACAAATATAGATCATACACCAGAATCGGTGAAGCCATTTCTTTCAAGAGATGAATTCCGTTTATATTCTATGATCTATTTAAGAGCAGTAGCTAGTTTAATGAAAAGTGCAAAAATTATATCAACCACATTATGGTTAGAAAATAATAATGCAAAGTTCCAAGCTAAAGCACAACAATTAGCATTTGATGGATATTTAAAAGCGTATAAAAGTTATGAAAGCATTGAAATTTCAGAATTGCCAAAGCTTAGTGTAAAAGACCAGATTGAAGCTCAAAAAGTTGAGAAATCTCAACATTTTACGCAACCACCTGCTCGCTATACTGAGGCAAAACTGATTAAAGAAATGGAAGATTTAGGGATTGGTAGACCGAGTACTTACTCTCAAACCATTTCAACCCTTAAAAAACGTAAATACGTAGATCTTGATCAGAAAAAATTTGTACCGACTGATCAAGGGAAATTAACCATTGAAAAATTAAATGATTTCTTTGAACCCATTATTAATGTGGATTATACTGCAAAAATGGAAACAACACTTGATGATATTGCTAGTGATGAAGAAGATCAAACGAAAGTTATTAGCGAATTTTACCACGCTTTTATTCCAATGGTTGATAAAGCCAATCAAGAAATGGAAAAGAAAGAACCTGAAACTACGGGAGAATTATGTCCGAAATGCGGGAGTCCAATGGTCTATAGAGAATCACGCTATGGAACATTTGAGGCATGTAGTGCATTCCCTGAATGTAAATATATAAAACAAGATGAAGAAAAACAAAACAAACCTGAAACCACAGGTATTACTTGTCCGAAATGTAATGAAGGTGAAATTGTATTAAGAGAAGCCAAACGTGGAAGAAACAAAGGCAATACGTTTTATGCGTGTAACAACTTCCCTAAATGCAAAAACATCTTATCAGGAAAACCTACTGGTGAGCACTGTCCTAAGTGTAATAATTTGTTAGTTGAAACTGATGATGGGACTATTCAATGTGATGATCAAAAGAACTGTGGTTATAAAAAAGACCAATAATTATCTTCAGTCAATAGCGTAAAAGCCCTTGAAAACAA
>Ga0075011_10000702_pt1 | contig 17699 bp, 15 predicted proteins | sample TARM_MetaG_T_14_FD_72354 | JGI IMG/M metagenome (GOLD analysis project Ga0075011, IMG submission 72354) | Freshwater microbial communities from Pennsylvania, USA, analyzing microbe dynamics in response to fracking - TARM_MetaG_T_14 | ecosystem: Environmental > Aquatic > Freshwater > River... | reverse complement strand
GGCTGACGCAGGGGCCAAGGGCCCCTGCAGCCCATTGTCTTTGGGGCCAAAGCATTATCTTTGGCCGGTATGGCGCAAACTGGCCAGGTTCAGGCCAGACCTTCGGTCTCGCGCGGGGGGGCCGCCCTGATCGCCTCGATGAAGGCGGCCACGGCTTGGGCCTCGTTCATGCCATCGGCATTCCACACCGCCGCGCTCACCGCGAGGAAATCGGCGCCCGCGCTCACCAGCGGGGCGCAATTGGCCTGGGTGATCCCGCCAATGGCCACGCAGGGCAGTTCGAACAGGGTCGACCACCAGGTCAGGATGTCGGGCTCGGCGCGGTGCTTGGCATCCTTCGTCGTGCTCGGGAAAAAGGCGCCGAAGGCCACATAGTCGGCCCCGGCCTCACCCGCTTCCATCGCCAGATGGCGGCTGCCGTGGCAGGTCACACCGATCTGCACGTCGCGGCCCAGACGCTGGCGGGCCTCGGCCACGTCGCCGTCTTCCTGCCCCAGATGGACCCCGTCGGCACCCAGGCGCTTGGCGAGGCCGACCGAATCGTTGACGATGAAGGCCACGTCACGATCGGCGCAGATCCGCTGAAGCGGCTCGGCCAGACGCGCCGCGCCATGCTCGTCGATGTCCTTGACGCGGAACTGGAAGGCCGCAACCGGCCCGGCATCGAGCGCGCGGGCAAGGCGATCGGGGAAAGCGCCGGTCACATCGAGCGGCGAGATCAGATAAAGCTGGCTGGCAAGATCGGTCATCCTTGCGCCCCTAGCCCGTTCGCCCGTCCCAGTCCATTGGCCCAGTCCATTGGCCCCATCCATCGCCCCCAAAACCGCAAGACGCCCAAGAAAAAGCGCCCCGGAGTTTCCCCCGGAGCGCCTTTCACGCGTCAAGCCTGCAAAAAAATCAGGCCGCGACGAGCTTGTTCACCGAACCGGCGAAGATTTCGTCGATCGCGCCGCCCAGCGCCGCGTCGAATTCTTCCGGCGTCATCTGATAGCGCAGGTCTTCGAGCAGGGCGCGGCTGAAGCTGGCGATGATGCCCTTGTTCTTGGCCAGTTCGGCGCAGGCTTCGGGGCGCGCAAAGCCGCCCGAGAGCGCCACGACGCGCAGCACCTTGGGGTGATCGACCAGCGCGTCGAACGTGCCGGGCACCTTGGGCAGCGAAAGCTTGAGCATGACCTGCACGCCTTCGGGCAGGGCGTCGAGTTCCTTGAGGATCTCGGCGGCGAGGATCGCGTCGCATTCGGCGCGGGTTTCGCTCTTGATGTTCACTTCGGGCTCGATGATCGGCATCAGGCCACCGGCAAGGATCTGCTTGCCGATCTCGAACTGCTGCTTGACCACGGCGGCGATGCCTTCGGCATTGGCCGAGTGGATCACCGAGCGTTCCTTGGTGCCGAACACACCCAGCGCCTTCGAGCGGGCGACGAGCGCGTCGAGTTCGGGCATCGGCTTCATCAGCTGCACGCCGTTGGCTTCGTCCTCAAGGCCCTTGTCGACCTTGATGAAGGGCACCACGCCCTTTTCGATCAGTGCGGTGGGAACCGGCTTGCCATCGACAGTGCCGTCCATGGTGCGTTCAAACAGGATCGCGCCGATCACCTTGTCGCCCGAAAAGGCGTCCGAGCGGATGATGCGGCTGCGCATCTCGTGGATGAGACCGAACATCTCTTCTTCGCTCGAATAGGCGTCGGCCTCGACGCCGTACCCCTTGAGCGCCTTGGGGGTCGAGCCCCCGCTCTGGTCAAGAGCGGCGATGAAGCCATGTCCGGCGGCCATCTTTTCGGTCATTTCAGCGTGGTTCATGGATCATCCTATGACTTGGAGGCCTGCGAACGAGCGCGCAACGCACGGAGTATCACTCCAAAGCGCCGCGAATCTGACTACGCATACCTATGCAGAGTACAAAAATAAACAGGCACGCGCTGCACTGCAACACGCGCCTGTCAGATCAGAACTGGAAATCAGGCTTCCAGCGCCGCAACGCCGGGAAGCTCCTTGCCTTCCATCCATTCGAGGAAAGCGCCGCCTGCGGTTGAAATATAGGAGAAATCAGCCGCAACACCGGCATGGTTGAGCGCGGCGACGGTATCCCCGCCCCCGGCCACCGAAACCAGCGAGCCTTCCTTGGTCAGCGCCGCCGCCGTGCGGGCCAGCGCCACGGTCGCCGCATCGAACGGCGCCATCTCGAACGCGCCCATAGGCCCGTTCCACACCAGCGTGCGGCAGGTCTTGAGCACGTCGCCCAGCGCCTCGACCGCAGCGGGCCCGACGTCGAGGATCATCTCGTCGGCGGCCACTTCGTGGACATTGGCGGTACGCAGCGAGGCCGGGTTGGCCGCGAATTCCTTCGAGACCACGACATCGTAGGGCAGGTGGACGGTGCAACCGGCCTTGTCGGCATTGTCGAGGATTTCCTCGGCGGTGCCGGTCAGGTCGTGTTCGCACAACGACTTGCCCACATCCACGCCGCGCGCGGCGAGGAAAGTGTTGGCCATGCCGCCCCCGATGATCAGGTGGTCGACCTTGCCGACAAGGTGCTTGAGCACGTCGAGCTTGGTCGAGACCTTGGCCCCGCCAACGACGGCTGCCACCGGCTTGACCGGGTTGCCCAGCGCCTTTTCGAGCGCTTCGAGTTCAGCCTGCATGGCGCGGCCCGCATAGGCGGGAAGCACATGGGCCAGCCCCTCGGTCGAGGCATGGGCGCGGTGCGCGGCGGAAAAGGCGTCGTTCACATAGGCCTGGCCCAGCTTGGCGATGGCGGCGACGAGTTCGGGATCGTTCTTTTCCTCGCCCTTGTGGAAGCGGGTGTTTTCCAGAACGGCAATCGTGCCATCGGCCAGCGCGGCCACGGCCGCTTCGGCCTCGGCCCCGGCGCAATCGGCGATGAAGACCACTTCGCGGCCCAGCACATGGGCGAAGGCCGGAACGATCTGGGCCAGCGAATTGGCTTCGCTGCGTTCGCCCTTGGGGCGGCCGAAGTGCGCGAGGACGAGCACCTTGGCGCCCTTGTCGGCCAGTTCGGTCACCGTGGGGACAGCCGCGCGCAGGCGGGTATCGTCGCTCACCTTGCCATCGGCCATCGGCACGTTGAGGTCTTCACGCACCAGCACGGCCTTGCCGGCCACGTCAACAAGATCGTCCAGAGTCTTGAAAGTCATGCAATTTGCCCCTTTGGAAAGAGAAAGGCCCGGCGCCCGCCCCCGCCCCCTTTCGCAAGGAGGCAGGCGCGCGGGCAGCCGGGCCTTCAATCAGGCAATCAGATCAGCGCGGCCATCGCGCCGGCGGTATCGACCATGCGGTTCGAGAAACCCCATTCGTTGTCGTACCACGAGAGCACGCGCACCAGCTTGCCGTCGATCACCGCGGTTTCGAGGCTGTCGATGGTCGACGAGTGCGAATCGTGGTTGAAGTCGATCGAGACCAGCGGTTCCTCGGTGTAGCCCAGAACGCCCTTGAGCGGGCCTTCCGCCGCTGCCTTGAGCAGGGCGTTGACTTCTTCCTTGGTGGTGTCGCGCTTGGGCTGGAAGGTCAGGTCGACGACCGAGACGTTCGGGGTCGGCACGCGGATGGCCGAACCGTCGAGCTTGCCCTTGAGTTCGGGCAGAACCTCGCCCACGGCGCGCGCGGCACCGGTGGTGGTGGGGATCATGCTCATCGCCGCGGCGCGCGAACGGCGCGGGTCGGAGTGGATCTGGTCGAGGATCTTCTGGTCGTTGGTGTAGCTGTGGATCGTGGTCATCAGGCCACGCTCGATGCCGATCGAATCGTTGAGCACCTTGGCGAACGGCGCGAGGCAGTTCGTGGTGCACGACGCGTTCGAGACGATCACGTGCTCGGCGGTCAGCTTGTCGTCGTTGACGCCGAAGACGACCGTGAGGTCGACGTTCTTGGCCGGAGCCGAGATCAGCACCTTCTTGGCGCCCGCGTCGATGTGCTTCTGGCCTCCTTCACGGTCGCAGAAGAAGCCGGTGCATTCGAGCGCGATGTCGACGCCCAGCTCGGCGTGCGGCAGCTTGGCCGGATCGCGTTCGGCGGTCACCTTGATGCGCTTGCCGTCGATGACCAGGTCATCGCCGTCGACCTCGACAGTGCCGGGGAAGGCGCCGTGAACGCTGTCGCGCTTGAACAGCAGCGCGTTGGCCTTGGGGCTGGCCAGGTCGTTGATCGCCACCAGTTCGAGACCACAGTCGGGACGTTCAAGAATGGCACGGGCCACATTGCGGCCGATACGCCCGAAACCGTTGATTGCAACCTTGGTCGCCATGGTCTTACTCCCTCGATTTGAAGAGACTGGAATATTATAGAATTATCTGCCGGCCCCGCCGAGCGCTCACCCGAGACGGGCGAGCACCTGGGGAACGATCTTGGCAACGGTCAGCCCGAAGTGATCGAACAGCACCGGCGCGGGAGCCGAGGCCCCGAAGCTGTCGATGCCGATGGTCAGGCCATCGCCGACATACTTCTGCCAGCCCAGCGTCACGCCAGCCTCGATCGAAACCTTGAGCACGCCCGCGGGCAGCACGTCGGCCTTGTAGGCGGCGTCCTGCTTCTCGAACAGTTCCCAGCTCGGCATCGAGACGACATCGGCGCCGATACCCTGCTCTTCGAGCGCCTTGGCGACATCGACCGCCAGCGACACTTCCGAACCGGTCGCCAGCAGCACGACCTTGCGCGCGGCCTGCGCCGAAACGAGGCGATAGGCGCCCTGCGCGCTCAGCATCGCGCCATCGTGGCGCAGCTGGGGCAGGTTCTGGCGGGTCAGCGCGAGGACCGAAGGCGTCTCGGGCGAAGCGAGCGCGATGTTCCAGCATTCGGCGGTTTCCACCGCGTCGGCGGGGCGGAAGACCTGAAGGTTGGGGATCATGCGCAGGCTCATGATCGTCTCGACCGGCTGGTGGGTCGGGCCGTCTTCACCCAGACCGATCGAATCGTGCGTGAGCACGTAGATCACCCGCAGGTGCTGGAGCGCCGACATGCGGATCGCATTGCGGCAGTAGTCGGCAAAGATCAGGAAGGTGCCGCCATAGGGAATGATCCCGCCGTGCAGCGCCATGCCGTTCATCGCCGCAGCCATGCCGAATTCGCGAATGCCGTAATAGACATAGCGACCGGCATAGTCGGCCGGACCGAACGGCGTGGTGGCCTTGGTCTTGGTGTTGTTCGAGCCGGTCAGGTCGGCCGAACCGCCGACCATTTCGGGCACGAGCGGGGTCAGGACTTCGAGCGCCAGCTCCGAAGCCTTGCGCGTGGCGATGTTCTGGCTCTTTTCGAGCCACTGGGCAAAGGCCTTGCCCGCTTCCTCGCCCGAGGGCAGCTCGCCAGCCATGCGGCGCATGAATTCGGCGCCCTGCGGCGCGGCAGCGAGGCGCGCGTCCCACTCGGCATGGAGGTCGCGGCCAGCATCGCCCGTGGCGCGCCAGTCGGCCATGATCTGCGCCGGAATCTCGAAGGGAGCCGCGCTCCAGCCCAGATATTCGCGGGCCGCGGCGATCTCGTCCTTGCCCAGCGGCGAACCGTGGACATTGTGGCCGCCCTGCTTGTTGGGGGCGCCCTTGCCGATCACCGTGCGGCACGAGATCAGCGAGGGACGGCCATCGGCCATCGCCGCGGCAATCGCGCGCTCGATGTCGACGAAATCGTGACCGTCGCAATCCTCGGTGTGCCAGCCGCTGGCTTCATAGCGCGCGAGGATGTCTTCACTGGTCGAAAGCGAGGTGTCGCCGTCGATGGTGATCTTGTTGTTGTCCCACAGCACGATCAGGCGGCCAAGGCCGAGCGTACCGGCAAGGCCCACGGCCTCGTGGTTGATGCCTTCCATCAGGCACCCGTCGCCCGCGATCACCCAGGTGCGGTGATCGACCAGATCGCTGCCGAACTGGGCGTTGAGGTGGCGCTCGGCCATCGCCATGCCCACGGCCATGGCAAAACCCTGGCCCAGCGGGCCGGTCGTGCATTCGACGCCGGGCAGCAGGAAGTTTTCCGGGTGGCCGGCGCAAGGGCTGGTCAACTGGCGGAAATCGCGGATGTCATCCATCGTGGGCTGGGCATAGCCCGAGAGATGAAGCAGCGAATAGAGCAGCATCGAGCCGTGCCCCGCCGACAGCACGAAGCGGTCGCGATCGGCCCACTTGGGCGCGCCAGGGTCGAACTTCAGGAAGCGCGACCACAGCACAGTGGCTACGTCGGCCATGCCCATGGGCATGCCGGGGTGGCCGGATTCCGCTGCCTGGACCGCGTCCATCGCCAGCGCACGGATCGCGTTGGCCATGTTTGCCAGCGCGGTCGGATCGCTTGTCATACTCGAGTTAATGTCCTTTTGCACATCGAGGCCTTGCGCGCTCGGGCGCCGGTACGTGTTGATTCGGATAAATCGCCGCCTCTTTGGTTCCCCTGCCTGCCAGCGTCAAGAACAAGGGGCCCGGAATTGCGCGCAATTGGGCCATAACTGCGATTGACAGCGCAGTCTGACCGCTTTTCACTTCACCGATCCTTCCCCACATCCGTGCGCAGGGGGAATTTGCAGGGACGAGCCAGTGTGATACCGGTGAAGCCATGGCTATACCAAATGGCACTTCAGACCTTTTTTCCGCAGTTGAACGGATCGAACTGGCGCTGGCCCGCCTCGAAGGCGCGGTCGCCCAGCGCATGAACGAGCGCGAGACCCAGGCCGCTAAGGCGCAGTCGACCCAGGTCGAACTGAGCGAACTCAAGACCCGTCACCACAAGCTCAAGGAACGGGTCGATGCCCAGTTGCAACAACTCGACCTGCTGCTTTCCAGCCTGCCCCAATAAATCGGCACCATCGACAACGACGCCTCACCCCCTGCTCCCTTCAAGGATCGCGATCCAGCCATGCAGATGACCAACGTGACACTGGACATTGGCGGCCGGGCGCTGACGATTGCGGTGGCCAGCGGCGAGGAAGCCCATGTCGAGATGCTCGGGCGGATGATCGACGAGCGCGTGCGACGCATGGGCACGATCGCCAACCAGGGCGAGGCGCGCATGATGCTGTTTGCCTCGCTCATGCTGGCCGACGAACTGCACGAACTGCACAGCCGCCCTGCCCCGGAGCCCGTCACCACCACGGTCGAACCGCCGCCCGAACTGGTCGCCCGCGTGGCAGGCCTTGCCGAGCGGATCGAAAAACTCGCGCAAAATCTGGCCGCTCCCCTTGAGCCGGGCGAGACCATCGCCTAGATCAGTCCCTGACGGGTTCTGCCCGGCACGCGCCGCATGAAACATCCCTGAGGCTATAAGCAAATCCAAGGGGGCTGTCCCTACCTGGGCCCTGGCACAGGCACATGGTCCCCACCTGACGTTGAGGCGTCAGAGGATTTTCCCGGAGAACGACCCATGGTGGGCCCGTCACCCCCCTTTTCCGAAGAAGCCGCTGCCAAAACGGACGCCGTGACCGACAAGCAGGCGGCAGCCGAAAAGCAGGCGCTGCGCAGCCGGTTGCGCGCCGCGCGCCGCGCCCATGTCGAAGGGCTCGATCCGCGCACCCGCGCCCTGCTGTTTCGCCGACCACCGGCCCCGCTGCTCGACCTGATCCCCGCAAACGCGGTCATCGGCGTCTACAATCCCGGGCGCTGGGAAGCCCCCGCAGCAAGCTATGCGGCGTTCTTCCATGAAGCCGGGCACGCGGTCGCCCTGCCCTGGTTTGCCACGCGCGAAGCGCCGATGCAGTTCCGCCAGTGGCAGGCCCCCCCGCTCGACGAGGATCTCGAAGCCGATCCCTGGGGCGTCAAACAGCCCCCCGCCCATGCGCCGGAAATGACCCCGAGCGTGCTGTTCGTGCCCCTCGTCGGCTTTACGGCGCAGGGCGCGCGCCTGGGCCAGGGCGGCGGCCATTACGACCGCTGGTTTTCCGCCAACCCCGGCGCCACCGCGATCGGCATGGGCTGGGACGCGCAATGCGTCGACGCCCTCCCCCACGAGGCCCACGACCACCCCTTGCGCGCCGTGGTCACGCCCACGCGCCTCTACGGTCCATTCTGATTCCCCCTACCCCGACATGGCGCAAGCCGGTGGGCATCCTGCTGCTGCTGGCGGGACTGGCGGTCTATGCCGGGGTGATCATGGGGCTTTCGCCATGGATCGGAGCCTTGCCGATTCTCGCCCAAGCACCCGTCTATCTCGTCCTCGGGACGATCTGGCTGCTGCCCTTGCGCCGTTTCCTGATCTGGATGGAAACCGGGCGCTGGGGCTGAGAGCCCGCCAAAAATAAAAAAGAAAAGAGAACAGCAAGGGGCCATTGCCCCTTGGACCCCATTATCTGGCGCAAGATCGCCCGCCTTGCGCGCAACAAAAAAGGCCCCCTTTCGGGGGCCTTCTTGTGCGATCCAAGTGGCGCGAGTGACGGGGCTCGAACCCGCGACCTCCGGCGTGACAGGCCGGCACTCTAACCAACTGAGCTACACCCGCGCATCTTGGAATGCTGCGCCTCTAAGGCGCGTCCATTTCACTGTCAACCGGCAATTTTTCGTGAGAAAAACAACCGAATGGAAAGATTTGACCCTTTCCAAAGCTGACGCCGTGAAACGGCATCCCCAAGGGAGTGGCGCGAGTGACGGGGCTCGAACCCGCGACCTCCGGCGTGACAGGCCGGCACTCTAACCAACTGAGCTACACCCGCACTTCCCTTGGGGTGAGGCGGCCTCTATGCGCCCCTCGCATTTCTGTCAACAAACTGACCCGCACAATTTTTACAACGAGCTGTGGATTACTGGGAAAGTGCCCGGAAACACGGGGCCAAAATCGCATCGTCACAGGTGCATTTTCCTGTGACCCGCGCGCTCAAACCGCAACCGGCGCGGAAAGATGCCCTTGCGGATGGTAACCCTCGACCGAAAAATCCTCGATCCGATAGTCAAAGATCGTCTCGGGGCGGCGCGCGATGGTCAGGCGCGGCGCGCCCGCAGGCACGCGCGTCAGTTGTTCGGTGATCAGATCGGCATGGTTGAGATAGAGATGGGTGTCCCCGCCCATCCACACCAGTTCGCCCGGTTCAAGGTCGCATTGCTGCGCCACCATGTGCACAAACAGCGCAGCACCCCACAAGTTGAACGGCAAGCCCAGCACCACGTCGCAACTGCGCTGATAGAGCACGCAGGAGAGGCGATTGCCCGCAACATGGAACTGATAGGTCTTGTGGCAGGGCGGCAGCGCCATCGCGTCCAGTTCGGCCACGTTCCAGCCCTCGACGATATGGCGGCGCCCGCCCGGATTGCTGCGCAGCCCCGCAATCAGCTGAGCCACCTGGTTGATCCCTTGCGGGCGGCGCCGGAACAGCCCCTCCTCGCCCGCCGGCTCATAGACCGGCCAATCGACCCACTGCTTGCCATAGACCGGGCCCAGATCGCCCCAGCGCGCGGCAAAGGCTTCATCAGCCACGATCCGCTGCGAAAAGGCCTCGCGGCTGATCGCCTCGCCGGTTTCGCGGCGATACCGGTCGAGCGGCCAGTCGGTCCAGATCTCCACCCCTTGCGCACAAAGCGCGCGGATATTGGTATCCCCGGTCAGGAACCACAGGAATTCGCGGGTCGCCGTTTTCCAGAACACGCGCTTGGTCGTCAGCAGGGGCACGCGCCCGTCGGCAAGGTCGAACCGCAACTGTGCGCCCAGCACTGCGCGCGTCCCCACCCCGGTCCGGTCCATGCGTTCGTCACCATGCTCCCAGATGCGGCGCATGAGGTCGAGATATTGCCCTTCATAATGAATATTCTGGGCGGCAGAGCGGGATTCGGAAGCCATCGTCATGGCCGCAATGCATAGTCCGCCCCCGCCCGCAGGCCAACACGCTGGCCCGCATATTGCCCGCAAACAGGCCAAGTCACTGTTTTTAAATATTTTTCTAAGCTGTTGATAAGTTTTTGAAAAACGAAGCTTGCGCGCCCGGAATCCCCCGCATATAGGGCGGCCCTGCCCAGCGGGGACGGCCTAGCCCGAACCGCTCCGGTCGGGGAGTAGCTCAGCCTGGTAGAGCACTGTCTTCGGGAGGCAGGGGCCGGAGGTTCGAATCCTCTCTCCCCGACCATTTAAACCACTGGTTTCCAGCGGTTTGCAAGAGCCGGCCTTCGGGCCGGCTTTTTTGCTTCCGTCATCGGACCTTCCTTTATCCCCGGCACAGCCATTCTGTCCCAAGCGGCCACAAAAATGATGGCGCGGCAGGATTGACCATTGCACCGCGCAGCAGCAGGGAAGCGATGGAAAACATCCACATGAGACCAGGACTCTCAAGGCATGGGCGGCTGACGCGGCGCGATGGAATGGAAGAAGGACATCTGGCGCCCCATGGTCGTTGGAGCCTCTGTCGATACGATCATCCGGCGAGGCAGCCTCGATGGCCTGCCCTGCCACTGGCTGCCTGCCGCGCCCGCCTTGCAATTTTCCGCCGACCCGTTCGGGATCTGGCGCAATGGCCTGCTCCACGTCTTCGTCGAGACGTTCGATTACCGCAGCGCCCATGGTGCCATCGCCGTCCATGTGCTCGATGCCTCGCTGCGCGTGCTCGAAACGCGCGAAGTCCTGCGCGAGCCCTGGCACGTCTCCTATCCGTTGCTGGTCGAGCATGACGGCGCAACATGGATGATCCCCGAAACCAGCGCGAGCGGTGGCCAGTGGCTCTATCGCGCGCGCGCCTTTCCCTTCGAGTGGGAGCGGGTCGGCAGGATCGACCTGCCCGCGCTCGATGCGACACCGCAATGGATCGGGGATCGCTGGTGGATGTTCTATTCCCCCGCCGGCACCCCCCGCGAGCGGCTCACCCATCTTCATGCCGCCTGGGCCCCCGACCTGACCGGTCCGTGGACAGTCCACCGGGCCAATCCGCTGCGAATCGACCCGCGCGGGGTGCGCCCGGCCGGACCGGTGGTACATATCGACGGCCAGATCGTGCTCCCGGTGCAGGACTGCACGCACTCCTATGGCTGCGCGATCCGCTTGCTGACCATCGAGCGCATCGACGAAACCGGGCTGGTCGCCAGCGAACGGGGCCTGCTGCGCCCGCCCGCTGCGGCGGCGCCCTTTCTTGATGGCCTGCACACGCTCTCGGGCGCGGGGCCGGTCACGCTGATCGATGTCAAGCAGCGGCTGTTTTCGGCCCCCGCCCTCTTCATGCGCCCGCGCCGGGAACTGGCCCGCATTCTGGCCCGGATGTTCCCAAACAGGCTGAAATAGCGGCAGGATTTTCCTGATCCCGCGCCCTGCTGCAAAGACGGCAACGGCAAGGCACCGCCCGCCTGCATACCGGGCCATGCAGGCGTGTTCTGAAACCTCGGGACAGCCTCCTGCGCGTCGTCGGTCGCATAGGCCTCGCACAGCGCACGCAGCACCGAAATCCGGCTTATCGTTCCCGTTCCGATCGCCTACCAGAAAGTCCGACAAAAACCCCCGATCAAGACAAGGAATTTCCTGCAATGGACCGGCTTTTCACCGCCTTTGCCAATCGCATCTCGGCCTGGGCCGGCCAGCCCGCGAGCTTTGCCCTGGCCACCGTGATCATTCTGGGCTGGGGCATTTCCGGGCCGATCTTCGGCTGGTCAGATACATGGCAGCTGGTGATCAACACCGGGACCACCATCGTCACCTTCCTGATGGTCTTCGTGATCCAGAACGCCCAGAACCGCGACGCGGCAGCCATGCAGGCCAAGCTCGACGAACTGATCCGCGCGCTCGAAGGCGCACGCGGCGAATTCATCGGCATCGAGCACCTGCCTGACAGCCAGATCTCGCAGATCCGCACCGACATCGAACAGGAAACCGGCTTCGACGCCAAGCAGGCCACCGTGGCGATCAGCGTCAAGACCCTGCTGCGACGTCGTTGATCGACCCCACTGTGCCGTCCATCGGGCACGGGTTGACCAGCCTGCCTGCGCTCCGCGCGATGCCCGGCCAAAGACCGAGGCAATGCAAGGACAGGACCGGTAGTGAACGAAACTCGTTTGAACATGCGGCGTTTGAACAGGCAGGCCCTGCGCGCCAAAACAATGGCCTGCACCGCCCTTCTGGCCTTCGGCACGCCGGGTCTGGCGCTCGCCCAGACGCCCCCGCCTGCCTCCCCTGCTCCCGCCTCGGCGCCCATGCCCATCGGCGGCTGGGGCGTCGATCTGAGCGGCCGCGACCTTGCGATCAAGCCGGGCGACGATTTCGATGCCTATGCCAACGGCGCATGGAAGGCGCGCACGCCGATCCCCGCCGACCGTCCGCAGATCGGCACGCTCGCGCTGATGGACGAGCAGGTTCAGGGCCAGATGCGCGCGCTCGTCGAGCAGGCCCCGCGCGATGGCAAGGTTGGCGCGCTCTACGCCAGCTTCCTCGATGAGGCGGCCATCGAAAAGCGCGGCCTCGCCCCGCTGCTGGCCGATCTGGCGCCGATACGCGCGCTGTCCGACAAGACCGCCTTCGCCCGCGCGATGGGCGCGGCGCACTATGGCCTGGGCAACAGCCTGTTCGGCTTCTATGTCGGGCCCGACACGGCAGACGCCACGCAATCGGTACTGACCCTGGGCCAGTCGGGCCTTGGCCTGCCCGACCGCGACTATTACCTGCTGCCCCGCTTCGCCCGCCAGCGCGGCGCCTACCTCGCCTATATCGCCCGCACGCTCAAGGCCGTGGGCGAAAAGAACCCCGAGGCCGGCGCGCAGGCAATCCTGACCTTCGAGACCTCGATCGCCAGCCTGAGCTGGGACGTGGCCCGCCGCCGCGACCGCAACGCCACCAACAACCCGATGAGCCTTGCCGAACTGGAAGCCTTTGCCCCCGGCTTCGACTGGGCGGCCTTCTTCGAGGGCGGCAAGGTTCCCCCGCAAAAGCGCATGATCGTGCGCGAGAAGAGCGCGATTGCCGACCTCGCGAAGCTCTGTGACCAGACCAGCCTCGACACGCTGCGGCTCTGGCAGGTCTTCCACATGGCCGACGATGCCTCGCCGTACCTGACCCATGCGATGGTCGACAGCCAGTTCGCCTTTGCCCGCACGCTCAGCGGCGTCGACCAGATCAAGCCGCGCTGGAAGCGCGGGATCGAACTGGTCAACGCGCAGCTGGGCGAACTGGCCGGACAGGCCTATGTCGCCAAACACTTCCCGCCCGAAGCCAAGGCGCAGATGCAGGATCTGGTGGCCAACCTGCGCAAGGCCTTCGTCGTGCGGATCAATGCCAATACCTGGATGGAACCGGCCACCAGGCAGGCCGCCCTCGACAAGCTCGCGAAAATCGACGTCATGGTCGGCTATCCCGATGTCTGGCGCAATTATGACGGGCTGGAGATCAGGGCCGACGATCTCTACGGCAATGTCGTGGGCGGCGCGGCGTTCAATGCGGCCTATGGCATGGAAGACCTCGGCAAGCCGGTCAACCGCGCCAAGTGGAGCATGAACCCGCAGATCGTGAATGCCTACAATGCCGGGGCCAAGCTCCAGATCGTGTTCCCGGCAGGCATCCTCCAGCCCCCGCTGTTCGATCCCAAGGCTGATCTGGCCGTCAACTATGGCGCCATCGGCGCGGTCATCGGCCACGAGATCAGCCACAGCTTCGACGACCAGGGCCGCAAGATCGACGCCAAAGGCGCGATCACCGACTGGTGGACCGCGCAGGACGGCGCCCGCTTCGATGCCGAGGCCAAAGTCTTCGGCGCGCAATATGCAAAATTCGAAGTCGCGCCCGGATCGTTCATCAATCCGGGCCTGACGATGGGCGAGAACATCGCCGATCTGGCCGGGCTTCAGGTCGCGCTGGTGGCCTATCACACCGCGCTGGGCGGCCACGAGGCCCCGCTGATCGACGGACTGACCGGCGACCAGCGGTTCTTCCTCTCGTTCGCGCAGGCCTGGCGTTCGCGCGCGCGCGAGGATTTCCTGCGCAGCCAGGTGACGACCGACCCGCACAGCCCGCCGCGCTTCCGCATCATGGGCCCGCTGCCCAATATCGAGGGCTGGTATCAGGCCTTCGGCATCAAGCCGGGCGATGCGATGTACATTGCGCCCGAAAAGCGCGCCCACCTGTGGTGAGCCTGCGCGCCAGAGCATGACACGAAAAAGGCCCCGGCTGGATCAGCCGGGGCCTTTTTTATTCAGGCTCGCGCAGTCCGGGGAGGATCAGTCGAGCTTGGCGCGGATCTTGGCGATCAGCTTGCCGATGCGGTCAGCCGCTTCGGTGAACGTCTCGACATCGGCGCGGTTGCCGTTGCCGCGCGCTTCCTTGGCCGATTCGAGGTAGCCTTCGAGGTCCACTTCGAGAGCATCGACCAGCATCTCGGCTTCGTCTTCGCTAAAGGTCAACTTGATCGTCTTGTCCACAAAGGGCTCCTGCATGTGCGGCCCGCCGGTCTTGTGGCGAGCCTTTTCGTATTATGTCCGGGTGGCGCGATGCGCCGTGTCAGGCCGCCACGCCGTGGCAGTGCTTGTACTTCTGGCCCGAGCCGCACGGGCACGGCGCATTGCGGTTCACGCCCTGCCCCGCATAGGGGTCCTGTCCGGGAACGGGAGCCGGGGCCGCGCCGCCAAAGCCGCTGCCACCAAGACCGCCGCCCAGCGCCCCCAGCATCGCCGCCGCCCCCGGAACCTGGGGCGCCGCATCGTTCTCGCCGGTAAACGGATCGATATGGCTGGTGAGGAAATCGGGCAGTTCGGGCAGCTGGAAATCGCCCATCTGGTCGATCGGCTGCATGCGGATCTCGCTGATCATCAGGATGCGCGTCACATCCTCGCGGATTCCGTCGAGCATCTTCTCGAACAGGCCGAAGGCTTCCTGCTTGTACTCGTTGATCGGTGTCTTCTGGGCATAGGCGCGCAAGTAGACCACCTGACGCAGCGCATCGAGGGTCGCCAGATGCTCCTTCCAGTGATGGTCGAGACGTTCGAGCAGGATCGACTTTTCAAGGCCGCGCCAGGTCTCGGGCTCGACCGTTTCGAGCTTGGCGGCCATGTGGGCATCGGCCAGCGCGATCAGGCGCTCGCTGATGAGGTCGGGCTCGACCGCGTCTTCCTCCAGCCAGTCGTCGATCGGCGGGGTCATGCCCAGCACTTCGGCGACGCGCTCCTTGAGGCCTTCGACGTTCCACTGCTCGGGATAGGAACCGGGCGGGCAGGCATCGCCAACGATGGCGTTGATCGTCTCGTGGCGCATGTCGAGCACGACATCGTCGACCGCCTGCGCGTCCATGATGTCCGAGCGCTGCTCGTAGATCACCTTGCGCTGGTCGTTCATCACGTCGTCGTATTCAACGACCTGCTTGCGGATGTCGTAGTTGCGCGCCTCGACCTTCTTCTGCGCGTTCTCGATGGCCTTGGACAGCCACTTGGAACCGATCGCCTCGCCGTCGGCAAGGTTGGAATTCATCATGCGGGCAAACAGCGTGTCGGGCCCGAAGATGCGCAGGAGGTCGTCCTCGAGGCACAGATAGAACTTGGACAGACCCGGATCGCCCTGACGGCCCGAACGGCCACGCAGCTGGTTGTCGATGCGGCGGCTTTCGTGGCGCTCGGTGCCGATCACGCACAGGCCGCCAGCCTCAAGAACCTTGGCCTTTTCGGCGTTGATCTCGGCGGCCATGCGGGCAATCGCGGCCTCGCGCTCGGGGCCTTCGGGCACGTCGCGCAGCTCGTCATCGATGCGGAATTCGAGGTTGCCGCCCAGCTTGATGTCGGTCCCGCGCCCGGCCATGTTGGTGGCGATGGTCACCGCGCCAAGACGCCCGGCCTGGGCCACGATATGGGCTTCCATCTCGTGGAAGCGGGCATTGAGCACCGCGTGCTTGACACCCTCGCGGGTGAGGAACTCGCTGAGCAGTTCCGACTTCTCGATCGAGACCGTGCCGACCAGCACCGGCTGGCCGATCTCGTTCTTCTCGCGGATCAGGCGGGCGATGGCGGCAAACTTGTCGAGCGTGTTCTTGTAGAACTCGTCCTCCTCGTCGATCCGCTTCACGGGCAGGTTGGTCGGGATGGTGACGACGTTCATCTTGTAGATTTCGAAGAACTCGGTCGCCTCGGTCGCGGCGGTGCCGGTCATGCCCGCCAGCTTGGGGTACATGCGGAAATAGTTCTGGAAGGTGATCGAGGCCATGGTCTGGTTTTCCGGCTCGATCTTGACGCCTTCCTTGGCCTCGACCGCCTGGTGCAGACCGTTCGACCAGCGCCGGCCATCCATCATGCGGCCGGTGAACTCGTCGATGATCACGACCTTGTCGTCCTTGACGATGTAGTCGATGTCACGCTTGAACATGACATTGGCCTTGAGCGCCTGGTCGAGGTGGTGGACGACCATCGTGTTCTCGACATCGTAGAGGTTCGAGCCGACCAGTATGCCGGCTTCCTCAAGGCGACGCTCGACCCATTCCACGCCGTCTTCGGTCAGCGTGATGCTCTTGGTCTTCTCGTCGGCCTCGTAAAGCTCGGGGTCGATCTGCTTGACCACCGCGTCGACCGACACATAAAGTTCGCTCTTGTCGTCGGTCGGCCCCGAAATGATCAGCGGGGTACGTGCCTCGTCGATCAGGATCGAGTCCACTTCGTCGACAATCGCGAAGTTGAACGGGCGCTGCACCATCTGCGAGCGCTCGTGCTTCATGTTGTCGCGCAGGTAGTCGAAGCCCAGTTCGTTGTTGGTGGCATAGGTAATGTCGGCCTCGTAGGCCTGACGGCGCTCGTACTCGTTGAGGTTGGGCACGATCACGCCGACCGTCAGGCCCAGGAATTCATAGAGCACGCCCATCGTCTCGGCGTCGCGGCGGGCGAGATAGTCGTTCACGGTCACCACGTGAACGCCCTTGCCTTCGAGCGCGTTGAGATAGACCGCCAGCGTGCCGACCAGGGTCTTGCCCTCGCCGGTGCGCATTTCGGCGATCTCGCCCCGGTGCAGCACGATGCCGCCGATCATCTGCACGTCGAAATGGCGCATCCCCATCGCGCGCACCGCCGCCTCGCGCACGGTGGCAAAGGCTTCGGGCAGGAGGTCGTCGAGGGTCGCGCCCGCTTCGAGCTGGCCCCGGAACTTGACCGTCTGGGCGGCCAGTTCCTCGTCGCTCATCGCCTTCATGGCATCCTCGAAGGCGGCGATCTTCTTCACCTGCTTGTCGAGCGACTTGACGTAACGATCATTGGACGAACCGAAAATGGACTTGGCAAGTGCGCCGAACATGGCGGTGGTTCCCCGTTATGCGATGCATGAGATGCATGTGATGGTGGCGGCAAAGCCGGGCGCGAGGGCCTCAAAGGGCGCGCGCATGGAACCGGCAACGCGAAAGACAAGGATTGGTGCCCGCACAGCAAAGGCAGGGCCCCCAAATCAGGACAGCCCAAATCAGGACAGGGCGCGCAAGGCCGCCCTCAGGCGCGGCTCATTCCCGCGCGCGGTCCGAACGATGCGGCAGCCCCGGCGCCAGACCGAAAGACCGCGCCGATGCAGGCAGCACCCCCTGCGCGGGATCGAACACCGGACGGGCTGCCATGACCCGCGCTGCGGCGACCACGCAGGCCGTCGGCGCGGCTGCCGAAACGCTCGCCACAGCCGCGCATCCGGCCACTTCGGTGCGCGTGGTGGCATTGGCCACCTCGGGCAGCGACAGGCCGCTGAGCAGGGCAAACAGGACAAGCAGAAACCGCATTGCGCTTTGAGATAGGCAAGCCGCAGCGAAACGTCCACCCGAAACGACGAAATTCCCCCCTTCTTCCCCTATGCCCTCGCCTTTCTCACCCATGGAC